>JACLAC010000169.1_pt1 | contig 10818 bp, 12 predicted proteins | sample 8027881 | NCBI WGS metagenome assembly JACLAC01 (sample SAMN15725517, study PRJNA655200) | protist metagenome | isolation source: fluorescence activated cell sorting (FACS) single amplified genomes of... | place: Spain: Blaines Bay Microbial Observatory, Mediterranean Sea | collected 2016-01-19 | reverse complement strand
AAGACGAGGACGCCATAGTCGTCCAGTGCCTGGCGTATGACGTCAAAGTCCTCCTCAGACAGCGGTGCCGCAATCGAGAAGCCTCGGACCTCCGCGACAAACTGCGGTCGTATGGTATGCACGCTCGCGCTCATGTTGCGCTCCGGAATTGGCGAGTGTCCCCGGCATTCTACTGGCCGAACCGCAAGTGCAGTACTGCGAGCGCGATCTGATTGTGAAAGCATGCGCTTATGTCCTCCGGTCGCTACCGCAACGCACGAGCCGAGGGCCATACAGTCCCATGGTATCGCATTGAAGAAGTCCTGGGTCAGGGCGGCCTTGGCATCACCTATCTGGCCGAAGACACCAGGATCCAGCAGCGCGTCACGATCACATGGTCAAACGGTTTTGTGGATACGTTAATGCTTGCGGCGAACAGCAAGCGCATGAATAATCAGAACAACCTGGGGCAGCCGATCTCGGCATCGCGTTAAGCGCGAGGGCTGGAATTACATGCGCCGCGGCAGGTACTTACACAAGTACGCCTGCCCGAACAGCAAAGTCCCCACCACGGCAAACACGGCTGGTAACGCAGCAAACTGCAGCACCACGGCGGCAATCGCAGGCGGCGCGAGTTGCGAGACATCTCTGAACGTACCGTAGACGCCTGCCATCTCCGCGCGCTCGGCACCACGCACCGCCCGCAGAAACGGCACATTGCCAGCGCCATCGATCATCGAGGCGGTGGCGGCCGCCGCAATGATCAGCAACGCCATGGCCATTGGTTCAACATCAGCTAACCACAACACAAACCCCATGATGCCGGTGGCGGTATAAGCGATTGTCAAGAGTTTGCGAAGGCCGTATTTGAATCCAACCCGCGCCCAGAGCGGCACCGCAAACGCCATGGCGACACTGACCGACATGACGGTACCAGCCGTGACTTTATCGAGCCCGGACGACACCATCAGTATGGGGGCGTACACAAATAACGTAGCCCAGAATCCAGAACGCGCGCACGCGGCCGACCACGCCAGACGAAGCCGCGGCCGGACCCAGAAGCGGCGCACATTCTTGAGAGGATTGGGATCCGCTTTATAACTGGTCGACACACGATGCAAGCCCAGCAGCCGGAAATACGTAAGCGTCACCAGCGCAACACAACCCGTTGCCACGAACGGCAACCAGCGCGGGCCATGTTCACCCATGTAAACTCCCAGGAACGGGCCAATACAAAACGCGGCGACCATCGCAAACACGCGCCGCGGTTCAAAGCGCGCGAGTTCGTTGCGAGGTAAGAGTTGCATCAGATAAACGCTCAGCGTTACGTCAAACGCGGTATTGGCGGCCAGATAAGCCACCATGCCCAACGCAAACAACACGATGGAATCGGACAACAGCGCAACCGTTGCTGATATGAGCAGTAGCGATGACAGGTGAAAAGTACCACTACAGCCGAGGCGCGCCACCACAGGCGGCAGATTGAGGCTCGCGATAATTCCGCCGAGGCTTGCGGACAAAAACAGGAAGCTGACTGCTTCTGCCGAACCAAGGCGCTCAAACGCTGTGAGTGGTAGTGCCGTCAACAGGATCGAACGGCTAAGCGGCAAGAAGAAGAACAGCGTCGCAAATGCGGTGTTCCAGGTGACGCCCAGTCTCGCAGGCCAATGCGCAAGCACATCTCTCGCAGATGAATTGACCCGGCCTTGGCTGGGACGAGATGAGGTCAAGCGCTCAGACACGGTTACCGTCTCCCCTCCTTATCACTGCAAGATCACGAATACACACGATACCGGGTTAACGGCCCGGGGCGGCTGTCTCGTAGCGACCTATGCTGTAACAGCGTGTGCGCTCGAGGTGTATCCATCCCCTGGAGAGACCTGTGTCCCATATCCCAATGCCCAAAAGTCTACGCGTTACTACGCCACGTGCGGACATCCCGTTGATTTGTTAACGTCCGGCGGGTGCCAACAAGCCTCAAGCAATTAATTAGGAGAGACCGTGGCGGATGCGGTGAACGCGACAGAGCCGGTAGTTGTATGGGGTATAGGTACCTCCAGGACGCTACGCGTGCATTGGCTTGCCCACGAGTTAGGTCTCGACTACGAGGTGCGCCCCGTTGGCGCGCGCACCGGCGAAACACAAACACCTGAATACCTTGCTATGAGCGCCAAAGGCAAAGTGCCGGTTTTGAACCATGGCAGTCTGGTGTTGACGGAGAGCCCAGCCATCCTGTCTTACTTGAACGAAGTGTTCGCCGACAACAGCAAAGTGTTTGTGCCTGACAACGCGCGCGAGCGCGCCCAGCTGTCGGAATGGTGCTTCTACGTGATGACGGAACTGGACGCACATCCGCTCTATATCATGCGCCGCCACGAAGCGTTGTCCGACATCTATGGCGAGGCGCCTGAAGTTGTGCAATCCGCACGCGAGTACTTTTATCGTTTGATCACATTTGCAGATGCGCGCATCACGGAAGCGACGCCGTACCTGTTTGGCGAACGCTTGAGCATCGCCGACATTCTGTTAACAACAACACTCGGTTGGGCCGAACGTTACGGCTTGGACTTGAGCGACGCGCTGCTTGGCTATCTGCGCCGTGCTACCAAACGCCCGGCGTTCAAGAGTGCCAACACGATGAACTACGCCTGAAAGATCACGAGTTCGATGACAACTGACGCCAACAAGCTCAGAGCTTTACTCAGCGGCGAAGAGACCCTCGCCGCACCCGGCGCGTACGACGCACTCTCGGCCAGGACGATCGCACAAGCCGGCTACCCGTTTGTGTATATCTCCGGGCTTGCCAACGAAGCAAGCGATTTGGGCTATCCGGACCTGGGCTTCACGACGGCCGCGGAACTCATAAGGCGCGCGGCACAAATCAAGCGTGTCGTCGAGGTGCCTGTAGTCTGTGACGCAGATACGGGCTTTGGCGGTATGGCGAACCTTGACCGCACCGTGCGTGAGTTTGAAGCCGCAGGCATTGCGGCCATCCATCTGGAAGATCAGACCTTCCCTAAACGCTGTGGCATCCTGGAAGGAAAGGACGTTGTCAGCAGTGGCGCGTTTTGTGAGGTCATCCAGCACGCTTGTTCGGTTCGCGATCCAGACAAGCTACTCATCATCGCGCGTACGGACGCCAAACACGCAGATGGCATCGACGGTGTCATCGATCGACTCAACGCCTATGTTGAGGCAGGCGCAGATGCCGTCATGACCGGGGACTTCTATAGCAGCTCCGAGTATCGACAGATCACTGCTTCAGTGAACGCGCCGCTGGTTGCTTGCGCAGCCGATCCCGATCATTTCCATCTGCAGCCAGATTACTCAAATGCGCAGTGGCAAGCGATGGGCGTAAAAGTAGTGGTGTACTGGCATATCGCGTTGTTCGCCGCACTCGGCGCCGTCCGCCGGGCGGTTGAACACTTACGCGATGCGGGCAAAACAAGCGACGCACCAGTCTTGATAGATGGTTATGCGCAATATGCACGCGCAGTAGAGTTGGATAAGTGGTTGTCTCTGGAAGATGACTAGCGACGTCGAGGCCACCTGTACACACGAAAGCTAAGGGACCACCGCTGACAGCCTGAGACAATCGATGGCCAAAAGCGACTAGTTATCGCCCGCAAACAAGGCGCGCGCTGTATCCGGTAACTTGATCGCTGACCGTGCATCCAAATCCATCACAACAGAAGTCACCTGCGCCTCGGCAGACAATCCCCCACCCGCTTTCTCGATACGCTGCACGACCGTAAAACTCTTACCACCGACGCGCGCCGGAGACGTCAACACGACCAGCTCATCACCCGCAGTGCACTCGTCGCGGAAATCGATATTGACGTTCACAACCACTGTGCCGAGGTTGTTGATGCCCGATGCTTCAGCACAACGCTCAACCAGCCCCGCATCGTCGTACCATTGCGTGCGTCCACGCTCCAGGTAATCCAGATATCGCGCGTTGTTCACATGCCCGAGGGAATCCAGGTCGTCCGCGACGACGGTTAACGGATAACGATGCGCCACTAAAGGTTCTCTTTGAGGAATTCGGAGATAGCCGCTTCCAGCGTCTGTTCGCTATCAACAAGCTTCGCTTCAGCAGGATAAAAGTGTGTTTGCCCCGGCAACATATGACATACGTGTGGATGACCGGCCGCGGCAAAACGCTCAGCCATCGCTTGCGCGCCCGGCACAACATAATCCAGGTCGTTCTCGCCGTAAGCCATAAACACCGGCATACGCCGACGCCCACTCGCGTGGAACGCGTCCACTACACTGGGTGCGGCCACACCCGAGAGCGCCACTACCGCTGACGGTGAGATGGCCTCAGCCAACGCGGCCGTCACCGAGATACGTCCACCCGCCGAGAAACCGCCGATGGCAATACGATTCGGGTCGACGCCAAATCGCACAGCCTCACCCGCCACAAACCGAAACGCCGCCACCACGTCATCAATCGCACCTTCCTGAGCGCGCTTTAACATGTCAGACGTAGCGGGCGACAGATTCAGGAGCTTGCGCACCACATCAATACGACTGGTGGGCACCGGCTCGGGCCCCATCGTAGGCGTGAAGCCCGGATGGGAGTCCGCTTGCGTCAGCCGATAGTCAATCGAGAAACACACGAAGCCCAACGCCGCAAACCGCCGACAGTACTCGGCCGTGTTGGTATTGACGGGCTCCTCTTCAGGGCGCCGATCGTCTTCCTTGGTGCCACGATGGAACGCGCCACCAAACGCCATGATCAACGCGCCCGTGGGTGCCTCCAAACCTTCAGGCTTGTAGACATCCAGATAAAGGGGCCGTGGCTCAAACGGGCCGTTGCCCTCGTTGTAGTTCACGAATGCGGTCGTGAAACAGATGTCCTTCTCAACCGTTACGGTGTAAAGCATGAGTGACTCCAAAAATGAGTGAGCGCCCGATCACAAAAAGTGGCGGGTACCCCGTTCAATTAGGCCCGGCTCACTTAGGCCCGGCACCGTATCAAGTATGCCGCGAGCACCGGTGAAAATAAGTAACGCGCACCTGGCAAAACATAGGCTGCGAGCGTCATGCACATGCGCCCCCAAGCAATCTACAGGACCAGGATTGAAACGAACCTGCTAGAACTGATCCTGCTCGCGTACCATCTCCAGGATAGCGGCATTGACCGCACCTGGCGCCTCATACATGACCCAGTGGCCAGCGTTCTCGATGACGCGGAAATCCGCATCCGGCTGGAACGTGCGCAACGTGGTCTCCCGGAGCTTCATGTACTGGCCGACAAACACGTCATGCTGACCCCAGAGCCCGGCAAATCTGGCGCGAATATTTGGCAGCGCTTTCAGTAGCGCGCGCGTGCGGGGAACGTGTTCCATATTGCGTTTCGCCTGCCGGACATTACGCATCTGAACAGTCACTGCCGTCTCATCAGCAAAAGCGGGGTCATGGAACATCAGCACACTCAGGTTGTATCGGTGCACATCGGCGATCTGCGCTTCTGTAGCGTCGGGCCCAAGCCGCGTGACCGACCGGAGCTGCGGCAGCGGCGGATAAGGCAAGTTCATTCCATTAGGCCCAATCATCACCGCATGCGTCAGCCGGTCGCCCAGGGCGACGGCCAGCGGGCCCAACACAACCCCACCAGCCGAGAATCCGGCAGCCCTGATAGTCTGATTTTCCGGCACCAGTCGCTCGACACCGTACTTCAGCGCCCCGGCGACCCACTCAGGCTCCCATTCGTCCGGCCCGGGGTCCGAGTCGCCATGCGCCGGCATATCCGGAATTACCAATCGATAAAAGCGCGACAGCTCCTCGATATTTCGCACCCAATGCAGCCACGAGCCGTACCCGCCATGCAGGAGCAGTAGGGGCGGCCCGGAACCAAACTCACGCCAAACCATCTCGCAGTTGTCATAAGAGACCATGCGCCGCTTAGCACGCCGCTCAAGCACCTCGATATCGGTCAGAGAAGTCTTAGACATCCGGTTCCGCCAACACCCACCCGGCACCCGTCGAAGCACCGTCAAAACATCCAGGGAAACGCGTAAGAATAACAGGCCTTTCGTTTCCGCGCCGGGCAGAGTATCATGCGCGACCCGCGTGAGAAGACGACGTCAAATCCGCGGCTCGCGACCGCCCGAGCGAAGGGCGACACCGCGAACAAACCAAGAAATGGGTCGTTAGCTCAGTCGGTAGAGCATCTGACTTTTAATCAGGTGGTCGCAGGTTCGATCCCTGCACGACCCACCATTCAAATCAGGGACTTAGCGAAATGCCGCTGCTCGTGAAACAGTTCGGGCTAGCAACTGGGCTAGCAATTTGAGCCCTTAGCGTCTTGCTCCGCATTCAGACCAATACCTACGCGCCACCCTTGATGTAGGGCCGCCGCCGAACCGATAAATCTCAAATTGGCAGGTTGGCCGCGCAAGGTCACCCGAACGCGCCTCGTGACGTGCTTGCCGGTTTAAGAGTTGCGCGCAGCTGAGACCGCGCCGATCGAAGGGCAGTCGTGCTCGAGCAATCTATGACGGCAGCCTGGCTGCGGCTGTTCCACACTTACCCGGCGCTAACGCGCGGTATTGTTGAAGCCCACGCAGGGGCTAACTGGGCTGAGGCTAAGGGTTGGTGGCTCTGGCGTTGCCAACGCCGCACACCCTGACCAGCAACTAGCAGACCCAGTGTGAATAATGCGGTAACGGTTATCGACTCTGACGTTGACGCCTACTCCGCCGCACAACGAGCGCTAAGGCCGGCACCAATAGCAGCGCTAACGTTTGAGGGGCGGGGACGCTTGTGGGCGACGTGGATGCCTGGAAGAACCAGCCGCCGACATGAGGGAGTTGGTCTGACGTTAACTGATTTGCATCCGTAGACGCGAAGTCTGAGGTGGTGTTTCTGAATAAATAAGGATTGAACGCGATGTCAGTCGTAAGCACCGTGCGGACAATTCCGCTCACTATCTCTCCGATCCGAATGGAGGTGGTTAGGAATCCCGAGCTTAAGAAATCTTCTGCCCAAAGTGTTGGGTTTGGACCGGAGTGCGAAAATTGCGTTACGTTGGATCCGTCCCAACCGGACAAACTCTGGAATAACTGCGCTACATCCGCCTGCGACGCCCAGATCCATCCGTCGAAATCGACGCCACCCGTACTGCCGGAGCAAAGGCCGGTGGTCGGGTCGCAGGCAGTAGCAATCTCATCCCAGGAAAAATTCAGCGTATCGGTGAGTTGGCGCCATACGTTGCCGTCGGGGGCAAGGACAGTGGCACTTACTCCACTCGCCATGGACACCGCACATGCGGCGACCAGTGCTCGAAGTAGATTCTTCATGGTCTGACTTCCTTTTAAGTTCACCTTACGACGAGCAACAGCACCTACACCGAATAGACCCAGTGCGAGTAATGCGATTGTGGTGGGTTCGGGTGTTTCTACTAATGCTTCCATTCGCAGAATCTGAGAGTTGATTGGGTCCGCCAGATAAAACGCACCATCTGGTCCGAAGGCGAGGTCTGTGTACTGGGAATCAAAACCTGTCGCAAAAACAGTTGATGCGCCGGACTCATCAAACCGCAACATATCCGCGCCGTTAAGAACGTAGAGGAAGTCATCGATCCATGTCATTGTTAGGAACACGCTTGGGTCGAGTCCCGTCGCAAACGTACTCTCAAACACACCGGTCTCTGAGTAGCGCAGAATCGTTCCTTCAAGCAAAGCAACATAGAGTTTTCCGTCTAACGCAACGTCTAATTCAAATGCACGGGAAGGGAGCGAAAAAAACTCTGTCAGATTGCCTGATGGTGACAATGACATAACGCGAGGAAAGTCATCCGTAAAAATGAAGGTGCCGTCGTTAGTTATCGCGAAGTCGTTTTGGTCATTAGAACCACCGTTATCTATGCGGGATGTAACACCGTTCAATTCGATGCGAAAAATTCCCGCTGAACCTGAACCAACTATCAATGACGGGGTGCCAAGCACGCCATTCGTATCAAACAGAACCGTATCAGCGTCAGGAAGAGCACTGCCAAACGTATGAGCAAGTCCCCCACCAGGTGCGACTGTACGCACGGGAACGTTGTCAGGAGTAGCAATCGCTGAATAGAGCGTTCCATCGGGACCAAACGCAATTTCATTGGGCGCAAATCCATTCGAGTAAACAGTGACTGAGAATCCATCAACTATTGGGACCGCACTCACTCCACTCGCCATCGACATCGCACACATGGCGACCAGTACTCGAAATAGACGTTTCATAGTCTGACTTCCTTTTCAGTTCAAACGACGACGAGCAGCAGCACCTACACCGAATAGACCCAATGCGAGTAATGCGGTTGTGGTGGGTTCTGGGACTGTGCCTGTCACCGAAAAGCGAGCATATGTCACTTGGTTCTCACACAATTCACTACAACTGTTTCCGCTTGGGTCGTAGTCTGCTTCTCTAAATCCTCCGTCTGCAACGACGTAGTCACTATCGTCGTTGCCGGGAACCGCAACCAATGGAGAAAGTCCGAGGACATCTTGCGTTGCGGCGTAGTTCCTCGTCTGAACATATGAGATGTCGCCGTTGGGATAGAACGGGGTAGGAACGACAACAGACGTCGCGAACGGGACTAACGCGATACAAACTTCGTTGGCGTTAACTGCGCAACCTGCGACATCAAAATATTCAAAATCGAAGCGTCCAATTAAAACTTGCTCCAAAAGTGCCGACCCCGCCGCCACCGCATCGTCTAGCGTCTGAAAGTCAAAGTCAGATGTGTCATCACACCCATCGAATAGTCCAGCACAACTACCATCGACGAAATTGACGTCATAGAGGAAGTCACCGACTTGCACATTCGATGCACCAAGTAGCGTTCCACCGACTTCGTTCAGAATGACTGTCGCACTCACCCCACTCGCCATAGAAACCGCACACACGGCGACCAGTGCTCGAAATAGACGTTTCATAGTCTGACTTCCTTTTCAGTTCACCTTACGACGACGAGCAGCAGCACCTACACCGAACAGACCCAGTGCGAGTAATGCGGTTGTGGTGGGTTCTGGGACTGAAGATGCAACACTCGCCTCAAACCCGAGCGATCTGAAGGAGTACGTTTCGTGGTTTTCGTTACCTGCTACAACAAACTCCAAGTCGGATGACACTGAAAGTAGATTTGGCGCCAGTTCCCTTGTGTAGGACCCTCGAGCACCACCGATGTCGGTCACCGTCACAGTCGTGTTTGCATCCGAGAAAGCAAAGTCCAACTGAAATTGCTCTAGGTCTTGGAAGTTATTTACCTCCCTGAAATTCGCAGTCAGTGAGTCAGAGAGCGAGTTGCCGAGGTCAGCAGTGAACAGGAATCCGCTAACAGTATTAGTGATGTCGTTATTGGTATAACCAAGAAAATTGGTGCCGTCCGAAATCCCGAACCACGGGTCTTTATCAACATCCCCGAAGAAGCGTCGCTCATCTACGAATAGCGATACGACAAGTCCGCTAGAATTATCAGCAGTACCCGATGAAATGATGGGACGGCGAAAGAACACGTCGTTTCTCAGTTCAGGTCCGGTCTGAGTTGAGATATCGAACAATGAACCATTTACTGTTCCCGTTCGTGTTGCCGCCAGGAAATTTGAATTCATATCTGACGGAAGCAATGTTTCGGTGGAGATAACAGTCGCACTCACCCCACTTGCCGTCGACACCGCACACATGGCGACCAGTGCTCGGAACAGGCTTTTCATTCCACTTTCCCTTCTAGAACGAGTTACCCTGCACGCGAAGCAAGTATCGGACCAAAACGCACAGGATGCTGATATCGCTGGAGATTTACGCGCAAAAGAAGCCCCTTCCTGGGAACTAAATTATCCTGTGTAAAGCTCACCGACTCGGCATAAAGCGTAATTAGGAAAAATCTGAAACTCATCTGTCTGCGCGCCTGTGAGTGAGACACCGGCAAGCGAAGACGATGCCCACACAGAAACTTCCACTTATCGCCGCAGCGCCAGCAGGTACTGCCTACACCGCCAGATAACGCCCAGAAGACTCCGTAGGCCGCGCATGCAGATACACGCCGGTGGTTGCGACTGACGCATGACCGAGCGTTGCCTGCGCTCAACACCCAGAAGGTCACAACATTACAGTTACTGGAATGTATGTCGCACCTGTGTCAGGCTCCCATCATCATGCGTGTGCGTTAAGGGGTTCAAATGGCCGGTACATGGAAATCTGTCTATGGGCTCTGCCAAGCCACATCCAAGCGGAGTGGCAAACCGTGCAAGATGATGGCTCTCTCACCGGGTGGACGCTGCACCTGGCACGGCGGCGTCAGCGTTGGCCCACGTACCGTTGAAGGCCGAGCGCGAGCGCTGAGAAACTTGCCAGCGTATCGGCATGTAGATGAGGCCACACTGCACGAGCGTGCTGCTGAGTTGATTGCGAAATCCGAGCAGCGCTATGCGCGACTGCGGCGAGAGGCCAACCGGCGGCGCGGACGAGCTCCGGTGCTTGTCGCGAAGCGTTGATGAATTGCTGGACTGTCCCGCGCGCGGAAGGTTTTTGCTAGCCCAAACGCTAGCCCAGGCTGAGAATCAAAGATGACGTGTCATCTAAGTCGTTGTTTCTGCTGAGCGCCCTCCGCCTGAATCCCGCCAAGACCCGCTGTTCTGCTGTCAGTTGATGTGCCCCCCTGTGGGCGCCTCGGATTCTATGTAGCCAAAGCATGCTTTCCGCACCTGGGTACCCCACGGGGGGGCTCGGCGCATGGGTCCCATCGCCTCCACAGACGCTGACGGGACCTTGCGTCTGTCTGGTCCCTATTCATTCGACTGCGAAAGGGTAAGGACAACCAATAATTACTATCACGCACCCCAATCCGTG
>JACLAC010023984.1_pt1 | contig 10823 bp, 11 predicted proteins | sample 8027881 | NCBI WGS metagenome assembly JACLAC01 (sample SAMN15725517, study PRJNA655200) | protist metagenome | isolation source: fluorescence activated cell sorting (FACS) single amplified genomes of... | place: Spain: Blaines Bay Microbial Observatory, Mediterranean Sea | collected 2016-01-19 | reverse complement strand
CTCGTGCTGCATCTATGCTGTCTGTGCTTGATGCGTTGGCTTGGCAAGACACTGGCAATAACGTTGCAACACTAACACAACAACAGGCAGACTATTGCTGCCCTTTGCGTTTTTTAGTTTCGGTGCTAACTATCACTTTCGTGCCAGCTGTGCAAGGCGGCGGCGGTCGGCGCTCATGTGGGGTACCCCTTTCCATTCTATCATGTGTAGTAAATATTATTAGTTCTACACTTTGAAGTTGAGGAAGTATGAACTACAACCTTTGCTGCAGGTTGGCATCAGGACGCCTGGCTGGGCAAACTGTCAGTTTCTTTTCACCATATCCATCACGCTGAGGCAGCAGCAGCAGCAGCAACATGCGAATGATAAAACTCCTGAACACATGCTTTGCTTGCGGTCCTGCGTTCTCACCCGGATGAGTACCTGCTGCGTGAGCTGGCACAAGTCCGTGCTCTTCTGTTGTGCAAGTCAGTGCTCGCCTGTAGTATAAAGTTACTGCGTAGCAGCACGTCCGTGCCTGTCTGCAGTATCATTTTACTGAGGTTGCGCAAGTCCGTGCTCGTCTGACCGGCAAGTTTATTGTGACTTTCGTGTGCGTTTCGTGCGCGCTTCTTGCCACGAGTACCACACGTCCGTATGCGTTTTAGCTCAAGCCTTCTCGCTTCGTCGGGCTTGTTGCGTCTCTCACGCAGTCCCTCCATCATGTCCTCGCAAGCGCATGCGATGAAACTCGATGACGATGAGCAGCCAGTTGCGGTCCCGATGAAGAATGAGTCGCAGGCGCAGTCAGATGAGGTCTAGACGGAGAGTGAGTCGCAGGTGATGAATGAGGAGCATCATGCGCAGCCAGTTGAGGTCCTGGTGACGATTCAGAATGAGCAGAATGCAGCAGCGCCTCATGAGCAGCCATCTCAGGTCCCGATGACGACTCATAATGAGCAGAATGCTGCAGCGCCGCATGAGCAGCATAAGTGGGACAATTGGGAAGCTGACACCCCTTATGACAACCGTGAGCGTTGCTGGACGTATCTCGAGAACATCACTGCACGCCTCACCTCCATTGAGCGGCGTTCGATGCAAGCCAATTGCATGGGCCATGCGCTCGTGCGGCAGCTGCACGGAGTCATTGAGGGCCTGGCACCACCCACCACAAGGATATGGGGTGGATGCTCAGGCAGTGCACTGACATCAGGATCCCTGGGTTTGAGGGCGCGCATGAGCCATTACCACAACGGGAGTGAGGACATGCATAAGTTCATGAAGAGGGTTTGCATCTGGCTAGGCTCTATCTTGCGGAGGCCTTTCACTGCACGCTTCATGAGGGGCTCCGACCATGCTGGGCAAGAGCGCCCTGTGGTCGCTCGTGGTGCATATGCGGAACGCTGAGGAAGACACTGTGCGCAGCTGTGAGGAGTTAGTTGAAATTCTTCAGCACGTTCAGTGAGAGTAAGGTCCGTGAGTTGGCAAATAAGGAAAGGGCGCGGTGAGGTCATTACCATGAGAGACCTGCCCAGCTTCCATGCGGCGAATAATTCGCCTGACTTGCACATTGAGATGGCCTCACTGTTCGGCGTGGTGCAGAAGCCAGAGTCCATCGTCATGCGTAAGGAGGAGGCCCGCTGTACTATCAGGAATCAACAGGTCAAATTGAAACAGGATGAGACGGTGCCAGGCTCTGATGAGCCATAACGCTTCCTCCGCTGCTTCCCGGAGGCGGCGTCGTGAGAGCATATCGATATCTCCACTTCCGCAGCACAGCACTGCGCCTTTTTGTACTGAGGCACAGCCGGAGTGAGAGCATTTAGATTTTCATAGAGCCACCCCCATTCCATCAGCTCAAGCTGGCTGATGTCGCTCAAGCCGTTGAGCATAAAAAAGGGCTCCTGTGAGTGAGTGAGTGACAGCATCTATGCGTTTGTGTGTGACCCATGCGTTGACAGTCAAACAACTCAAGAAAGTTGCAAACAAATGACAACATGTGCGAATGAGGTGGTGCCAGGCCCGACTGCCAGTCTTCACCACTAGATGTGCGGGGGAAAAACCCCGCGAAACGACAGGCTGTCTAAACACGGGTCTTAAGGTCATCTTGCCTGTGACATAGGCCGTTGTGGATGAAGACTTGTGCTATGAGTTCTTCTTGCTCGAGTTGTTGTCGGTGGTCGTCTCGTTGTACATCTATGCTGTTTGTGCTTGATGCGTTGGTTTGACAAGAAACTTGCACGAAGGTGACAAACAACACTGGCAATCAACCGACTATTGCTGCCCTCGACATGTTTAAGTTCTGTGCTAACTATAGTTTTCGTGACAGCGGTGCAATGAGGAAGCGGCCGGCGCTCATGGGATGGGGGTACCCCTTTCCACGATGCTTGTTGTAGTAAATATGAGTAGGCGGACACAGCAAACGCAAGGAAACGGTTCGATGCAACAGCTGAGGAATATTCGCATCAGGGCGCATGAATGGGCAAGACCGTGAAGGTTGTATGTAGAGAGAGAGAGAGAGCGAGTGAGAGTGAGTTGCTGTCTCGTTTTGCATTTAACCGCCAGAAGCACTCAGCACCCCCTTCCCCTCCTTTAAAAACCATTGGCTTCCCCCTAAGTGGCGGCGATAGGGCGCACCGGTGCGGGATGCGATTGTGGGTCGGTGCGGGCGGCGATTGGGGTCGGTGCGAACAAGTCATGGGGCCGCATGTAGTACACATGCTCGTCTTGCGTATCAATGCATAGAGTCCACGCGAGACAGTCGTCGTCGTGAGTATCAATGCACAGAGTCCACGCGAGACAGTCGCCGTCTTCATTATTCAGCACGAGACCGTCGTCGTCTTGCGTATCAATGCATAGCGTCAACTTGTTAGAGTCGTCGTCTTGCGTATCAATCCATAACGTCCACTTTATACAGACGTCGTCTTCCGTGCCAGTCCATAGAGTCAACTCGAGCCAGTCGTCGTGCTCAGTATCAGCTCATGGGGCACACTTGCTACAGTCGTCGTCTTGCGTATAAATCCATCGAGTCCACACGAGGCAGTCGTCGTCTTGCGTATCCAGCAAGTGAGTCCACGCGAGACAGTCGTCGTCTTCGTTATCAATACATAGAGTCCAACGCACACGGCCGTCGTCTTCACTATCAATCAATAGCGTCCACTTGCTACAGCCGTCGTACTGCGTATCAAGCCATCGAGTCCACTTGCTACAGTCGTCGTATGCAGTATCAATCCATCGAGCCCACTTGCTACAGTCGTCGTCTCCAGTCTCAATGCATAGGGTCCACGTGCTGCCGTCGTCGTCTTGCGCATCACCACTTGATACAGTCGTCGTCTTCCGTGCCAATCCATCGCGTCCACTCGATGCAGTCGTCGCCTTGCGTATCAACACATATCGTCCGCTTGCTACCGTCGTCGTTTTCAGTACCAAGCCATAACGTCCACTTGCTACAGTCGTCGTCTCGCGTATCAACTCATCGGGTCCACTTGACACAGTCGTCGCCTTTACTATCAACCCATCGAGTCCGCTTGCTACCGTCGTCGTCTTCCGTATCCATTCGCATGGTCCACTTGCTACATTCGTCGTCTTCATTACCAATCCATAGCGTCCACTTGCTACCGTCGTCGTCTTCAGTATCAATCCAACGAGTCCACTTGGCACAGCCGTCGTCTCCTTATAGCCCACCTGCTACCGTCGTCGTCTTCATTACCAATCCATAGCGTCCGCTTGCTGCAGTCGCCGTCTTCATTAGCAATCCATAGGATCCATGCGACACAGTCGCCGTCTTTCGTAGCAACACATAGAGTCAATGCAAGCCATTCGCCGTCTTCCACATCAATCCATACAATTCACTGTACACACTCGACGTCTTCGTTACCAATCAATCGCGACCACTCGCTACAGCCGTCGCCTTCACTATCACGCCACAGCCTCCACTTGCTACAGTCGTCGTCGTCGTCCATAACAATGCGTATAGTCCACGCGCTACACGTCGTCGTATTCTGCGTCAATCCATAGCGTCCACTTGCTACACTCGCCGTCTTCCTTATCAACTCATAAAGTCCACCTGCTACCGTCGTCGCCTTCCGTCACAGTACATCACGTCCACTTGCTACAGTCGTCGTCTTCCGTATCAAGCAATTACGTCCACACGCGACAGTCGTCGTCTTCACACTACATCAATCGCGCCCACGCGAGACAGTCGTCGTGCTGCGTATCCGCCCATCTAGTCCACGCTAACCAGTCGTCGCCCCAACATCAAATCGTTGAGTCCACGCGATACAGCCGTCGTCTTCCGTATCAGTTCATCGATTCCACTTGCTACAACCGTCGTCTTCCGTATAGCTACACAGCGCCCACTTGCTACAGCCACCGCCTTCCGTGCCAACTCATAAAGTCCGCGCGAAACAGTCGTCGTTTTGCGTGTCAGCCCATATCGTCCACGTGACACAGTCGTCGTCTTCCGTATATATTCGTCGAGTCCACTTGCAGTCGTATTGCGTATCCGTACACAGCGTCCACGTGCTACATGAGGCGTCATCACTAGCAATACGTAGCGCACACGCTATGCAGTCGTCGTCTTGCGTATCAAGCCAGCGCGTGCGCTTTATACCGTCGTCGTCTTCCGTATCAATCCATCGAGTCCACGCGATACAGTCGTCGTCTTGCGCAACCTTACACAGCGTCAAACTGCTACCGTCGTCGTCATCCGTATAAATCCATAAAGTCCGCTTGCTGCAGTAGTCATCTTCATTATCAATGCATCGGGTCCACTTTCTACACTTGTCGTCTTGCGTATCAATACACAACACCCACGCGGCACGTTCGCCGTCTTTATTGCCGAGCCGTCTAGTCCACGCGCGACAGTCGTCGTCTTCAACATCAATGCATAGGGTCCACTTGACACAGTCGCCGTCTTGCGTATAAATCCATCGAGCTCACGCTAGACAGTCGACGTCTTCCGTATCCATACAAACAAGTCCACACGAGACAGTCGCCGTCTTCACTCGCACGCCATACAGTCCACTTGCTACAGTCGCCGTCTTCATTCTCAATCCATCGAGTCCACGTGCTACAGTCGTCGTGCTGCGCATCAGTCCACCGCGTGCACTTGCTACATTCGTCGCCTTCCGTATACATCCATAGAGCACACCACACTTGCTACAGTCGTCGTCTTCCGTATCAATCCATACGGTCCGCTTGCTGCAGTCGTCGTCGTGCGTATCAAACAATCGCGTCCACTCGCTACAGTCGTCGTCTTCCGCATCAATCCATCGCGTCCACTCGCTACAGTCGTCGTCTTGCGTATCAATCGATCGCGTCCGCTTGCTACAGTCGTCGTCTTCCGTACCAATCCATAGCGTCCACCGGCTACAGTCGTCGTCTTGCGTAGCAATGCATAAGATCCACGCGACACTGTCGTCGTCTTCAGTATTACTACATAAAGTCCGCTTTGTGCCGTCGTCGTCTTCCGTCTCAAGTCATAGGGTCCGTTGACACATACGTCGTCGTGCATACTAATCCATAGAGACCGCACGCAGCAGTCGTCGCCTGCCTTATCAACAACAGAGCCCACTTGCTACAGCCGTCGTCTTCCGTATCAATCCATCGCGTCACATTGATACAGTCGTCGTCTTGCGTGCCAAGCCATCGCGTCCACGTGCTACAGCTGTCGTCTTCATTCGCAATCAATAGAGCCCACTTGATACAGTCGTCGTCTTCATTATCAATCCACACAGTCCACGTGATACCGTCCGCATCAATCCATAGTCCTCTTGCTACAGTCCTCGTCTTCCGTACCAATCCATCAAATCCGCTTGCTGCCGTCAGCGTCTTCGTTCTACATTGCTAGTGTCCACGCTATACAGTCGTCGTCTTGACCATCAATGCATAGCGTCCACACGCGACAGTCGTCGTCTTGCTTATCAAGCCATCGCGTCCACGCAAGACAGTCGTCGTAGCCGGTATCAATCCATAGAGTCCACACGCTACAGTCGTCGTCTTCCGCATCGATCCATAGAGTCCACTTGCGGCAGTCGCCGTCTTCACTATCAATTCATATAGTCCGTGCGACACAGCCTTCGCTATCATTATCAATCCATCGCGTCCACTTGATACAGTCGTCGTCCTCGACATCAATTCAGGGCGTCCGCTTGCTACACTCGTCGTCTTCCGCATCAATCCATCGAGTCCACTTGCTACAATCGTCGTATCCAGCATCATTTCATAACGTCCACTTGCTGCAACCGTCGTGCTCATTGCCAAGCCATAAAGTCCACACGCGACAGTCGTCGTCTTCATTTCAAATCCATAGAGTCCACACGAGACAGTCGTCGTGCTGCGTATCAATCAATCACGTCCACGCTAGCCAGTCGTCGTCTTCTGCATCAATGCATTGATTCCGCTTGCTACAGTCGTCGTCTTCCGTATCAATTCATGGCGTCCACGTGCTACATCAGACATCTTCCGTATCAATACATAGCGTCCGCCGGCTACAGTCGTCGTCTTCCGTGCCAGTTCATCGAGTCCACGTGCTACCGTCGTCGTCTTGCTTATCAATCCATAGAGCCCACATGATACAGTCGTCGTCTTCCGTATCGATGCATAGAGTCAAACTTATACAGTCGTCGTGCGTATCAATCAATCGAGTCCACGCGCGACAGTCGTCGTCTTGCGTATCAATCCGCAACGTCCACTTGCAACAACAGTCGTCTTCACTATCAATACATAGGGTCCACGTCATACAGTCGTCGTAGTGCGTATCAATCCATACAGTCAACTGCATCCACTCGCCGTCTTCCGTGCCAATCCATAGAGTCCAGCTGCTACAGCCGGCGTACTGCGTATCAATCAACTGAGTCCACGTGCTTCAGTCGTCGTCGCAAGTATCAATCCATAACAGTCCGTTTGCTACATTCGTCGTCTTCCACATCAATGCATAGGGTCATCTTGCTACAGTCGACGTACTGCGCATCGATACATCGCGCCAACACGAGACAGTCGTCGTCGAACGTATCGGTCCGCAGCGTCCACCTGCTACAGTCGTCGTCTTGCGAATCAAAACATAACGTCCACCTGCTACCATCGTCGTCTACCGTATCAATCCAGCAAGTCCGCTTGGCACCGTCGTCGTCTTCAATATCAATTCATAGGGTCATCTTGCTACAGTCGTCGTACTGCGTATCGATACATAGCGTCCACGCGAGACAGTCGTCGTCTTGCGTATCAATACATAGCATCCACTTGCTACCGTCGTCGCCTTGCGCCTCAATCCATCACGTCCACGTTATACAGCCGTCGTCTTCCTCATCAATCCATAGCGGCCGCTTGCTACATTCGTCGCCTCGCGTATCAAGCCATAGTGACAACGTGACACCGCCGTCGCCTTCATTGTCAACGCATATAGTACGCTTGCTACAGCCGTCGTCTTGCGTATCAATCCATAGAGTCAACGCGCTACAGTCGTCGTCTTCCGTATCCGTCAACATAGCCCACGTGAAGCCGTCGCCGTCCTCATTATCAATTCACAGGGTACACGTGCTACATTCGTCGTCTTGCGTATCAACACTTATAGTCCACGCAAGACAGTCGCCGCTTTGCGTATCAGTCAGTACAGTCCACTCGGCGCAGTCGCCATCTTGCGTATCAATACATACGACAAGCTTGTTACTGTCGTCGTCTTCCGTACCCATCCATAACATCCGCCTGCTACAGTCGTCGTCTTCCGTATCAAGTCATACGGTCCACTTGCTACACTCGTCGTATTGCGTATCGAGCAATAACGTCCAAGCGAGACAGTCGTCGTCTTGCGTATAGCTGCGCACCGTCCACGCGAGACAGTCGTCGTCTTGCGTATAGAGACACCGCGTCCACACGAGACAGTCGTCGTCTTCAGTCGCAACTCATAGAGTCCACCCGCTACATTCGTCGTCTTCCGTATCAATACATAGCGCCACACTCGATGCCGTCGTCGTCTTGCGTATCAATCCATAGCGTCCACTTGCTCCCGTCGTCGTCTTGCGTAACAATCCATCGAGTCCACTTGCTACCGTCGCCGTCTTGCGTATCCGCCGATCGAGTCCACTTGCGACAGTCGTCGTCCTCAGCCGCAAGCCATAGCGCCCAGCTGCTACAATCGTCGTCCACCGTATCAATTCATAGGGTCCATTTGACACCGTCGTCGCATTTAGAATCAATACTTATAGTACGTGCTACCGCCGCCGTCTTACGTATCAATACATACATCCCACACGAGGCAGTCGTCGTCGTCACTATTCATCGCGGGACAGTCGCCACATTTCATAGCAATCCACCGCGTCCGCTTGAAACATTCGTCACATTTCGTAGCAATCCATCGCGTCCGCTCGATACAGTCGTCGCCGTGCGTATCAACACAACAAGTCCACGCGCTGCAGTCGTCGTCTTCATTCGTCAACGTGATGCAGTCGTCGTCTTGCGTATCAATCACTACCGTCCACTTGCTACCGTCGTCGTACTGCGTATCCGCCCATCGCGTCCACTCTGCACAGTCGTCGTCTTCCGTATCAATCAATCGCGTCCACGTGCTACCGTCGTCGTCTTTCGTATCAATTCAGCTTGTCCACGTGCTACAGTCGTAGTCTTGCTTATACGTCAGTAACGTCCACGCGAGACAGTCGTCGTCTTGCGTATCCAACCATCGAGTCCACGCGAGACAGCAGCAGTCTTCGCGACCAAGCCATAACGTCCACTTGCTACAGTCGTCGTCTTCCGTACCAATACGTGAAGTCCACTTGATACAGTCGTCGTCTTGCGTATCAAATCATACAGTCCACTTTGTACAACCGTCGTCTGCATTACCAATATATACAGCGCCAGCTTGCTACACTCGACGTCTTCCGTATCGATTCATACGGTCCACGCTATGCAGTCGTCGTCTTGCGTATCAAGCCACCACGTCCACGCTACTATACATTCGTCGTCTGCATGATCAATCAATAGCGCCAGTCCACTTGCTACACTCGTCGTCTTGCACATAACTCTAGCGCGTCCGCATGCTACATTCGCCGTCTTCCGTAGCACGCCGTAAAGTCCACGCTGCGTAGCCGTCGTCTTGCCTATCAACTCATAGGGTCCACGCGCTTCACTCGCCGTCTTCCGTATCAATCCACAGAGTCCGCTTGGCTCAGCCGTCGTATTCATTATCAATTCATAAGATCCACTTGCTACACTCGTAGTATTGCGTAGCAATCCATAACGTCCACGCGAGACCGTCGTCGTCTTCAGTAGCAATCCATGCTGCCCACACGCTACATTCGTCGTCGTCCGTTGCAATAAATTGCGTCAACGTGCTACCGTCGTCGTCTTTCGTGCCACGCCATACCGTCCACTCTATACAGTCGTCGTCTTCCGTATCAGGCCATCACACCCACTTGTCACCGTCGCCGTTTTCCATCGCAATCCACAGCGTCCACGCTATTCAGTCGTCGTAGTGCGTATCAATCCATCGCGTTCACTTGCTATAGCCGTCGCCTTCCGTATCGACCCATAGCGTCCACACTATACAGTCACAGACTTATTTATCAGCTCATCATGCCCACTTGCTACAGTCGTCGTCTTGCGAACCAAGCCATAGCGTCCACGCGCGACATTCATCGTCTTGCGTAGCAATACATAGCGTCCGCACGCGACATGCGTCGTCTTCCGTATCATTCCATGTACTTGCTGCACTTGCCGTATTCAATATCAACCCATCACGTCCACGTGCGACATTCGTCGTATTCACTATCAAGTCATAGAGTCCACTTGCTACAGTCGTCGTCTTTGCTATCAATTCATAGCGTCCACGCGCTACAGTCGTCGCCATCCGTATCCAGCAATGCGTCCACTTGCTACCGCCTTCGTCTTCCTTACCAATTCACAACGTCCACACTCTACATCCGTCGTCTTCAGTAGCAAGCCATCACGCCAACTCGATGCAGTCGTCGTCTTCCACAACAATTCATCGCGCTCACGCGCTACACCAGTCGTCTTCCGTATCAATGCATCGAGCACACACGAGCAAGTCGTCGCATTCATTGCAAATCATTTGCGTCCGCGCGAGACCGTCGTCGCGCTTATTATCAATCCATGCAGTCCACGCTAGACAGCCGTCGTCTGCAGTATCAGTTCATTGCGTCCACGATATACAGTCGTCGTCTTCACGATAAATAAAGCACCGAGTCAAGCTGCTTCCGCCAATGACTTCCACATCAATCCATCGAGTCCACTTGCTACATTCGTCGTCTTCATTAGCAAGTCATCCAGTCCACGCTGTACAGCCGTCGTCATGCACATCAATACATGGCGTCCGCGTTTGAAAGTGCACTTAAACAATTCCACTTTTCCCTTACAAAACTCATTTTCGTTTTTTTGCATTTGTTTTTGTTTTTGGGGTTTTCGTTTTGTTTTTTTTTGCATTTGTGCATTTTTTGCTTTGGCGCCTTTTTGTTTTTTTTTGCTTTTGTGTTTTGAAGTTTTGTTGCCTTTTTTTGTTTTGTGCATTTTTCATTTTTTTGTTTGTTTTGCCTTTGCCTTTTGCCTTTGCCTTTTGCCTTCGCCTTTGCCTTTACCTCTGCCCTTGCCTGTGCCTCTGCCTTTGCCTTTGCCCACTATAATATAGTTACTATACTATAGACTAAGAACGCAATATCCTATTTGAGTGACAGACAAACATATATCGACGGTAGCTGCAGTATGGTGGCGCTTGACGATATGTCAACATATATATACACATATATATACATATATAGTCGTAGTAGTCGTCGTCGTAGTATTAGTATTATTATTGTTAGTCGTCGTCGTAGTAGTATTACTATTAGTAGTAG
>JACLAC010006358.1_pt1 | contig 10823 bp, 6 predicted proteins | sample 8027881 | NCBI WGS metagenome assembly JACLAC01 (sample SAMN15725517, study PRJNA655200) | protist metagenome | isolation source: fluorescence activated cell sorting (FACS) single amplified genomes of... | place: Spain: Blaines Bay Microbial Observatory, Mediterranean Sea | collected 2016-01-19 | reverse complement strand
CTTCGAGCAGGGATAATAAGAGAAATATCTTTTAAAACATAATTAGATGAATTTGGATATTGATAATTAATTTTTTTCAGATTAATATTTTCATTAATTTTTATTATATCTTTATTTCTATTAGATAATATTGGTTCTAAATTTTTCATATCTTTATAAAGTGAATCGAGCGCAGGACTAGCAAAACGCAATTGCGTAAAAGATATATAAATATTTTGTAGAGCAGGTATTAAGCGATATCCTGCAAAAGTATAAAGGGCAATTACTGGTATTGTATTTATAAAATCACCATTTTGAGCCACAAAATAAAGACTTAAAAGTAACATGCCTCCAAAAGCTACTGCCTCGAGAGCAAAACGAGGTAATTGACTTATAATTTTTACTGAAGCTTGGTGTTTGGCAAATATTTTTGCAGGCTCTGCAAAACGCTTAATATAAACTTGTTCAAGTCCTCCAACTTTTACTTCCTTTGAAGCTCCAAAAGCTTCGCTCAAAGCAGTAAAGCGTCTTTCATTTGCTAGAATACGTTCTTTACCTATACGTTTTAAAAATCCTCGGGTAAACATATATATAAGTACATAAGCTCCTCCAAGTATAAAACACACAATCAGTGTAAGTTTTGGATCATTTAGAATTAATAAAGTTAACAAAGCAATAGCAACTGAACTATGTGCTATTAGATGTATTACAGGCTGTATACACATTGTGACTGTCATACCAACTTCTGAAAGAATAGATTTTCCAAGATCTGCGCTATTACGATTTAAAAACCAACTATAAGGTTGGTTTAAATAACCTTCTACTAACCGTTTAGCAATACTATACTCGCGCATTGTTGTAAAAAGTGTTTGCGCATAATTTGTAAGAGCCTTAAATGAAAGTGATAGTATAAGCATCAAAAAGACAAAGATACCTAAAGCAATAAGAAACTGTTGCTTAGTTTGAACTCCAAAAATACCTACTGCCTGAAATACATTGTTCAATAATATATTGGTTTCAATAAGATTAGGATTTGTAAGGACAGCCATAAATGGTAAAATTGAAGCCACACCAAGCATATCAAGTAAAGCCATTATTAAAATCATTCCAAGTAATAGAACTGCACTTTTTTTTTCAGAGGAAGATAGTAAAAATAAAATTTTTTTTAGATTTTTCATTAATCTTTAATGAGAAAATTATACTTAATAAAAAGATAACCTTGTGATTTTAAACTTTCGTTTTTATTTTTCAATTTTTATAATCTTTAAGTAATCTATTTTTACAAATTTCTTCAACTATTAGTTGATTTACATTTTCAATCACAGGAAAGACTTTTTTATATTCTTTTTTAAGTGTATCCACAATTGAATTTCTATCATTTAAGATTTCTTTAATATATCTTTCGAGTTCCTTGTATGACGAAGTTCCCTTGATAAGATTTAGGTATCTCAAATTAAAAACTGGCTCTCCTTTAGAGTCTCTTAATGAAAATTCATTATCATACTCTTTAATACCTTTTAGGTCTAAAAGTTCGATAGAAGGTACTCCTAAAATAATCAAATCTATAGGAACACCAGAGTAAAATGATATGGCAAATTCACAATTTTTACCTAAAACAAACGGATGTTTATCTGAAAATTCCCAATTTTTTTTGTACCTATTTTGACCAAAAATTTCAGCAAAAATTTTGTCTGTTTCTTCTTTAGGATGAAGTTTTATTACTACTTTTAAATCAAACTTATCTGCTGCAATTTTTATCATTTCTAAAAATTGTTTTTTTTTATCATAGGGAAGGTAGGTAGATATTGGTCGAGATATGAGAAATATATATTTATTATCACTTAATTCTGAATCTTCTTTTTTTAAGATATTTTCTATCCATTTTTTTTCATGTCTTGGAATGCCATAAACTTTCATTTGATCGGGATTTAACCCATAAGTATTTTTATAATGTTCTAACTCTCTTTCAGATAATGCAAATAATTTTGTTTTTTTTACATCTATTATTTTTTTTTTTGACTCATACTGTATTCCTCTTGGATTAACTCCATGTATTAAGGAAAAATTATCGTTATTAGATATAATTTTGTGTAAATCTTTATTATAAGGTTTATCAAGTTCATAAAGATCAAAAAGTGTTAAATAATTAGTTTTTTTAATTTTATTTATTTCAAATAAAAACTTTGAATATATGACTGAAACTGTTGTCATATAAATTTTTGATAATAATTGTCTTAAACTGTTAAAGTTTAATTCCTCTAATGCTCTCATTCCATAATGAAAAATTTTAATTGTAGAATAAGAATTAATTTTTTTTGCATTTTCAAATGTGTCTGAGCACAACCAAGTATTTGATTGAGATTTAAATACCACTAAATCAAACACATTATTTGCCATTTGAAATAAAACTGATTGAAGATTAATTTCTGAAATAAGTTTTGTTCTTGGCGCAATAAATATAAACTGGGCTCTTGGTAATTTTTTTCTTAAAGGTATTAATATTGATATCCAACTATCTAATAAACCCAAACTTGGAGAACAAACAAATAATACTATTTGTCTATTAATATCTATATTTACTTTCATTTGTTGTTACTAATATTACTTATCAAGAATTATAATTGCTAATCCAAACGGTGGGTAGGTTTTAAAAAACTCTGATTTTTTGTTATATTTATTTATGAATTTTTTTAAACTAGATTTTAACATTAAATTATCCTGATCTAGAACAAAGTAGTCGTCAATATAAATTATTCCCCCGCTTACTATGTTCTTGATAGAATATTCTAAAGAATTTATTAAGCTTCTTTTTTCATTACAGTCTATAACAGAAATATTAATAGAATGATCTAATTTTGTTAAATTTTTTTTTTTTGAAAGATCTAGTTTAATTATTTTTAATTTTGTTGAAATTTTTTTTAAATCTTTTTGGACTTTTTCATAACTGGAATTAAAACCTTGAAATTTTTTAAATATATCAATGCCAAAAAAATTAGATATAGAATTAGTCTTACTAAGAATATGAAAGGCTGCTACTTGCATTTCAGATAAGAATGATCCAAACTCAATATAGCTTCCACGAACTTTATTAATTATTAAATAGCCTCTAATATCTAATAAAAATTGTATTTTACGTTCATGAGTATAGGAGGTATCAAGTTTAAGAATATTTTTTTTTATTTCAGAAATATTAAATTTTCTTTTATTTTTATTCGCTTTCATTAGATCCCAATCTAAATATCAAATTTTTCTATTTTTAAAAAATCTACTGCAAAAAATTTCTTTAATATATGCAAAACTGCCTCGGCTACTGCTCTTTTTGCTGGAAAATTTTTTGTTTTATAGTTAGCTGACTTGCAAACATGGTCAAGGGCTCCATTGGGGGCAATAGAATATAAAGTTTTTTTCATAACTAGATGATCAAATATTCCATCTCCCATATAAATACATTTTTTTAATCCTAAATTTTTGTCAATCCACTCAACTCTTTTATTGGATGAAACAAACTCTAGACGAAATCCCATATCTTCAACTCTTTTTTTTGAGATTTTAAAACCAGCCTTATCTCCAGAAATAAATAATATATTTATATATTTCGCCATTAACTTTAAACTATCATGATCATCTTGACCAAAAATTTTATATTTTTTTCCATATTGGTCATATACCATTTGACCATTGGTTATCACACCATCAACATCAAAAATAAAATATTTTGGTTTTATTTTTTTTTTAGTATTAATTTTTTTCATAACGAAAAATTATAAATTATATTTTTTCATTAAAGTTTCTGCAAAAATAAAATCTAATTCATTGTCAATATCAACAGACTCTAACTTATCCAGATATATAAAATGGTTTTTTTTGGAAATTCTACTATGTTCTTTTAAAAAAGCATCTCTTCGAAAACAATAAGATCCAGACTCAACATACATTGGGGTTAAATATTGAGATCCTATTAACTTGTTATACTTATGATTTACCTCTTTATTCTTATACCAAAACCTTTCGTGCAAAGGAGTCAATGGTGTTACAGAATTAAATCTTTTATTTTTTTTTAAAAAATTAACACATCCTCTTATTGTTTTAATTGTCATGAATGGATTGGTTACATGTAAAATAAAAATTATTTCATTTTTAATTTGACTTAAACAGTTTTTAATCAGTTCATTGCCCTGGGCATTCGGCTTGTTAAGATGTATTGGTCTTTTAATAAAATTAAAATGGTATTTTTTAGCCTCATTTTCAAAAATTTGACTTGAGGAATCTATGCAAATGTCAAAAGATTTTGTTAATTTTTTAACTTTATCAAATGTTATTTTATAAAGTGGTTTATTTGATATTTTTTTAAAATTTTTTTTTTTTAATCTGGTACTTTTAGCCTTTAAGTGGATTATAATTGCAGGATTCATTGCATATGGCTTTAAATTATTTTTTTTGTCGTTTACGCCTATTTATTTCTCCAGTAATAGTAGGGCATGTATAGCCTATTTGATAAACCATTTCATAAAATAACATAAAAACTAATAGCTCGGCTGAATGAAAATACTTTAAATCTAAGTTTATAACTTTAGTTTTATAATTTTTATTTTGTTTATGTTGCGCAGTTAACAAGAAATTATCAAAATTAGATCTTTTTTTTGACCAATTTATAGCATTAACAATATTTTTTGAAGTTCCTGTTGCCGAAAAACTTATTAAAAGTGAATTTTTTTTTTTATCAGCATATAGGTTAAGCCACTTTGAAAAAATATTTTCATACCCTGCATCATTTGCAATAGAAGTAACATAACAGGTACTATCTAATGAAAAAACTTTCTTATTTGTCAGTCTTGCTAAGTCAACAGCTGCGTGTGTAGCTACAGCCCAATTACCACCGTTTCCTATAACATATATATGTTCTGCTGCTTTAAATTTTTTAATTAATAGTTTCCAATTTGGAGTATTTATAATCTCTCCAATTTTATTTTCTATATTTTCAAAATTACATAAAGGTTTAATGTTTTTCATTTCAAATTACTAGCACTCCAATTATTATAGTCAAATATATTATTGTAACACTTTGAATTGTAGCTAACTTTGTTAAAGAAATTTAGTGAGTAAAGTTTAAATTTTTTTTTAATTATGGATATTTAATAATTGATATTTACAAATTTTTTTATCAGTTAAAATTTAATCTATTATTTTTTTATGTATGAGTATAAAAATTTTTTTCAGTGCATAAATCAAGCCAATTGAGCTATTAGTACTGGTCAGCTGCACGCATTACTGCGCTTCCACATCCAGCCTATCAACGTGGTGGTCTACCACGGCTCTATAGGAAGAACTAGTTTTGAGGTGAGTTTCCCGCTTAGATGCTTTCAGCAGTTATCTCTTCCATACTTAGCTACCCGGCACTGCAGCTGGCGCTACAACCGGTCCACCAGTGGTATGTTCAACCCGGTCCTCTCGTACTAGGGTCAACTCCTCTCAATTCTTCTACACGCATAGCAGATAGGGACCGAACTGTCTCACGACGTTCTGAACCCAGCTCACGTACCACTTTAATTGGCGAACAGCCAAACCCTTGGGACCTGCTCCAGCCCCAGGATGTGATGAGCCGACATCGAGGTGCCAAACACTGCCGTCGATATGAGCTCTTGGGCAGTATCAGCCTGTTATCCCCGGCGTACCTTTTATCCGTTGAGCGATGGCCCTTCCACTCAGAACCACCGGATCACTATGACCGACTTTCGTCTCTGCTCGACTTGTCAGTCTCACAGTCAGGCAGGCTTATGCCATTGCACTCTACGAACGATTTCTGACCGTTCTGAGCCTACCTTCGCACGCCTCCGTTACTATTTGGGAGGCGACCGCCCCAGTCAAACTACCCACCATACAATGTCTTGATGCCGGATGACGGCAATCAGTTAGATACCAAGAAAAACAAAAGAGGTATTTCACTGGTGACTCCACAAAAGCTGACGCCTTTGCTTCAATGTCTCCCTCCTATACTAAATATGTTTTTCCTAATACCAATGTAAAGTTGCAGTAAAGGTGCACGGGGTCTTTCCGTCTAACTACGCGAACTCCGCATCTTCACGGAGAATTCAATTTCACTGAGTTGATGTTGGAGACAGCGGAGAAATCGTTACGCCATTCATGCAGGTCGGAACTTACCCGACAAGGAATTTCGCTACCTTAGGACCGTTATAGTTACGGCCGCCGTTTACTGGGGCTTCAGAAGTTAGCTTGCACCAACCGCATTAACCTTCCAGCACCGGGCAGGCGTCAGACCCTATACATCCACTTACGTGTTAGCAGAGCCCTGTGTTTTTGATAAACAGTCGCTTCTCCCTGGCTTGTGCCACCCATTTCTAGTTGCCTAAAAACAGGTCTTCCTTATCCCGAAGTTACGGAAGCATTTTGCCGAGTTCCTTCAACATCATTCTCTCAAGCGCCTAAATATACTCTATTAATCCACCTGTGTCGGTTTAGGGTACGGTCTAATGATGGAGCTATTTCTTGGAACCTTTTCGCGGCATACTCAATCCATTAAGAGTACACAACTTACAAGATCCGTCACTACCATCTGGTTAAGGAATATTAACCTTATTTCCATCGACTACGGCTTTCGCCCTCGCCTTAGGTGCCGACTAACTCTGCGCGGATTAACCTTGCGCAGAAACCCTTGGATTTTCGGCGAAGAAGTTTTTCACTTCTTTTATCGTTACTTATGTCAGCATTCGCACTTCTGATACCTCCAGGATCCCTCACGGGTATCCCTTCACAGGCTTACAGAACGTTCCGCTACCGCTTATAAAACTCGAAAGTTTTATAAACCCACAGATTCGGTATATGATTTTAGCCCCGTTACATCTTCGGCGCAGAAACTCTATTAGACCGGTGAGCTGTTACGCTATCTTTAAAGGATGGCTGCTTCTAAGCCAACCTCCCGGCTGTTAAGGAATTTCCACATCCTTTCACACTTAATCATAATTTGGGGACCTTATCTGGTGGTCTGGGCTCTTTCCCTCTCGACCATGGACCTTAGCACCCACAGTCTGTCTGTTGAAGAACAATGTCTAGCATTCGGAGTTTTATTAGGTTTGGTAAGAATCTCTTCCCCCTAGCCCATTTAGTGCTCTACCTCTAAACATCTATTTATTCAACGCACTACCTAAATAGTTTTCGCGGAAAACCAGCTATCTACGAATTTGGTTGGCCTTTCACCCCTTACCACAAGTCATCCAAAGACTTTTCAACGTCAACTGGTTCGGTCCTCCGGTTGGTGTTACCCAACTTTCAACCTGCTCATGGTAAGCTCATTCGTTTTCGGGTCTAATTCATTAAACTAATCGCCCTATTAAGACTTGCTTTCGCTGCGCCTACACCTAGATGGCTTAAGCTTGCTTAATAAATTAAGTCACTGACCCATTATACAAAAGGTACGCCGTCACTCTAAAAAGAGCTTCGACTGATTGTAGGCATGCAGTTTCAGGTTCTATTTCACTCCCCTAATAGGGGTTCTTTTCACCTTTCCCTCACGGTACTAGTTCACTATCGGTCACTGAAGAGTATTTAGGCTTAGAGGGTGGTCCCCCTATATTCGAGCAGGATTTCACGTGTCCCGCTTTACTCAAGAATTTTGTTAAACATTACTCATACGGGACTATCACCCTCTATGGTTAGCATTTCCAAACTATTCAAATTTTTTTAACAAAACTACTGGCCTAGTCCGCGTTCGCTCGCCACTACTAACGGAATCTCAATTGATTTCTTTTCCTCTGGTTACTTAGATGTTTCAGTTCTCCAGGTTGTCTCTTTAAACCTATGTATTCAGTTTAAAGTACCACATAAAGTGGTGGGTTTCCCCATTCGGAAATTTTCGGATCAAAACTTACATACAGCTCCCCGAAACTTATCGCAGTATATCACGTCCTTCATCGGCTTTCAGTGCCAAGGCATCCACTACACGCCCTTAAACGCTTGATTTATGCACAGAAAAAAATTCTGTGTTGAATCAAATTTTTATTTTGAACATTAGCTAATAACATTACTAATGTTCGGATATAGATATTGATATTAATTATTAAATTTATTTACAGTTTTTATAACTAAGTGTTTCCTGGTGGAGGATAGCGGGATCGAACCGCTGACCTCCTGAATGCAAATCAGGCGCTCTCCCAGCTGAGCTAATCCCCCAGTTAAGTGTGGTGGGCCGAGAAAGACTCGAACTTTCGACCCCACCCTTATCAAGGGTGTGCTCTAACCAACTGAGCTACCGGCCCTACAAGAAGGAAACATTACTTTAAGAAGAGAAATGAGGACGGTCAACATTACCGATGTATATTATTTAGAATGAAATTTTACTTTCATTCATCCTTAGAAAGGAGGTAATCCAGCCGCAGGTTCCCCTACGGCTACCTTGTTACGACTTCACCCCAGTCGCTGACTATACCGTGGTCAAGGGTTTGAAACCTTGCCTTAAGGTAGAACCAACTCCCATGGTGTGACGGGCGGTGTGTACAAGACCCGGGAACGCATTCACCGTGGCACGCTGATCCACGATTACTAGTAATTCCAGCTTCATGCACTCGAGTTGCAGAGTGCAATCCGAACTGAGGTATCTTTTAGGGATTTGCTTAACTTCGCAGTTTTGCTTCCTGTTGTAGATACCATTGTAGCACGTGTGTAGCCCAACACGTAAGGGCCATGAGGACTTGACGTCATCCCCACCTTCCTCCAGCTTATCACTGGCAGTTCTTTCAGAGTGCCCAACTTAATGATGGCAACTAAAAGTGAGGGTTGCGCTCGTTGCGGGACTTAACCCAACATCTCACGACACGAGCTGACGACAGCCATGCAGCACCTGTGTTTCGTCCGGCCGAACCGAAAACTCTAATCTCTTAGAGTCGCGACGAACATGTCAAGTGTTGGTAAGGTTCTGCGCGTATCTTCGAATTAAACCACATGCTCCACTACTTGTGCGGGTCCCCGTCAATTCATTTGAGTTTTAACCTTGCGGTCGTACTCCCCAGGCGGTGTGTTTATCGGTTTCCCTGCGACACTGAAAATAAATTTCCAACGTCTAACACACATCGTTTACGGCATGGACTACGAGGGTATCTAATCCTCTTCGCTACCCATGCTTTCGTTCCTCAGTGTCAGTAATGATCCAGAAAGCTGCCTTCGCAATTGGTATTCTTTCTAATATCTACGAATTTCACCTCTACACTAGAAATTCTGCTTTCCTCTATCATACTCTAGCTGAAAAGTTTTAATGGCAGTTCCAGAGTTAAGCTCTGGGATTTCACCACTAACTTTTTCAACCACCTACGAACTCTTTAAGCCCAGTAATTCCGAACTACGCTAGGTCCCTTCGTATTACCGCGGCTGCTGGCACGAAGTTAGCCGGACCTTCTTATTCGGGTACAGTCATTTTCTTCCCCGACGAAAGAGCTTTACAACCCAAGGGCCTTCTTCACTCACGCGGCATCGCTGCATCAGAGTTTCCTCCATTGTGCAAGATTCCCCACTGCTGCCTCCCGTAGGAGTTTGGGCCGTGTCTCAGTCCCAATGTGGCTGATCATCCTCTCAAATCAGCTATTGATCACAGTCTTGGTAGGCCATTACCCCACCAACAAACTAATCAAGTGCAGGCTCATCCAATGGTGCATAAAGCTTTCTCCGTAAAGACTTATCCGGTATTAGCACAAGTTTCCTCGTGTTATTCCAGGCCAAAGGGCAGATACCTACATGTTACTCACCCGTCTGCCACTAAGTATTGCTACTTCGTTCGACTTGCATGTGTTAGGCGTGCCGCCAGCGTACGTTCTGAGCCATGATCAAACTCTCAAGTTTAAAAACGGCGCACACTAGCTTCTATATAAATTCTAAGAATAAAATTTATATAATGTTGAAGTGTGTACGACAAATTTTGGTAACCTTAACCGTCCACACTTCTCTTCTTAAATTTTTACTTTTTAAATAGCTAATTGGGTCTAAAAAGCCCAATAATCCTCACCAATCTATTGTGTTAACAATAATTTTCGTGAGAAAGTGTGACGCTTATAGGCTAAAATAAAAGGAAATCAAGCATTTAAGAATAAAAAAAATACTAAAAATTGATGATTTTATTGGGTTTTTTTTGATTTTTTGACATTGCTAAACTAATAATTCTCATCAAAACATTATTAAATGAAAAAAAAACTTCTAACATTTTTTTTTAAAAACTTAAAATTAATAGGATTAATTTTTCTAATTATCATCACAGTAATAATTGCAACGTATTCTAATAAAAAAGAAAATTTAAGTAAAAATCAAAAGAATGATTTTATCAATAATATTTATTTTAAAAAAACTTTTAATGAAATTGTTAACAATTTGGAACCCAGATACAAAAAATATAATCACAAAATTAAATCTGGAGAAACTTTTGACAAAATACTTAGCAAATACTCCATAGAAAAAGAGGAAATAATTGCTATCAAAAAAAGTCTTTCAAAAAAATTTAATATAAATAAATTAAACACAAATCAAAAAATTGAAATTATTTTAGATAAAACTAATAATAAAATTAAAGAATTTATTTTTAAAATTTCAAATACTGAAAAAATATATTTATCAAAGAATAGTGATGAGTTAAAATTTAATGAAAAAATATTATCTATAAAATTAGATAAAAAAATTATTTATAAAGAAAATATAATTCTTCAAAGTCTTTATAAGGCTGCAACTGATCAAAATATACCACCAAACACAATAATCGAATTTGCAAGAATTTATGGTTTTCAAGTAGATTTTCAAAGAGACATTCGTAAAGAAGATAAATTTCAAATTATGTATGAAGTATTTATTGATGA
>JACLAC010003858.1_pt1 | contig 10823 bp, 7 predicted proteins | sample 8027881 | NCBI WGS metagenome assembly JACLAC01 (sample SAMN15725517, study PRJNA655200) | protist metagenome | isolation source: fluorescence activated cell sorting (FACS) single amplified genomes of... | place: Spain: Blaines Bay Microbial Observatory, Mediterranean Sea | collected 2016-01-19 | reverse complement strand
CCAGTGCCGATGCCGGTATTGCTCCTGTTTCTGTTCCTGTTCCTATAGAGGTTCGAACATCACGACAGGCGTTGTTTCCATCTGATGGCAACATGCTCGTATCCAAAAGCACTACTTTCACGACTAATGATGATGCCAACCCTTTTAAATGCAGAACAGATACCGATAGCAATGGCAACAGTAACAGTAACAGTAACAGTAACAGTACCATCAACAGTAGCATTAACACTAACGGTAGTAGTCGCACTGCACTACTTGATCTGCGTAACAACGAGCTGTCATTCAGTAGGAATGTTTTTGGTCCCAAGGACCTACTCAATAGGATACAATCTTTACATTCAGCTGCAGCAAATTCACCAGATAATCCATCCGGTTCTGGTTTGGGTTCAATCTTTGGTCCTGTGAAATCTGATGGCACAACTGTTCGTCGGATATTGAGACCAAATATAAGTGCCAAATTGGTGAAAGTACCGGCTGCTGCTGCAGCTGGTGGTGGTGGTGGTGGTGATTCGGCCGCTGGCAAGTCATCAGCCAAAGTAAATGCTTATAATGCATGGAGAAAACTGAAAAGTGCCGTGGTCCAAGAACCTGATACATTACAAAATAAAAACGACAGCAAAAAAGCGACAAGTGGAAATCCAAGCCCTGATGCCTTGAATACCTACGGCAGACGTGTTGCCAATGCAATCAGTAGTACTGCAGCATATCCCCGTTCGCTTACAACAGATAAAGCCTCTACATATATGAATGCAGCTACACCCCCCGGATTTCTTAATAACTACAGTCCTTCTAGTGAGATGTCCGCTGATGCCTATGATTTTGCTACACCAGACCCTGTTAGTGTACCAACTGGAGTACAAGTACCAAAGCTACTACTCTCACCTCCACAACCAGCAAAAATACAAGCACAAACACGAGCAAAGACTCGATTCACAGAATTAATTAGGCTTTCAGAATTAACCGAAGAACAGTTATTTGAAGAAGCTACATCATGCGGCCCCATAGTCCTTGGTACAATATCTGAGCTCGTCTCGTCTCCTCTCAGTCGTGAGGAGCTGCACCATAATATTGCTGTTACCATTGTGAAACATCGATTCAATAATGAAAGCAGCAATCAAGGTATTAATAGTAGTACTGATTCTTCTGCTAACAAGAAGCTATTGATCAACCATAGTCCTCTGCAGGTGTTGGAGAGCATCTCATCAGCTCTGGACTCTCCGACAACTTCCCAGCAGAAGCAGCAGAAGCAGGGTGTTCTCAAACTAGCTTCTAATTATAAGACTCCAGAGAAGGTCATTGTTAACAAGGATGTAGGTGGCAAATCTAATGGGATTAGTGCTAAATCTTCTTCAGGAACTAGTCCTGCAAGTCCAACGAAAACCAGGACGAGACGAAAAGATCCCTTACCAATTGCAGCTAAGGGTACATCCCCTTCCAAAGGCAGCATCAAAACGCCAGAAAATGTCACTACATCTGTCCCAGTAAAGCCGAAGGGCATATTTAGCAGCAGTAGAAGCAGCATCAGAAGTGGTAAATAATATTCAAAACTAAGACAGACCAGAATTAGGCCGTAGACATAATATTGTTTTTTTGTGTAGTACTACAATGTGACAAACTTTGTCGACTATTCTCATTCATTGTTCACTTCATCTCTGTCTATATTTCCTTTCGATCTAACACCTCCGTGACTGGGACAGTAAATTCTTCTAATGACACCCTCAGTTCGCGGCACCCGAATGTCATCCAACACCGGAATTCAAATTACATCACACCGGAATTCAAGAGCCAAACAAACGGACATTAATTCATCACCTTTTTCTGCTGATAAAACCGTAAACAGAGTAACAGTGCACAAATGTAAACTATCGACATGAAAGTATTTGTCAAGTCAAAATACACCGGCTAATGTTGACCACCGAAGTTTACGAAGATCATAGCTGATTTTCAAGAAAGTGTGGTTGATTTTTAGCTTAAAAGACTTACAATTTGAATGGTTTTGTTATTAGAAAAGAAAGAAATGTTGACTAGCAGTTTTAATGCACTAAAAGAAGGAAAAGCTTTTCATGATTACTTTTCTTCATCTTGTACTTGCTGCCGGTACATCACGGCCCCCTTCTTAGAACGCGACGATGTTGTTTCCGTTCCAAGTCACGTTAGGAGGAAGCTCAGGTGCACCTTCTTCTGGGGCTTCTGCTTCTTCACCTTCCGCAAGAGGCTTAGTGTCATAAGATCCAGATTGAGATAAACCCGACGTAAAATCAAACTTACCCTCACCCACAGGTCTGGAGAGCTTGAAGTTGCCAGTGTAGACTGCGGCACCTTTGAGTTCCCATGCACCAGAGACCATCTCTCCATTTTCCCAAGTACCAACAAACATGCTCTGATCAGCACCGAATTCATAGCGGCCTTCGCCAGCTTTCTTGCCATCAACAAAGCTGCCACTGTAAATATCTGGATTACCCCCTTTCGCTGAACTGTTGTAAGTATATGTACCTTCTCCGTGCATTTTGTTTTCGGAAAATTCGCCTTCGTAAACATCCTTGTTTGGGAAAACAAACTTACCAACGCCGTGACGCTGACCGTTCTTGTACTCGCCTTCATATCTGGCCTTCTCGACTACCTCTTCTTCTTCAGCTCCAGGACCCATCCATACATATACACCGTGACCTTGCTTTACCTTCTCGCTGTCAAAAGTACCCTTGAATGTGCAACCATTAGGATAGGTTACTTCAGCGGTACCGGCACGGCTGATCCAGTTAGTCTCTTCAGGTTCCTCCCGGTCTGTATACACTACTTTACACTGAGGTGCGTCGTCGTCAGCCATCTTATTCTTAAATTAGGCTCTGTTTTTTAACTATCCACGAAAATTGGAGTATGTAGCTGATCACTCTTTGTTGGAAAAACTCCTTTTCCCTCTCCCCGTTTTTTCGAAAGAAATCCACTGTTTTTTCTTTTTCCCCCAAAACCAAAAACCCTTTGGGAAAGAGCTTTACAGTTTCGGTGAGCGAAAAAAGGATACAGCAAAATTCTTGGATGAAAAAAAAAATTAATTAAAAAGACGAAAAATAGATTTTAATCTGGTTTTACATTGAAATAGTAGTCGAAGCCAAAGTGGGAGTTTTACAATATGGCTGACAATGGGAAAAGAAGCAATACCCACACTCATTCAGACAAGAAATCTTCGAAACGTACGAGAACATCATCTCCTGCCAATAATAATGCAGTAATCAATGTCTTTGGAGACATATTTACTGATATTGTAGCAAGAGTGCCGTCGAAGCTGAATCTTGCGGGTGGTGACACACTGTCAAAAATAGACATTTTCCCAGGCGGATCTGGACTCAATTTATCAGTTCACTTGTCCTCTTATCTGAGGAATCACGACGACAGTAGGGCCAATTCATTGAAATGTAGAATGTTTAGTTGTGTTGGTGATGACACGCACGGTCGTATGTGTCACAACTATTTGACTCAATGCGGTGTAGATGCAAGTCATGTCAAAATCTGTACACAAGGAGCTAGAACAGGCACGTGCATCGTGCTTTCATCAGGCACGGAGCGCTCCTTTATAACTGATGGAGGTTGTGTATGTGATGAATTGGCTTTGAAGTTGTTCACAGCAAATGATAAGAAGGCATTATTCTCTGAGGATATGGTACATTTTCATATGAGTGGTATTTATAATATCAAACAATTGAGAAAAATAGACAGAAATGGTGCTGAAATTATTCGTATATTTGAACAAATTAAGAAAGTCAATCGAAGAAATGGTGGTGTTTGCACATCATTGAATCCGCAATATGATGCCATTGGTGAGTGGGATTGTATACGCCCTATTTGTCATATGCTAGATGTGCTGATTGCTAATGAAGAAGAAATAATGCAAATTGCAAATTCTAATGAAGGACGTGAACAAACAAACAAAATAAAGAGAATTTCAGGTAACGCTGCTTCTACACAAGCAGAAGCACCAGCACCAGCATTATTGAGCAAAGCGGCCAGTTTGAGTGAAGCCGCCATTAGAGTACTCAGCTGGGGAGCCAATGTTGTTGTGGCTACTTTAGGCTCTAGAGGTGCTGTTGCCTTCTTACGCAGTGACAATACTACGCGTTTAAGTGGGACTAGCAGTCCCATTTCCCCTCGTATACGTCGGCGATCGCCCATGCTCACCGTTTATGATGAAGAAAATAATACACATTGGAAAATTTCAGAACTTGAATGCGTTGCTGATAGATTAGACTCCTCTATTATAGATACTACAGGAGCGGGTGATGCTTTTGCTGCTGCTTTCGTTGGTGAGCTGACAAGCGCTCGTCAAAAGCGTATTGAAGATGAAAAAATGAATCCTTCTACTAATAAAAATGTTAAAAATGTTATTCCAGGCAAAATTCCACATTCGCATCTAAAGGACGCAAAACATGTTGATATCTGGGAGCAAGATATAGCAAGCGCAATGCGTGCAGGGTGCGAAGCGGGTGGAAGGAGTTGTACGGTTGTAGGTGGTAGCACTCTAATGTTATGAAATTCAATGAATAAACCTTCATCTTCAGAGGGTAGTAAAACCATTCTGAATGATTTCAACAGCGTAACCATCAGGGTCATACACAAATGCCAGAGTATTCATAGCTCCTTCTTCAGGACGTTTCTTAAAGGGTACATTCTCTTGGTCCAAATATTCGCAAGCTTTGTTCAGGTCATCAACCAAAAAACCAATATGCCCAAAACCTCTTAATTTTGGAGGATCTGCAGTTAAATCTTCATCATTACCATTGTGATAACCGGGGAAGTCACTATCAGGAAGTTCTGTGCCATGATTATGAGTCAACTCGAGAACTTGTGGAAACATGCTGCGGATGTGTTCACCGGCTTCACCACTTTCAAATGAAGGAACCTCATCTCCCGGGGGAAGCTGCGCAAGGAAATAGAGAGAGAAATCTCCTCTTCCAGGTCCAAAGTGTGCCTCACTCAATAAGGTCATTTTGCATATGTCTCTGTAAAAATGAAGCGATTTCACAGGATCTTTGATTCTTTTCATGGTCTGGGCCAAAGTGTACTTGTACGAGGATGGAACAATACTCTTCTCACTGCGCGAAATGACCTCAATCCAATAACCATCTGGGTCCAAAGCAAATGCCAAACCCTTCATGCGACCTTCATTAGGCTTTTTCTGAAATTTTACCCCATTAGCATCAAGCTCATCGCATGAGGCTTGAACATTAGGAGTCATAACAGCGATGTGACCAAATCCACGGTGAGGCTCCACATTTCCATTGTTGACAGCAAAGGAATCGTCGTCTTCAGTTCCCCAGTTATGAGTCAATTCAAGACAACTTTCTCCGTAGTTCATCGTCCATGTAGCCAGCTCAGCTTCTTTCGTACCTGGCTCTGGCCAAGAAGCCATTCTTTCGGGAGGAAGAATGCCCATAAAGTACAACGAAAATTTCCACTGTTCAAAATCATATTTATGAAGCAATTTAAATCCAAAATTCTTCTCATAAAATGGGATAGTGATTTTTGGGTCCTTGATACGAAGCATCGTCTGTTGTAAACGGAATCCAAATGGATTCGGTTTGATCACCTGAGTAGATGCCATCGTTGCATTCGGGGACAAAGAAAAGTTGCGTGACGAGTAAAATTCCTGAGAAAAGGAATAAACTTCTGAGTCACCTTTCTGGAATAAAGCAAAAGAGCAAAAGAAAAGAAGAAAGGTGGAGCGGACGGTCGGACGTGGATATAGTTAGAGGCTTCAACTCCGAGTTCAGTGCATGTTACGCCGTGCTTGGAATAGAACCCGTTTGAACCTTTTGACTTTGAAAATCAGTACTTCTCCAAGATTCATGACCACGCATAATCTGGATCACATAAAAACGTCCGACACTGCAGGTTCTCTTGAGATACGGATAGTTCCTATGTTCGAGGACAACTATGGGTACATTATCGTCGATAAAGAGACCAAAGATGCTGCTGTTGTAGATCCATCTGATCATGCGTCCATGCTTGCAGCACTCAAAATCATGCCTGATATCAACTGTAAACAGGTTTGGTGTACTCACAAACGTGCGTCATACTACTTAATTTCTTCTGATTGATGCTTTCCCTGCATTGTGCATTGTTTTTTCTTGACCCAATGTAGTTCTAACCTATTGATACACGCTAATACGACACACTATTCTTACAGACGACGACCATGCTGGTGGTAATATCGCTTTTAGTCAAGCCTTCCCCGGTATTGAGATTTATGGACCTGCAATGGAAGAAATGGGTGATGAAGTGAAAGGGAAGCCTGCACAACCAAGGGAATGGTTGGAGCAAAAAGAAGCTATCACACATCCATGCCAGGATGGTATGAAATTCAAGTTCGGAAACAATGATGTAGCAGTCACCCATGTCCCCTGCCATACTCGTGGTCACATCGTATTTTACATACAATCGCCTGATAGCATGTCCAAAGTGCTCGCATGCGGTGATACAGTTTTCGTTGGTGGATGTGGTAGATTTTTCGAAGGGACAGCCGAAGAGATGATCACGAATATGGCCAAACTTCGACAGCTTCCAGATGATACGATGTGTTTACCTGCACATGAATATACTCTTGGAAATTTTGAATTTAATGCCAGTATCGACGAGTCTTTGAATGAAGCGTTAGCTGCGATAAAGGCTAAAAGGAAAAGAGGAGAATTCACGGTGCCAACCACCATAGGACTTGAAAAACAACACAACCTTTTCATGAATACGGAGGATAATCGCATACAGCAGCTTGTTGCCAAAGCTAGTGGTGATGATAGTTGCGTCGGAAGTGCTGGCACAACTATGACCCACCTTCGTAGCATGAAGAATAATTTCCGCGGGTGACCGATTGTTCAGTATCGAGGCCCGAGACGGCGAGACGGGTGGGTAAGATAACTTCACGTACGTAGCCTATACCAGAAATCTTCAAGCCGGTTGCCCACCATGTCGGCTAGTGTCGAAGTATTCGATGAGGAGGATGCGCGATTTGTGTACCCTCCGCCCTCATATTGGGGATGCTAAGGAACTTGACGTGGGTACTCTCCGAGTTTTTATTGAAAGATTTAGTAACATATCTCTATCTTCTATGGTTTTTGTCGTTTACAGTATTTACTTCAATTCAAAATTTCCTAAATTGCCAAAAAAAAATTGCAAAATTTGAGCATACATAGCTCCCACATTGATCACTTCTTCCTATTCAAATGTTCCGAGGTCATCCCAATGTTCCAATCCTATATACTTAACCTATTTACATAGGTGTTCCCAATGTTCCTCGAAAAAGTCTTCTTATAATATTTTTTTGGTTGGATTTTTTGGTCCCATTTCGGCGTCCGCACTTCTTCAGCCACTTCACCCCGATGCCCGATACCCCGATCGGAAGAGTAAGTTCTGAAGATCAGCTAAAACAGCGTCAACAGCGGTAGTGGCTAATATAGTAGCATGTTGCACGCTAATGAAAACGAATCTGATGAGGCATTCGCCCGAAGGTTAGCCGCGCAAGAAATGGGAACTATTTTGACGAGAATACCTCAAGATCACCAAGCTGATATTTTACCATTACTTGGCTTGTCGAATTCACACAGCTCCCAGTCAATGAATAGTGCTTCTTCTTACGGAGATAATTTTTCATCATCTGGTAATCACAACAATTCCACGTTGTTGTTTACGCGATTTCGACATCAACAAACGAATGTACAAGATTCTGATCAAGATTCTGAACATGACCATGTTCTTCCCCATCAAAATTTGGAGCAAATGCAGCAGCAGCAACAACGAATCAACGAATATTACCAACCGAAACTTGAATTATGCGCGACCCTCACATTCAGTGTTCCTCAGATCATTGCAGCTTTGGTCATTCTCACTCAAGATTGGGATGGTACTGCAGCAAGTGGATGCGATACTAGCCATATAGAACACTGGGTAGCATGGTCTGCTATCTCCGCTGCAAGAATGTTTGTCTATGGCCTGGTGGTTATCTACACAGTTTATTACAAAGACTGGCTGGAGGAACACCCCCTGCAAAAGCAGAAATACACACAAATCAAAAATATTATCGAAGGATTTGCTTTGATTTGGTTCGTTGTTGGTAATATGTGGCTTTGGAATACCGATGACAATGGGACAAGCACCTGTGAGCACCCAGGTCGGTCACCTGTGTATATCCTAGCATCGACAATGCTCATCATCAACTACGTCCAAATATGTTTACCATGCATTTTGTTTATATTGATCATCCCTTTCTTCTGTTTCTGTAGACCTTGCGTGATTCGTCTCATAGCACGCATGCATGGAAGGGAAATACCTGGACAACGTGGAGCTGATAATCAAACCATTAATTCTTTGGAACTCGTTACTATAACAAATGAACATTTGGAATCACATTTTGGTTCCAGTAATACTGGAGATGGGGATGGGGATACCAATAGTGAGGGGAGCAGCATGAAACGAGAAACTAGCTGTCCAATATGTTTATCGGATCTGATAGTGGGGGAAGAAGCACGTGTCTTACGATGTAAACACCTCTTTCACAAAGACTGTTTAGACGAATGGTTACGGGTAAATGCATCATGTACGTCCTACTGTAAGCCCCTCCATACGCCAACAGTCGTCTAAATTCACCTTTTACTTGCTTCGTCCGGGATTATTATACACTCACCACGCGATTTGGTGACCAGCTTTGAGCGACCCACGAACACATCCTAACCCATGAAATTCTCTCTCCGCTTTCCCTGCCCACCACTTCAGGTCCTACTTGTCGCAAACTCATATTTGAAGAAAATAATAATTCTACACCTGAAGAATCAAACACAAATCTTACAACCACTGTGAATTCTGTAAGTAACGTCTGACATGTTTTCAGACTATCTGATAAAAATGACTGAATATTGTTCAAGAGAAAAGTAAAAATGTGACTTCGATAACCTTGTGGAACTTTAATGTGAGTTAAGTAAATGCCCTTTGGATGTGTTGCTCAGTAATTTTAGATTCGTCACGTATTGTACTACACATTAAACATCCGTGAAGGGTGCATATTCTCTAAAAAACCATCATCTTGCATCATCTTACGTAAGCGTTGAGTGTTGTCAAGAAATGAGATGTTCACTGTCTCTTCGTCGTTGAACGTTGCATGATGCCATTCGGGGGGTACATATCTGTTCACATATTTGTGCAAGTCACAGTTCGGGGGTCAAAGAAGCAAGGAAGAGAGAGACGTCGTTAGTGTAGTGGGCTACGAACACCGATGCGATCACAATGCGAGCAGCAATGAGGGACGAGCTTTGGGCAAGTGACGAGGCTCTGGCACTCACAATAAGTCACCCTTATTTTGTATACATTGCAGAGGGTGATGTTTCTTAGGTGTATGTTTCTTGATTTGCATTATCTGGTCAAGAGTATCATCAATATTATGCATTGGGTATGTGAAGTTCTCACTCTTTTCTATGCGGTCCGTGGTTTCGAGGCCACTGGGGTGCGTCGCCGCAAAGTGCGTGAAGTATTCATCAGGATATTCAGGTGACATCATGAACCAGAGCTTTCGGCCCCATACAAGTCCACTCGCAGCCGCCCCGTGAGAATGGAAGTGCAGTCCACGATTGCCATCACCTATGCCCAAAAATACTTCAAATGATCGAGCATCTACACCTACTGTCGGACACTTGCCCACGAAGGATGATTTCGCTCGAGTCACATTTCTCTGGCGAAGCACACTGCTTGCACTGCCACCATCAGTAGCAACATCGACTTGCTCCAGCTCTTGTTGTGGCTGCTGCTGCTGCTGCTGCTGCTGCTGCTGCTGCTGCTGTTGTTCCAGAAGCATTCTTTTAGCTTTTGCCTCACTGCACGTAAATTTATTGGTATAATCATTTTTCATAACAGCTGGCATGTCCATATACTTCCAAAGGTTAAATTCATCGTTTTCATGATCCTCTTCTTCCTGATCATGAGGCACTAGTGGTTGTGTCAATTCAAAAGTGTAATTCGACCCTTTTTTTCCAAACCCAAAATTAATTACCGGACCCGACTTCCGGAAACGACCACCAGGCATGTCAACAAACATATATCTCTTGTCATTCTGTCTTGGCTCATCACCATCCGACGAGGTATCATCCAATTTCGGTTGCAGTGTCTGTCCCGATAGGTAGTGCGCTTCTTCAGGCACAGCTCTCCGCAGGAAGTCCTTGGTGAATATCTGATGTGCAGGCCAGTGCTTTACTCCCCCGCGAATCATGACGGGTTTCCTTTCATAGAAGCGCTTCAGGAACTGCTTATACGTAATGTCTGCAGCGTTCACTGTTGCAATTGTACATTCGAAGTCAGATTCTAATATACGAGAGGGTCGCACGAATCCGCCATAATCGTCACTATCGTCAATAGCGGCATCAGCATGATCAACAGCTCGATCTGACATCGCATCTCCTGAACCTTGCCCACTTATCAACACAATCACAGAAACCAAGCACACCGCGATGAATGACCTAAAAAAGCCCATACTCGCGATGCAAGACACTCTGAGTCAAGTACAGGCCAACTGTATGAATGAGCAGATAGATTAGATGCTTTCCTACTTTCGCCTTACTTGTACCGAAATCCTCCAGATCCCAGATCTATTCTCAAGCTCTGAAGAGCTCCGTGGAAAGAAAACCACGTAACACTGAGCAGCTGGAGCTTTTTTTCATTTTTCGATTTTTCCCTACCGTGGCTACTTTGGTTTAGTTGATTGACCAGGTAGGTTGAACACTTGGAAAGGTTATTCATGTAGTTAATTATTTATACGTTTCAGTGAATGCTTACTTGAAGAATTCAAGTGTCTGCTT
>JACLAC010017421.1_pt1 | contig 10827 bp, 11 predicted proteins | sample 8027881 | NCBI WGS metagenome assembly JACLAC01 (sample SAMN15725517, study PRJNA655200) | protist metagenome | isolation source: fluorescence activated cell sorting (FACS) single amplified genomes of... | place: Spain: Blaines Bay Microbial Observatory, Mediterranean Sea | collected 2016-01-19 | reverse complement strand
TCCTTCAGCTTCGGACGCCCTCCTGCAGATGTTGACCGCTTCTTAGACGCATCGTTGCCCTCCACGGCCTCCTCGAGTTTTTCTACCAGTGGATCCTTCCCTTTTGTCCCCCTGTTGTCCCCCTGTTTAGAATTTTCCATCCGATTCGAAGCGTACACGACGCGTAATGATAAGTAATTTCGTTGTTTCTGCAATCAACTTGATGAAGCTAAATAAAAAGACATTAATTCTGTACAATTAAAATGAAAATTAAATGAGTAACATCTTCATTGACACTAATATTGTACTAATGTTGAGGGGAATCCACCTGATACAACTACTCGAGTTAGTAATAGTGATACTGATGGCAACATTAATATTATGGATGACAAAAAATGCCAACGCTCGCCGAAATCATAATGACATCAAACCATGTTGTCCCCCACAGATTTCGACATTGTCCTCTCTCACCCTCTCCGGCTCCGGGGTTTCTGTGTGTTCCGTTGTTTCCTGGGGCTCTTCCCCCGGTGGAGCCCCTAAGCCTTTCTTCTTCTCGCTCACTTCCGCTGTCTCCTTCTTCTCCTTGTCCGCCTTCTTCTGCTTGTCCGCGTCCTGCTGAACTTTCTTCTCCAGGTTCTTCTGGGCTTGCCTCTCCTTGTCCGCCTCCTCCGAGTCCTTGTTCGCCTCCCCATCATCCGACTTCTCCTTGTCGCTTTGATATTCTTCCTCTTTCTCTGTAGAGACAGGAGATTCGTCCTCACGGGTCGGCGCGAGGTGTTCGTCCGAATCCGTGCGTTCCGACTTCTTCTTGGCATTGCATTTAAGGTCGGTTCCCAGCTCAACGGCCGGTTCAGCTTCACTGCCTGCGTCACTGCAAACTAGACGGACATCATCTAGCTGGAATTCCGTGACAATTTTTTCATCTCTGAGACATCGCCAGCTATCTCCGAGAATTTCTAGCTCATCGCCAACACCAGAAGATTGGCCCCAGAAGTGCCAAAACCCGCTCTTCGAGTTTCCGTTTGGCTCCTTTCTCATACGCATACCCCTTTTCGCGAGAGTCTGCGCCGAAACTTGCGAAAGGGTACAACCTCCTCTCATCATCCGACTCCACACAAACAAGCCGATTCCGACAAAAAAGATCAGGCACGAGCAGTACTTGCACACGCGGCGGCCGGGACTTTCTTCCTCGAAGTCACCCTCCCCCTCATTTGCGACATCGGCATCCCCATCAATGTCGTTGCGGTGCCGAGCCGTTCCGCCACCGGTTCCTCGGAGTCCGAGTGCGTGATGGAAACCGTGTGAAGATGCAGGAGCATCCGCTTCGTGTCCCCCTTCTTTCGCTTCCTTCTTCAGCAGAGTGCTATCTTCCGCACAAATTTCGTCTTCTGATTCCCCTCCTGGCGCCTCGTCGACACCGACACCGATGCCGCCTGCCTCCCGGCCACGCCCGAGATTCCTGCGTGATTTGGGCATCGTCCTGGAAACTCCTTCCGAATGCAGTCGCTAATTCGCCTTCGCGTCCCTCTGGTCCTGCAGCCGGACTGCTGTCACTCTTTCGGTCGTTTCTCCCTTGCCCGTGGTGTTCCCTGACGGAGATGCTGCAGTCGCGAATGCGGAAAACTTGGACGACCTGCCGGGAGCGTGACGAACGTTGGATGGATCAGGAGACACAGGGACGGAAAGGGGAAATAATAATTCAAAGTGCGAAATTAACTGAATGCGATTTTAGATCGAAAGCTTCAAACGGAACAGCCGCACTCGCATTGAATTGACACTAACACACTGACAGTCATAGTACCAATACACATAGTCCGATCCGAGCGAAGACTGTGAGACCTAGTGTTCTTACTCGATTTCCTTGCGTCCACTCAGCTGCTATTGAATCCTAAAATCGAGTTCCCAAAATCGCGTCCCCCGCCTGCTTGTCAGTGCTGCGCTCACAGACCTTGAAGTCTGCAGAAAAAGGACACGGATCCAAAATGTACTTCGAAAACGATACGAGGGATTCTAGCAGTATGCCTAGGAATTTGATTGGAACCAAGTCAACCGAGCTTAACCGAGTAGGAAAGCTGCCTTGCAACACAATGTTGCTATCATTATCAGGACTAATATCGCGATTTCTTCCAGGAAATGGATTCGCGTGACAAATGCGCCGATGATCAAATTCAATGATGATGATAACGCCCACGCGCCATGAATTTTTTGGTTTATTTTGAAGATAATGAAAAATTGGAGACAATCATAATGACAGAAAGAAATGCCATCATGAAGATCAGTATGTACATGGGCTCAACATTAATTTTCCGCAGTAAATGCTGGGAACGCTGCAGTTACAATGAACTCAGTCTAACTGCGCAGCGACAACGATTCACCCGCTTGGGTGATGATCATGACGTAGACCATGACAGTCACAATGACGACGTGAGGGTCTAAGACTACTGATGCGCGAGTCATTCCGCGACAAAGACCCCTTGAACACTCGACAGTGTCACCGTCGAAAGGAACACAACCGCGCGTTGTAGTAGTACACGCGCGCCTGAACGCTGTAAAACTCAGGGAACACCAGGGACTCGGAACAGATGTCAATGATGCCCCCTGCACACAAGAACATCATTCCGGTACGAATTGCAACAGCAGTACCGACTGGATACGTCCAATACTCGCTCTCGTCCAATACTCGCTCTCGTCCAACAATAATCAGAATGTACAAGTGTTCTTGAGTCTGACGACGTCGCTGATGTTTCCAGCTAAGTCACGCTTAAAGTGCCGTCCGCTGTGACACTCTCCTCGTATTATTACACTGCCAGTCTAACAACTTCAGCTGTTGGACACAACACTTCGAGAGTCATGATGCACATGACGCAGTCTCGAAATCTAGAAAACAAATTCGTGGACCAGAATTGATGAACTGCAGGTAAGCCACTAGTAAAGGAAGGATTCAATGACTCCCTTTGGAAGATTATTCACGTGTTGCTTTTCACTGAGAGTTTAAGTGACTGATGAGCTCCCTATAACAGTAGCAATTCCTATAACACTGAACGACATACGATATGCATAACACGGCATTCGCAGACAATTTTTTTGAGACAGACTGTACACGTGATCAAAACCCGTCTGGGACAGCCCCAGAAAGTTCTGGAACAGTCCTACACAGAAACCAACACCGGCAAATAGTAATACTAATACCACATGTTTCGAATTCTGGTTTAGCAGCAACATCCTTGTTTAAACCCAAAGTTTGAGATGTACAGTTTGTACGTATCATGCGAAGAAGGACCATGCAGCTCGCGCGACGTCCGCAGTGCTACTACTGAGCCCATCAGAATTTTCGGAAAATCGGGTGATATCCGCATCAGATTCTAGCAGATTCGGTCTATTGCGCTGGTGAAATTGTAGACGACTACCAGAGATTTTGTAAACCTCCACGACAGCTGCTACGTGCCGCTGCTTGCCTCGCGAGCCCTCATAGTTGCATGATCGCAGCGAATTCTTCGGCGCAATAACTGGAAGAACGCCTCCACCTCGCGCCAGCGCCATCCTGAACCTCCGATGCATCGTGCGACGCCAATGGCAATACCACCGGACCAAATGTCAATGATATCGAATTCCCCGACTCCTCAGCTTCCCGCCGCAGCAGCAAAGAAGCACGGAGCTTTAATAGCCGCCTTTTGGCGTCGCTGGGTGATCTCGCAGCTGCGCTGGATCTCCGCCTTTTGTGCCAGGAGGTCCTTGCGCATTTTCTCGATCTCCAGTTTCTTTTCGAGAGCGCGATCCTCCGCCTCCCGAACCTTCTCCAGAGCCACCTGTTCCTGCCTGATCTCCTTCTCCTGCTGCTGCCGGAACGCACTCTCCTGTGTCGGAAATTATTGGACAATTTACAAAAAAGGATCTGAGATAATGAATCGTAGTAAACAAGCGATTGGTTTCACGGCGCAGCAAGACTCTTTAGTTTCATAATGAGAAGAATCTGAAGACTTAGATCGTCATCGGAAAGTTCGTTTTTCTTTCCAGCAAGTCTTTTTAACCAGAGAAATTAAATGTCGTGATCAGCGTTCAGGAAAAATGTCTCGCGATTTTAACTTTCTCCTATCCTAAAGAGGACTAAGTGCCTTACCCTGATTTTCTCATCGTGCTGCTCCCTTTGCTTTCGGCGTAGTTCTTGGTTCCAAGCGCTATCGTTTTTCGATATCTGGTAATCGTTCTGTATCTTCTGACGCTCTTCCTCAACGGCCTGAAAATTCGAGAATTCACTTTTTTGCCACCTCCTCATCATCACATTGTCATCGGAAGTAGATTGATACAATATCATCACATCCTCATCACATTGATACAATCGTTCCTTCACGAAAGTAGTACCACGTTCCCACACCCAAGACCTTGCCCACATCGACCCTAATACTAATAGAATTGTAACCCTTCCGCTTACCGCCTTCCGCCGCTGCTTTTTGAACTCACAGAACTGACGATTTTGCTGCAGTTCGATTTTAGTGCGCTCTTCTTCTATTCGCTTTTGGAGTTCCTGACTCTTCTCCCTTTGCTCCCCCCTCCATTCCATGATTTCCTGTTCCTTTTCCTTGTTCTTCTGCTGAACGATTCTCTTTTCCTCGCGCAACATCTCCGTTTTCGCTCGCTTCTCGAGGGAGTTCAACTCCCGCATTTCCCTCCGAATCTGCTCCAGCTCGATCTCCCAATCCGGGAGTCCCGAAAGGGCAAGTCTGTTGTGGAGAAGTTGTTGTGAACTATGATTGATTGTACTACATTCCCCACCACCGTGAAAAGAAGTCCAGGCTGAGTTAACACGATTCTGACACGGTTCCCTAATGCGAGAATGCTTGAGAGACTGTGTTGGAGGGAAAACTGCAGTCGTGTTGCTTAACTTTACGAAGCATCTCGAAGGCCCGTCCAGCGACAAAGTAATGTATCAGTCGCAATTGTATGCATGCAGCCGCCGAAATTACAAAGAAAACGCATGTGCAGACCAGGTGGCCTTACCGACTGGTATCCCCTGTGAACCTCGTAGTAAGCTCTAGATTAGGAGTCGGTTTCGGTCTAGCGATCGGCCGTTTGTTAACAGGACGGGGAGCGAACTGGCTCTTATACTGTGGGATGTTTTGGACGCAAACATGCAACTACCAGATGTTAAATCATTCGCTGATGTCGAATTCAATCATAACGGCACTGTTTGTATACTGCTGACGCTGCAACTTTTTAGGAGCAGTGCCACAGCGTTGCCCCTCAGACTAGAAACATGGTGTGAGTAAGAACAGTTCCTTTTGCCAGTGATTTAGTCGACGGCAATCACTCAACGACACCGCATATAAACAAGAATCGAACAGTGGTATGCTGAGCAGGTTGCACTTACAGGCTCTTTCTTTAGATCGGAGCCTTCCACCGTAGTCGCGGGTGTACTCGCCGCCCCAAAATCCATAGGGCTTCCCGAGGCTTCCGCTGATGTTTTGTATTTTTTTGCATGCAAATCGATATTTAACTTATTTTTTGCATGCAAATCTCAGAGTACAAACCTCCCATTTGTATAAGGCTGTTCAGGTCTGAATCACCAAGTTGAGGTCTGAGATAACTTTGATGATCATGTCTGTAATAGGATGCGCAAAAACTGATCCGATCGGTACTGCGACTGAGCAAAGGGAGACCATATGGCTTGCCCTGCTGCTTCTGAGCGCATGCAAAATCAGATGTGTTCATGGTCCCGCTCCAAATCGATAATTTCCGAGCCTCCTTACTGGATACGCTATTTGCGTGTAGTTTCGACAGCCTCGCCCGCTCCGCAGAATGTCCTGGAAAGCCTCGTGGCTTCCCTGCTTTCGTGGGTGAGAGCTTACTTGGAGTCTGGAACTCTGGGATAGTGGCAGTTGTGTTGTTGAGGACAGATTTGCGTTCCGAAGAAACACCCCCAAAAACGAACCCCATTAGGCACACAAAATGCGGTCTTTCTGCTGAAAGTTAACAAAGGGTAAGCCCAATCAGAAAAGATGTAATACCAATATTCGCGTCCAAGCTCACCTCCAGCTTCTGATTTGAGAAGTGTCTGGGAAACGCGGTCTGCTTCGTGATGTTTTGCACTCTGCTTCGTTCCATCACGTGATTGACTGTCATTGAACAACGCTGAGGTTGTTACGTAACCACGAGACTGGTTGTTGGAACCACCGTCCTTGTCACCGTCCTTGTTGGAACCAGCTGCATTTGGCTTCTTCTTTTTGGCCAGAATCGCCTGCTCTCGCTGGTAGCTGGGCGTCTTCTTCCTCAACCGCCAGTAGTGCATCGCTGCTTGGCACCACTGACTCAGAGCGATGGCACCCTCATGCGCAGAATTGGGCTCCGGTTGCATGCCGCTGTCGACGTAGTGCTGGCATTCCGCCATATCGTCGTCGCCGATCCGGCCCGAGTCCACGGCGTATGGAAACCGTCGCAACGTATTGATGAAATACTTCCCCGGCTTCTGCATAAGCTTTTGGCAATGCTGCCAATTCTTCGTCGTCGTCAAATGCTGCGGATTGCTTACAGCTGCGGAATCATCCAGGGCCAAGCAAATCATCATAGCGGCTACAGCGCACCGCTCCACCGCCTGCGATACCGACATCTCGCTGCGAAACTCAGCCTGGATAGAATAATCCCATGGGAAAAATGATGAGTCAGAATCATGGGTGACAGACTCGGAACCCTCTATAGTAATGGCAATGACTTGAGATGTTGAGTACAATCAGTTTAACAATAACAATCTGAGTTTAAAGAGCCTGGTCACGTGACGGTGTTACCCTACAGGCAGATAATATTACTATTACTATTAGGCTTTACTAATAGGCTTCGGTTCATCCTGTACCCAACTCACCAACGATTTGACCTCACCAAGGATTTTCCCAAGATAGCGAGCGGTTCTTGAAAGGCGTCATAGGCCTTGGACCGCACCTCCTTCAACGCCTGACCTGATATAGCTGGACTGGCTTTGCTCTCATCTGCTTGCCACTTCTTGGAGTACTTTGGCGCCGATGTCGTGCACGCGACTTGGAGGTGCGTCTGGGGGAAGGGGATAGAAAATGACTTTCCCTACTCTTACGCTAAACAAACTCCTACGAAGATTCGAGCTGACAATCTCTGATAGAAAACGCCACAGACGCCGATCTGCATATGGTAACTTAAGACTTAAATACAATCTGCATAAATCTGACAATTATTATGACTACGAAAAAATTACGAACTTTTCGACCGTCAAATACATTTAATGCTGGGAGAAGTCGCCGGCTGTACAACCAATGGCAATGAGTCTGACTACCACGACTGGCAAAAATGACACTACTACTAGTAATAACAGCATGATTATCAGCATGATTAAGCATAACAGAAGTTGTAATGCCATTTTCATTCGTATTAGTACTAGCTTTAGCGATAATCAGAAAATATCAATATTAAGAAGCAAATTGTAATACCCTCGTCACTTGACGCGCATCGGCTTCGTCGACAACGCCGACGACAGCCCCTAAGGGCTCCTTATCGACCGCCATTCCAACCGAGTGTTCGTTTTCCAAAATAGAATCTACAATTCACAGGTCTCTCAGAGTCACAACTTCCAAATTGAAATCATAGTGCAATCGACAATGAACGAACTCGGCAGTGCGGACACGACTCTGAAGTTACCACTTAACCAAATTGATGACTCCGAATAAGATGTTCCACAAAAAATCAAAAACCACAACGAATCAAATAAAGTTGCACCTCGCCGCGTCAACTCCATGAATCTGGTCCCACTGCGCCCACGTCGCCCACGTCACACCAAGCTCGCCCAGACACCGACTATCAGGCTGCGGGAGGAGACCCATTGAAAACCACCAATGAAACTTCGAAATAACACAATCTGAAGGAGAACGCGCGTAGTTTGAAACTGAAGACGAAGAGACGCTCAGTCATAATCATTTTCAACAGTAGTTGACGTTGAGAACAAACCGTGCATGACCTTGTGTGACACACTAGAACAACAGCCGACGAAGTTGGAAACCATCATGCGCCACCCGAAGTCACAGATGACAGAAACCTCCACCGATGTTGTAGTCGTTGTAAGAAACGACTCCAACATCTGGAGGGATTAACCGATAGGCTTCGAGCCTCCTGGTGACGATAGTTCCGAGACTCTGTCTTATGCAGACTCAGCGACATCCCATGTCTGGCGCGATTAATTTCAAGTGTCTTTGTGGAAATTCTATATTCGCAAGTTTCTATGTTCACGCTCAGGATTTCTTCAACTCCGAGCTGTTAAACTCTTAGCTATGAAGCTTTCCCCGAGTTCTGTTGTTTCCTTCTCTGGGCCAGGGTCTCCAAGTCTATCTTCCACAACGTTCGTAGCTTCAATGCGTCGTAATCGTTCTCGACTCGAGACAGATCCTGCTTCAACCCGTCTTCTGCAACACCCTTTTCGCGCTCTCTCTTATGAAATTGAGCCAGTTTCTCCTCAAAGGAAGGGCACAAGGAGCGTTGTAAGAGGGGAACTGCGGCTTTCTTTTTCTGCCTCTTGTGCAGAAGACTCGCCTGGGACATAGATGACACACTGGAAGTTGTTACGGTTGTTGCAGCAGCCTTTGCTGCAGTGTCTGCCGCTTGGTCATCATCCAGCTTAGCCCGCTTCACCTTCACGCGGCAAGCATCCACGAGTGTTTCCACGTCCTCTAGTCGCGGAAATCGCTCCACCTTATCCTCCCGAAAATCCCCGCCAAGACATCCCATGATGGCTGCATTGCGAAACGCCTGCTTTTGGAGTTCGGCGAAAACATCCTGGTTTGCCTTGAAATCGCGACCGTCGCAGAAGTCGGCCTTGGCATCGAATTTGCAGTCGTATAAAACCAAGCCGCCCTCGTCTGCGAGAGGATAATTAGGCTTCCGAGGTGTCTTTGATATATCCAGCAGCGTCTTCACTATCTCCGGCGCCTCCTGTCCAGTGCCCACCATGAAAAGGACGGCCATGATACAGCGAATTTGGTGCCACAAGAAAGACATCCCAGAAATTGTCACTTCGATCACATCGTGTTCGGAAGTCAGCTGGGGGGCCAGATGAGAATCTTTGATTCTGTACGAATGTATCAGTGCAGTCTCGGCTGCCTCCGATTCCGTCCCAGCACGGTCACCACAGCCAAGAACTGTCACTGATGGAAGGTAGTCGACTGTTGGCGAGTAGTAGTCAAGACCACGAACATCATCGGAATCAGTTCTTTCCAAAAAATCCCAGTCGCTCGTGCTGTTTTGTCCAACTGCACCCTCTAGGGACCCGGAAGTTGCTGACCTCTGAGACTCTTTTGCTCGATCTTCCACCAGATACTTCTTTAGTGTTGGGGCGCAAATTCGATGTGCAGGACCATCCAATACGGAAGCATGGAAAACGTCTGAACTCTTAGTTTCCTTGTCACCAGCACGATCCGCTCCAACCTCATCCCGAGATCGCTTCCTCCCTGCAACAACTTGTTGCTCGTCAGAAGCATGGCGCTCATCACCAAAAGCACCCGCCGACATCATCACAGAATTCTTTCCTGACGATTCACGCGTTTGACAAGCATCATACAGGTGGGCGTTGTTGCTCCGGATCACACGAAATTCGCAGTTCAGAAAAGTTCGTTGGAAGTTGGTCGTCTGATCAAGATTCATCTTACAAAAATTGCGAAAATCGTGTCTGCCGATCAAATACCCTGCTGCTTGGCGCATTTTGTCTATGTCGTGCCGTTCCCTGACGAAGAAGTATTTGTACACTCGATACAAGCAATTCCTGCGGGCATCAAAACTCTCCTTTCTACACTTTTTAATCTCCAGAACTCGAATATCTTTCGGCAGTGTCCCGTTGAGCATTCGTATACGTGGATCTTCGCTTTCGGATACCGCAGCCTCTTCTGAGTTTCTCAAGTTTTCCGTTGCTGTGTTCTCGTGTTGTTGTGTGTCTTCTTCTGGATGGCCACGTGTCCCTTGGACTGCCCGCATATCCAAAGAAAAGTAGTTCCCAGCAGCGTGCACGCCACGGTCTGTGCGCCCGCATCGCTGGACGTGAGACGACTCGCGGGACTGGATGAGCTTGGTCCGCACCAGCGCCTCCATCAGGCATCCCTCAATCGTCGGCAACGTATGGAATTCCGGATTGGACTTTGCTGTTGTGACTTTCTTCTGGGAGGACCCACCATCCTTCGACTCTGCTGGCGAAATACTGCCCAAGTGCTCCTGACTTTTAGCCGAGCCGGAGTAGTGACAGTCCTGATACGCCAGCCCGTAGTAGTTTGTGCCTGAGAGTAAGTAGTGTCGGAGTAGTAGCCATGATACGGTAGTTGGTGCCTGAGGGAAAGTGTCGGAGTCGTCCTAATACGCCAACCCGCAGTAACTGTAATTGGTGTGGAGCAGAAAGTGACAGAATCCGCACGGACCGAATTCAACAATGAGTGCCTTTACGAATACCCTTTCAGAACAACGACGGCGCTGCTAGCCTGACATTTCTGTTCGGGGTCACACAGAATAATCTTCTACATAATTAAAGAGTCAGGATCCGAGTCCGACACTGAGACTACGAACCCGTATCTAACAAAGTTCTTGAAGAACTTACTTCTTTCTTCAGAGAGAGTTACTGCTACAGTAATACTTACTGCTTCCTTACCAACATAAGCGATCTTCAGACAGACACGCTCCATTTGGTGTTTGGACCAATCGAATTCCCGCCCACCTTTCTTCCCAGCTTTCTTCGCAGCTTTCTTGTGGGTGGAAGCCACCGCTTTCTTGTGGGTGGCAGCCACCCCGGACAGGAAGTCCATGATTCGGGTTTAACTTTCTTAAGAACGCAATAACAATCGTCACTTGATAACGACACAAAAT
>JACLAC010003092.1_pt1 | contig 10827 bp, 12 predicted proteins | sample 8027881 | NCBI WGS metagenome assembly JACLAC01 (sample SAMN15725517, study PRJNA655200) | protist metagenome | isolation source: fluorescence activated cell sorting (FACS) single amplified genomes of... | place: Spain: Blaines Bay Microbial Observatory, Mediterranean Sea | collected 2016-01-19 | reverse complement strand
TACCACTGCCGCACTTTTGGGTGATAGAAGGCTTTGGCCTAGCCGTATTTGAGTTAATGAACACCATGGCCATAGGCTTGGTGGTCGGTGTGTTAATGGTGGCGACCCTTACCCACGTGCCCCGCGAGCTGGTGATGTCGGTATTTGGTACCAATAAAACCGTGAGTGGCCTGTTTCGTGCCACCGCCGCCGGGGTGCTCCTCGATTTATGCAGCCATGGCATCTTAATGGTCGGGGCAAAACTGTACGAACGCGGGGTTTCCACCGGGCAAGTGATGGCTTTTTTAATCGCCAGCCCCTGGAATTCTCTGTCTTTAACCATTATTTTGGTAGCATTGATTGGCCTTAAATGGACACTCCTCTTTATTGTGCTATCGGCCGTCGTGGCCATTATTACAGGGTTTGTCTTCGACCGATTAGTCGGCGCTAAGGTCTTGCCCGCCAACCCCAACACTTTTGATTTACCCGAAGATTTTAACTTTTGGCAACAGGCCCGTGCACTCACAAAACAAATACGCATTACCCCAAGCACCGTGGGTCACTTCCTATGGCTGGGCCTTAAAGACTCGCGTACCGTGATTCGTTGGTTACTTATTGGGGTATTGTTAGCCTCGGCGGTTCGCACCTTTGTGCCTAGTGATTACTTTGGCACTTATTTTGGCCCTACGCTGTTGGGCTTATCGGTCACATTGGTGGTCGCTACCGTTTTGGAGGTGTGCTCCGAAGGTTCTACCCCCATCGCCGCCGATATTTTTAACCGGGCCGGAGCCCCCGGTAACTGTTTTGCTTTTTTAATGGCAGGTGTCTCTACAGACTATACCGAGATTATGGTCTTAAAAGAAACCACCCGCTCCTGGAAGCTTGCTTTGTTTCTTCCGCTTATTTCCCTTCCCCAAATTATTCTTTTAGCTTTGATCATCAATACGATAAGTTAAATAAAACCATGAGAGACTAAGATGTACGATTGTATTGTGATCGGTGGCGGTGCTGCCGGTTTAATGTGTGCTGCCACGGCAGGCTCGCGAGGTAAAAAAACCCTGGTGTTGGATCATGCCAACAAGGTGGGTAAAAAGATTCTTATGTCTGGCGGTGGCCGTTGCAACTTTACCAACCTGGACATTACCCCGGATAATTATCTTTGCACTAATCAGCACTTTTGTAAGTCGGCACTTAGCCGTTACACCCAATACGATTTTTTGGCTTTGGTCGACCAATACCAACTGGCCTATCATGAAAAAACCAAGGGCCAACTGTTTTGCGATGACAAAGCTAAAGATATCTTGAATATTTTGTTAAATGAATGTAAACAAGCGAATGCTAACATTATAACCGAATGTAGCATCGACAAAATTGACCGCAAAGACGAACACTTTCACCTCACCACCAGTACCGGCACGTATCAAACCCAGGCCTTGGTTATTGCCACGGGAGGCTTGTCTATTCCTACCATGGGCGCCACGGGTTTCGGGTATGACGTCGCCAAGCAATTTGGCTTAAAGAGCAAGCCTAAGCAGGCAGCCTTGGTGCCTTATACCTTTAAAGGTGAGTGGTTAGAGGTGGTTCAGCAGTTATCCGGGGTATCTCTGGAGGTTGGCGTTACCTGCAATAACACGCACTTTCGCGAAGCCCTGCTTTTTACCCACCGAGGCCTTAGCGGGCCAGCAATATTGCAGATTACCAATTATTGGCACCCTGGCGATAAGCTCCATATTGATTTTGCCCCCGAGCTGGATTTGGAAACACTCATCAAAACCGCCCGTGAACAAGGCAGTAAAACCGAATTAAAAAACCTATTGGCACAAAATCTCCCCAAACGCTTTGTTCAACTGTGGTTAGCTAGCTGCCCGCTGCAGACCAGTGCACAAGGCGCCAATAAACCGGTCAACCAATACAGTAACAAAGAAATAAGCACACTAGTGCAATGGTTTAAGCAATGGGCCATTGTACCGGCAGGTACCGAAGGGTACAAAACCGCCGAAGTCACCCGAGGAGGGGTCGATACCGACGAGATATCCTCTAAAACCTTCGAATGTAAAAACGTGCCAGGGTTGTACTTTGTGGGGGAGGTATTGGATGTGACCGGCTGGCTAGGGGGCTTTAATTTTCAATGGGCCTGGGCAAGCGGGTATTGTGCCGGAATGTCGCTATAGAAGACGTACAATGGCATACAAGCGCTCTATGAACTATAGTAGTAACAGCTTGCCGAACACTAAAAAGGGGGTAACTATGGCAAAAATACTGGTGGTTGACGACTCTCCCTCCATGCGACAAATGATCAACCTCACGCTAACAAAAGCGGGTCATAGTGTGGTGGAAGCCCCCGATGGCGCACAAGCGCTCACCTTGGCCAAAAGCTTAGTGCCTAATTTGGTGATCTCTGACATTAATATGCCCAAAATGAATGGCATTGAACTGCTCAAAGCCATACGCCAAGCCCCCAATCTTAAGTACGTGCCGGTGTTGATGCTAACCACAGAAACTGGCGACAACATACGCGATGAAGGCAAAGCGGCTGGCGCTTCAGGCTGGCTGGTAAAACCCTTTAACCCGATGAAATTGAAACAAGTTATCGATATCGTATTAAAGTAAATACGACGCCATTTCAAAGGCGCTTTAACCCCATTGCTATGGCACATTATCGGCCGATGAACTATATTTGTAGCAGGCTTTACAAACGAATTGTGTTCCTATATCTCATGCGACATGAGACCTCTTACGGGCAATGACTATGGCAAAAATACTGGTGGTGGACGATTCCCCTTCTATGCGAAAAATGATTAGCTTCACGCTTTCTAATGCCGGTCATAAAGTGGTGGAAGCCTCCGATGGTGCACAAGCCTTAGCCCTAGCCAAAAACGAAGAACTCGGTTTGGTCATTTCCGATATTAATATGCCCAAAATGGACGGTATTCAGCTAATTAAAAACCTTCGTCAAATCCCCAGCCTTAAATTTACCCCTATTTTGATGCTCACCACCGAAACCGGTGACGACAAACGCGAAGAAGGCAAAGCCGCCGGGGCCTCGGGTTGGCTAGTCAAGCCTTTTAACCCCCAAAAGCTACAAGACATCATCAATAAAGTACTGTAGAAATTCTATAGGTATCGTACAAACTAGCTAATAAGTGTCGTAGTAAATCGCCGATTCCAGCACTTTACGTTGTTCCCATTTGCGCAGCTCTAACTCGGGCTTATCCAAAAACTCATCGGTATACCCCAGGCACAAGTACGCAACAAACTCGGCACTTTTCGGCGCTTTTAGAGACTTTTTTACAACGTCCGGTGTTAGTATACTCACCCAGCCCAAACCGATGTTCATGGCCCGGGCCATTAGCCACATATTTTGAATGGCGCATACCACACTATAACGGCCGGTTTCTGGCATAGAAGACTGGCCCAGTACCGGCTGCTCGCTAGGGCGATAAAAGACGGCAATATTGACCGGCGCCTCCAAAATCCCCTCGAGCTTAAGCTGGTGATACAGCCCTTGCTTTTCGTCACTAAATTGCGCCTCGGCTTGGCTGTTCACCGCCTTAAAATTGGCCACCAGTGTCTGGCGAATCTGTGGGTCTTGCACCATTACAAACTCCCAAGGTTGCGAAAACCCCACCGAAGGCGCCCAACTGGCCGCTTGGAGGATTTTGCTGAGCACCTCCGGCGCCACCGCCTTGGCTAAGAAATGGTTACCGCGCACATCACGCCGGGCCTGCATAATCTCTTCGAGTACTGTTTGTTCGCACAGGTTAAATTGTCTATTTTTCATCCTAAGCCTTTAATTCAGGGGATACATGCTTGGGTTAGCCTTTATGCAATATTATCGTGACAAAGCGATAACATTATCAAGACATAAATATCGGTATAAAATCTGTACATTCTATAAGAGATCGGTATAATCGATGCTTAACAGGGAAGAGGCCCAGGCCTCTAAGATATACAATGAAAAGCTCTCGACCTAGCTTTTCCAAGGAGTTCTCATGATTTTCATCGGTTTTTTCTACTGCCTAATGGCGGCCCTTTGTGTGGTATCACTTGTGGGGTTACACAATATTGATAAACCCGATGAATAAGCCACGGCTTTAAAACGGTCGCGATAGTGATCGCGGGGTTCTCGGCAAATTCCTTATACCTTGGCCTACGATCAAAGCCTATAATCTAAGAAAGTTGAGTCCCACTAGAGGTATCGCAAGCTCATGAAACCCATCGATAGAGTGATGTCCATTCAGTTACAATCGGCCCACCCCCTACCCGACATCGCCCGGCTTTTGGCGCTGGAAAAGTACGATAGCGGTACCGATGAAGACGAAGACGGGCCATACGAGTACCTGATCGGGGAACATAAAGGGGAGAAGTTTGAGTTTAGCCGTAGTTTGCAAGAAGAGTATCGTGAGAATGTCGTGGTATTTTCGCAAAATGACCCGCAGATATTCTCTAACGAGGCGGCCAAGTTTTTATTAGAGGCCATTGCTAAAACCAGCATTAAGATACTAGCGCATCAAAATTTTAGCGATGTGTTTGCAGACCCTCGCGCTGGCGAGCCCCCCGAGCCCCCCAAACCAGGACAAGACGAACCCTAATCCGGTACGCACACATGTGGCCAATCAAGCAAACGCTCTAAGGATCGCCAGAGCGAGCGTTATACCTCCGTACTGACACCCCTAGCGGATATATGGGGTGTATGAGTTGGATACCAAACAGAAGTAGGATTTGTTGGAATTTTTGAAGTCTTTGTAATGGCTGGGTTAGCTTGACTTCCATTCGGTGACCGAAATGTCAATTTTTTACCATTCACCTTTAAACCGCTACTTTTATATTGCTAGAATCCCCCGAATATCTAGCATCGAAATACTCTCTCTCATCACTTGTTTGATCTAGATCATTATTAAATATTTCTATAAATTTAGAATTAAATGCTTCTTTCTGTTCTTCACGAATAAGCATAGAGTCCACTTCTTTTTTAAGCGTTCTCGCTTTAACTTCAAGTAGTTTCTTTTCCAACAATCGTCGTTGTTTCGCAAGACTCTTAATTTCATCTAGACTTTGTTGCTCATTAACCTCAAAGCCGTTGACCACATCAACTGGCATATATAACCATTTAGGGGCTTTCATAGCTAAAAACAACACAACAAGAACGAATGCCATAAAAATGCTACCCATAACCATCAATATCGCGATTGAGTTTTCGCTTGACAGAAATACAATGGCAGCTAATACCGCTTCGATGATCACCACACCCGCCGACAGAACAAAAAATAGACTAACAGCTCCCGATGGAATTAAGTCATGACGTCTCATTTTTCTTATCATCTAAGGTTCCTCCACTTGAGCCGTATCTTTTAGCCAAACAATCTATTTCTGACTACAATTTCATTTTATCGTTAGAATCACTTAAATTAACGCGATCTGGCGATTGATAATTAGCACGCTCAAGTAATTCTCTAGCTTTGTTAAGTTGCCTATTAATTAAGTCTAGTTCATATTTTTGTTCGGTAATTTCTTTTTGAGATTCCAACATAATATGAGATGGCACTTTATACACCAAGATAGCAACAGTGATAATTGACACTAAAAATAACACACCCATCCATGACGACAAAATGACTACCAGCCAAAAGGATAGATTGCGAGTGGCAAGTATCGTACCAAAAGCAGCTTCAACAACAAGTAAAGACAGACCAAAAAAAACGAGAGGGTATTTAAGTAATGCTAGCGTAGACCTTCGCTCATTTGTCATATATATTTACCTGAACCTAAGTTAGAGAAGTATAAAGTCACAAATCACGCCAAATTATGCGAAATCTTGATCGATAACTCTAACAAAGTCTGTCTTATATTACATCAACAATACTTAAACTTAAACCAAAAACTCTCAATATAGTTCACATGATCACATTTCACACATATACAAGTAAAAATAATTAAATAAACGCCAAATAATACCCATGTACTCGCTCACTCTTGCCCGAGTTATCATCGGGCCTGTCGAGCATCATTTTTCATCCTCAGTTCTCAGGTGGTACTTAAGACTATATCAGCCCTTTCATCCAAGCCCCAATCGTCAACTTGCGCCGCAACGACCACCAGAACCACCTCGTAGCAGAAACACACCCATGACAAACTCACCATTGACAAACCGAAAACCACAAGAAAACAACAATAAAAAGCTACAAACCTTTCTGGAATATCCATTGATCACTTTATGACCACTATGTATAATGCGAAACCATAGAATGGCACTCAGGGACATTATTTGTCACCTAACGCAGGTATAGGATTACCTGTAGTAAGAAAAGGAAGTAAAAAAGGAATTATGGATAAAGCGCAGAAAGGTTTAACACTCATAGAACTCATGATCGTACTGTCGGTGCTTGGGTTCTTACTCACCTACGCCGTACCCACATATAAAGAGTACGCCTTAGCAGGGAAGGTCACCGAAGGCTTAAACCTAGCGCAAGCCGCTCAAGAATCAGTAGTCACCTCTTTCGCCTCTGGCGATACCGTCGCTATGAACGCCGACAACGCCTACTGGGCCAGCCAATGGCGTGCCTCGCAGTACGTCTCCGACATCACGATCGCCGACAATACGGGTATTATCACTGTCACTTACGACACCAACGCCCTACCCGAGTTATTCGGCAATAACACCTTGACCATCACCCCCTATATTGGCCTTAGCCCTCTAGTCTCCAGCGCTGCTGGGCGTATCGAATGGCGCTGCACTAGCGCAAGTCACGATATTATTAATAAAGCCTGTAGCAACATGGGGTATGTCGTGCAAACAGGCGGTGGTAGCTGTAATGATAACGTGACAGAAGAGAATACTTCCAGCCAGTGCTTATAAGAAAGGGATATAACCCAAACAATAAATAATAATGAGTGCTTGATGGATGTCTTAAAAAGGCCCCCCCTTAAAAATGATAACTAATCCCTAATGAAACAAAGCCATTAGCGTCGCTACTTTCATCCAGAATCTCACTACGCTCCGCCTCTATATTAGCCGCCGTTAACACCCCATTCGGGTCAAGAGCATTTAAAGTCACCGTGGGGTCATCCGCAATTAATACCCCGATTTCCCCCACAAAAGAAAACCCCCTGTCTCCACGTACCTTATTCCCCCAGCCTACGCCAAAATAAGGCACCGTCTCATCGCTCGCGATGGTCACATCCAAACCTTGTAACTCGCCAGGGCTCACACGCGCGCCGCCCACTACTATATCTTGCCCTAAGCCAGACTGCGCACTCCCGTTAAAGTCCAGATCAAAAGACATCACCCCCGCCGACACAAAAAGGTTACGTTGCCAACCTTGCGATGTCGACAGAGGATACCAATCCAATAGTACCCCTATGGCACCGGTGTCAAACTCCCCTTCATAATCGATTCCAGAGATATCTGTATCGATTTCATCGGCAGAAGCGCCATGCAAAGTGCCCCTTACATGAAACTGATCATTCAATTTATAGGTATAAAAAACACCTAAACCAAAACTATTCACGCTGGAACCCACTGCATGTTTAGAGTGACTTGGAGCATCCCCCGCCCAAGCCGTGGCAGACACCGCGACAGAAAATGCCAGGGCCGATAGACTTTTGTACCATATGGAGTTTTTCATGAGGTTCCCCTCTCCTGTAGTGTTTAGATGCCACCTACTATACTCACACGATATTAATATCAACTGAACCCAAACTTAACTGAACATTAACGCCTTTATGCAGTCTATGTACCCACGACAAAACACCCAAACTTGTTTTATAAACACTATAAGCGTCTATAAGCTTTTATAAGCACGACCGTGAGTCTTTTTGGGTCAAAAACATTGCATTGCACTACAATTGTGGAACTTACTACTAGGCCAATACTCCAAAGTATTGAAACCTATGGAAATTTCAATATTGGCACGGTTATAGCTAAGTGTTGAGTCAGCCGGGTAAGCCAAGAGGCTTAAGACCCAACCTTAATTTTATTATTTTAAGATCTACGAAAGATCAACGAAGGATCACAGTCGCCATGACAACAATAACGTCATCACTAACAGCTACTACAGCTACTTTACCTACAAGGAAGGCTTTCCAGGAATGGTTATTAGACACCTTAGCAGAACACCTGTGTCTGGCCAGAGACAACATGTCCCCACGCAATGCCTTTATCACTTTGGGCTTAAGCGCGGTTGAAGCTAAGCAAATATGCGAGAAAATCAGCCAGTACCTAGGGAAAGAAGTCTCTACCAGCTTGCTATACAGCTACCCCACCGTCGCCAATTTAAGCGAATACTTGATCGACAACGCCGAGGCCAACGCCCTGCAAGACAACGCCGCCACCGCGATTTTGCAATCCTTGCGTACCGTCCAAACCAAAGCGCAGTCGATCACCAGTAGCTACCAGATGTTTCATCCCTCACTGGTATAAGGTTCAGGAACGATCCACACAAGCCAACAGTTCGCACTCTAGCGCGTCCCATCGTTCCTGCTTGACCCCAATGAGCTCAATACGACTATCCATCGCGTCATCCAAGACCATTTCCGTCAAGATACCGTCGACCAAATTGTAAGCAAACACCCCATCCTGGGTAATGAAGATTGCTTTTAAACGCTCGACGTCCACCCCGTTTAACAAAGCAAATAAACGCTGTCGATCAAAGGCCCATTCTGGCTTAAACCGCCACCCCGTACTAAAAAACCCTTCACCTTGATTGTCGATTTTTAGGTACCCACATTCGGGGATCTCGGGGGCATCCAGAAGATCACCATGGCCATGACCATGCGAGACAGCCCCAGGGGAGGCTTGAAGCGTTGCCGAACACGGCTGATCTAACCACGCCACCGAAATACGACCATACTCAACCGCATGTAAAGGTTTATCGCTAAGCCCCTCTATAGTCCCCAGATAGCCCGACAACCCCTCAAGATCCGCATCGGCATATTGGTCGGCTTTGTTCGCCACCACTATATCGGCCACAGCTAACTGCTGGTTAAAGGTCTCGTGCCCGGTATAACGGGTGTCTTGTACTTTTCGTGCATCGACCAAAGTCACCGTGGCCCGTAAATCTAAAACGCTGCGGTAGTGCTCGGCGGCCAATACCCCCAAGACTTCTTTAGGGTGGCCGAGCCCGGTAGGTTCTATTAACAAACGATCCGGTTGTGCCTGTGTTAACAACCTATTTAAGGCAATCTGCATCGGCAGGCCTGCGGTGCAACACATACACCCCCCAGGCACTTCACGGATAAACACGCCGGCCTCTTGCCCTTGTGCCCCCGACAGCCACTCGCCATCGATACCCACCTCACCAAATTCATTCACGAGCACCGCCCACCGCTGTTGTGCAGGTTTAGCCTTAAGTAAATGCAATATGGCGGTGGATTTTCCCACGCCTAAAAAACCCGTAATAATATTGGTAGGGACTTGGCGAATCATCTTCATTAAGCCTCGCAGAAGAAACCATTAAATTGACATAATTCTGATAAAAATAAAGCCGCAGGATCTTATCACTATAAGAGCAGTAACACCAAGATAGTGTTCACACTATTACTTACAACAGCGCGTAAAAAAAGCCCCCATTGTTTGATTTTTTGAACGCCTTCACTGTTTAAAAGCATGGCCTTCATATAGTCAAAATGACCAATATTAGTAATCGCTCAAAGCCCTTGCTGTTTGGCGTCAGATTAATTTATCCTGTACGAAATTTTTCCAAGCTGCTCAAAGGTTCTCGCATTGTATTGTTACATAACGCGCTATCAAACCGTGCTCCTATCCACAAATATTGGCAGCGGTAAATCCTGTGAATAAATGGCTTTTCTTCTGGAAGGAGTGCATGCTATTGGCCCTATTATGTGGGCTTGGCACAGTGCAGGTGTTAGCTAACAGTCGCTCAGAGTTTATCAACAGTGTTTATTTTGATCACATTAGCACCTATAGCGACCAAAATGAGCACATAGGCCCTATCCTGGATATCGCGCAGGACCATACCGGGTATATCTGGATTGCCGGTGAAAACGGACTGGCCAAATATGATGCCTACGGTTTTACGTATTATCACGCCCATACACACGCCGGAGCATTGCCCAGTAATTGGATTTCCACCCTACAAGTCGATAATAAGGGAGTACTTTGGGTAGGCACAAGCAAAGGGTTAAGCCGCTATAACCGTGACAGTGATACTTTTACCACCTTTAACACCCTAAGCTTTGAAGGCAAAGGCTTGGCCGACGACGCGATTAAAGCCCTTGCCGTTAGCCGCGATAACATCCTCTATATTGGCACCGGTGAGGGCTTAAGCATGCTCAACCCCGCCCGCACCCGGTTTAGCAACTACCAAAGTACGAACCTGGATACACAAAATATCCAACCGGGGCCCGTGGTAAGTTTACTTATCGATCGCGACAAACACCTTTGGTTAGGTTACGCTAACGATGGCCTAAGCCGTTTAAACCAAGAGACTGGCCGTTACACCCATTGGATGCACGACCCCCAAAATAAGCACTCCCTTATTCGTGGAAGTGTTCAAGCTATCGCACAAGACCGCCAAGGGCGCATTTGGGTCGGCTCCGATAGCGCAGGGCTAGCACGCTTGAGCAAAGACGGGAAGACCTTTAAACGCTATTATCAAGCCGCCAGCGGTCACGGTATTAACTCCAATGTGATCCGCGATCTTCACTCCGACACACGCGGCCACCTTTGGGTCGCCATGGATCACGGCGGCCTCGCCCTTTATGATGAAAAGCACGATCACTTCTTACCCCATCGGCATACCCCTAGTAATGCCGCTTCGTTACGTTCCGACCAATTACGCACTCTATTTGAAGACCGCGAGGGTAACCTCTGGATTGGCGATGTCCCCG
>JACLAC010015650.1_pt1 | contig 10829 bp, 4 predicted proteins | sample 8027881 | NCBI WGS metagenome assembly JACLAC01 (sample SAMN15725517, study PRJNA655200) | protist metagenome | isolation source: fluorescence activated cell sorting (FACS) single amplified genomes of... | place: Spain: Blaines Bay Microbial Observatory, Mediterranean Sea | collected 2016-01-19 | reverse complement strand
TCAATCAACGAACCATGTACTGGCTTGGTTAATTAGCGCGGGTTTATTTATTCCGATAGCAAACGCCAATCAAACAAATCTGAACCAGCAAAAGACCCCTTCCGCCAAAATACCCAAAAATATAAAAGTGATCCCTTATGTTTTTTCAACAGAATCTTTAGGTTTTACCGGAGGGTTAATTGGTTTATGGAAAGGGGCGGGGCAACCACAATCGGCTATTTTTGGTGCGGTTTTAGGCTCAAGTAAAGCGTCATGGATGGGGTTTATTTCTGCTAATAATTATGCTTTATCGCCGCAAAGTCGTTTTTTATTGGGGGCGCAGCTTTATGAGGCTGATTTTAAGCAATTTAATTATTATCTTGGTGCGAATGCTGCGAATAATTCAGATCCATTAAATAGCATAAAAGCCGATAGCCGCGAAGCCATACACCATGTGTCCCTTCGCTATATTTTTCCTTTAGGTGCCGCGGTAACAAACCCTAGTTATGCAAGCCTATCCCCTTCACGGCGGATAGCAGGGTATACACCTTGGACAAGTGGCGTGACTTCATTTGAGCTACGCCCTTTTTATCAATCTAAAAGATTAAAAAACGAAGAAAAACCGTTACCTGAAAGTTATTTTTCAAATGCAGATGCCATATGGGCTGTCGCGAGCCAATTACGCTGGGATAACCGTAATACGACCAATAACCCAAGTGCGGGCAGTTTATCAGAGCTGACTGTTACAACGAACGTTCCAAAAGGGGACGATCCTAATTGGTTAAAGTGGGAAGCAAGCCAAAGCTTTTATTTTAATTTAGGGCAAGTTAAAAATGTAATTGATAAACAAACATTGGCTTTTAATATTTATACCTCAGATACCCCAACATGGAATGAAAGCCAAACGATTAACGGACAAGAAGAATTTCGCCGTCCACCTGAATTTGCAGCGCCAAGTTTAGGGGGCTTATATCGATTGCGAAGCTATGCCACAGGGCGGTTTGTTGATCGTTCATCCCTAAGTTATAGCATGGAATATCGCATGAACCCTGACTGGCAGCCTTTGGGAGATTTACCCGTATTTAATTGGTATAAAGTCGGCTGGTGGCAATGGGTTGCTTTTGCCGATGTGGGGCGTGTTGCTGATAACTACGATCTCGCCACATTACACAAAGACATGAAATGGAGTGCTGGAGGCGGAGTACGTTTTCAAATTGAAGGTGTTGTGGTTCGAAGTGAAATTGCAACAGGGCAAGAGGGCTCTGCCGTGCGTATTATGGTAAATCAGCCGTTTTAAATTAAAAATTAAGAATTAAAAATAAAACAAATATATTTTTTAACGCTTATTGCTGGCGAAAAAAGCCATCGAATAATAACAATGGCTTTAAATGACAGGATAATAAATTAACCGTTATACCCAAGATACTTGAAGATGCAAAAAGGCGGCAAACAATTCTTACCCTATGAGCATAGAGAAACAATGTGAATAAGGGTGAGTTCGCGCCGCCAACGCATCTTCAGTTTCAAAAAAGAAGGGTATATAAATTAATCTTTAAGAGCCCATTTTGGTGAAAATGTCGTGCCCCAGAACCTAAAATCTAAGAAGTTGTTATGTGATTCGGCAAGCTCATTTGTAAATGCGACACTCAATATTTCTGTTTTGTAAAAACCATCATACGTCGCTGCGTATATTGTCGCATCTCGCGAACCTTTTGGTATTGTATATTTCAGCGTTAAAAGCGCGGTAAAATGATTTCGGGTAACTTTTTGTCTTTTTCCTTGAGGATCAGTCCAATGTACAGCTACTTGGTAGGTATATCCACCGGTACTGTATACTGAAAAAGTTAAGTCCTCAGTATAAGGCTTAGATGCAAAAGTCTCCGCTTCTCCGCCCTCTGCGCGATTTAAACTGTCGTAATATTCCTTATCAAAAGAATACCCTTTAATAGGATCAAAATCTTTTTCGGGATCAGGGCTTAGCTCATCAGCAAATGCTAATGGAGATAAAAGCGTCGATAAGCCCGTAATGGCTAAAAATACGAAATTATTCATTTTCATAATACATTCCTTTATAAAAATTAATTTTGGAAGTGAAAAGAATTTCTAATGTGAGCGTAGGGTACGCTGGGTGCATATTAATAAAACGAGAGGGAGATGGATAATTGTTGATGCCTATTATGCTAATAGGTGGATTGACGCTATCTTATTGTTTATATTGAGTAATTCTGATGTTTCAGCAAAGATAACCTGCGCTTATTAACCCCTTTAAAAGAATGCGTTTTATATATATTGATTTAATAAAGGCGAATACTCGCTAGCGCTGCTCTAATGCGATTATCTCCACTTTTTCTTGTTTTTCTGCCATTACCGGCGGTTCTTTTTGGTTTTGCGTAACACCAATTGTACGTAAGGTAATTTATTGCAAATTTTCCTGATCATTGAGTTTGTATTACAGAATGTTTGTTAATTATGGAATTTCTAGAAAAGCTGAAAACCCTTTCCAATAAAATTCAACAAATTGGTTCCAGTTCTGATGCGTTGGCTTTTCTCACTTGCCGTCTTTTTGTTCCTTCAAATATCTTGGGTATAGGTGCATATAATGCGGGTTGTTATTCTGGATTTAAACGATATTATCTTTGATAAAATTTTAGTCGTCGTTTATTAAGAGAATTTTTTCATGTTGACATCAATAAATCCTACTCAAACACCTGCTTGGAAACAGCTAGAAGCGCATTATAAAAAAGCAGAGACCTTTTCATTAGCTGATTTATTTGACAATACGCCGGATCGTTTTTCACGTTTTTCGATGTCTTTTAATGACAGTATTTTACTTGATTACTCTAAAAATCTAGTAACGGAAGAAACCATGCAGCATTTGTTTGCATTGGCGAAAGAAACCGAGCTTGCTGCTGCTATTAAAGCGATGTACCAAGGCGATAAAATTAATAAAACTGAAGATCGCTCAGTGCTGCATATTGCTCTTAGAAATCGCAGCAATACGCCGATTGTGCTTGATGGAAAAGACATCATGCCGGAGATTAATGCGGTATTAGATAAAATGCAGGCGTTTTCAGCGCGCGTAATTGAAGGGCAATGGAAGGGCTACACAGGTAAAGCGATTACAGATATTGTAAATATAGGTATTGGTGGTTCAGATCTGGGCCCTTATATGGTATCTGAGGCGCTTTGTACTTATAAAACCCGTTTGAATATGCATTTTGTCTCTAATGTAGACGGCACGCATATCGCTGAAACCTTGAAACATTTAGATCCTGAAACCTGCCTTTTCTTAGTGGCTTCAAAAACGTTTACCACACAAGAAACCATGACCAATGCCTTATCAGCACGTGATTGGTTTTTAGCCAGTGCAAAAGACTTATCGTTTGTTGCGCAGCACTTTGTGGCTTTATCAACGAATGCTACTGCTGTGGCAGAATTTGGTATTGATACTGACAACATGTTTGAGTTTTGGGATTGGGTCGGCGGGCGTTATTCTCTTTGGTCTGCCATTGGTTTATCTATTTGTTTAGCCGTGGGTTATGACAATTTTATTGAATTATTGGCTGGCGCTCATGAAATGGATCAGCATTTTGAAAATGCGCCGTTTGAACAAAATATGCCGGTGATCTTAGCGGTTTTAGGTATTTGGTATAACAATTTTTTTGGCGCAGAATCTGAAGCTATTTTACCTTACGATCAATACATGCACCGTTTTGCTGCTTATTTTCAGCAAGGGAATATGGAATCAAACGGAAAATATGTAGATAGATCAGGTCTGCCTGTAACCTATCAAACCGGCCCTATTATTTGGGGTGAAGCGGGTACAAACGGGCAACATGCGTTTTATCAGTTAATCCACCAAGGCACAAAAATAATCCCTTGTGATTTTATTGCACCTGTTATTAGCCATAATCCTTTAAGCGATCATCATGCTAAGTTAATGGCTAACTTTTTTGCCCAAACAGAAGCGTTAGCTTTTGGTAAAGACCGCCAGCTTGTAGAAGCCGAATTTATAGCCGCCGGAAAAAATAAAGAAGAAATCGCCGCTCTTTCACCTTTTAAAGTTTTTGAAGGTAATCGCCCGACCAATTCACTTTTGGTAAAACAAATCACCCCTCATACGCTTGGTGCATTAATTGCCATGTATGAGCATAAGATTTTTGTTCAAGGCGTTATTTGGAATGTTTTCAGTTTTGATCAGTGGGGGGTGGAATTAGGTAAGCAATTAGCGAATCAAATTTTGCCTGAACTTCAAAATGCTGATGTCGTAACCAACCATGACAGCTCAACTAATGGTTTGATCAATGCGTTTAAAGCGTGGCAATAAGTCAGTTACCCTCTAAATAAAAAACGCCGCATGATGTGCGGCGTTTTGATGTTTTGATTTTGGGTTGTTTTTCTTATTGCGGTGTTAAACCTAATTTTTCTAGTACTAACTTAAAGTTTGCTTGACGCTCTTTTACGTTATGTACTTCACCGGTTGAACATACTGTATCTGGGCAACCACGGTTTACGATACCTGAAACATCATCAATAAATTGCGTGCCTTTTAAGCCGCTATCAACATAGTTTTTAAGTTCGCTGTAGTAGTTCCAATCACTGTATGGACCACCTTCATTTGCATAAGCTTGAACTGACGTTACCCAGTAGAATAGACCGGCAATCCACTTGATTTCTTTGTTCTCTTCTGAGCTACAAATAAGCCCTGGGTTTGAACAAAAATCAAGATCTGAATATAAAGGATTTGCTGGTGGCGCTTCTACTTTTACCCCATCAATGGTTTTGCCAATGTTGTCTGGGTTTACGTGTGAACGACCTAAGTAATGGTTTAGCGTACCAAAGTTTTGACGACCTGTGGTTTGAATAACACCACGGCCCCACCAACCACATCCTTCAACGCTTTCTTGGCTGCTGCCGTCCCAAATAAAGGTACCGGCTTTTTGCCCTACATAAATTTGGCAATCGTTACGTTCCCAAACTTGCTTTGAAGTGTCTACTTTTTCTGGTACGTCATTACAATGGCCTTCGTTAGTCCAGCGACCTGCGTAACCATTAACGAGTAAACCGCGCTCTTCAAGCACTGCATCTGGTGCGGCAAATACTGGAGCCGGTGCGCCGTACCACTTCGCGTGGGTTAATGCACTGACTTCCATTTTATTGTCGCGTGGGCATGAATAGGCATAATCTAAACCAGAGGTTGGGTTAACACCGTAATCTGCGTATTTTTGACCAAGCTGACCACAACTTGCTGACATTGGATAATCTGTTGGTGCGCCGTAGCGTGTTTCAGACCAGTTGTTTTCATCACATGCGTTATAACGAATTGTTTCTTGCATGCTTTGCGCAAGGAAGGCTGCAATAGCGACTTTTGCATACTTGATGTTAGTTTCATCATCAAGTTTTTCATCAAGTAACCAGAACTTATTTCCTGCAACACCAATGTTGTGCATTGCATTTAGGCCATCTAGGAAATCATTCCACTTATACACAGTGGATGGGATCCACTCAGATTGTGGCGTTTCATATAAGAAAGCTTCGTTATCCATTGCATTTTCAGCGTTTGCCAGTGCTTTGTTTAACGCGTCAATGCTGGTTAGAGCGCCTTTTTCTAGTTCTTTACCTACATAGTAAAGAGGTACTTTAGCCGTTTGGTAATGCTTGATTTTAGCGTTTAATTCAGCTGAATTTTCATCAAATAAAAGTGCGAATACGTTACTGTGCGCCGCTTTTCTAATTTGACGTTCATTGGTTGTTTGACCCATGAAGTAATTGGCTGTTTGCGCTGTTGGCATCTTAGCAAGCATTGCAGGTGTTGCGACATAATCGGTAACTTGTTTAACAAATTCCAGCGCGTTGTGCCACTGATCCGCTGTTAGAGCAGGGGTTTCGCTTGATTTATTAAAGGCAACAAAATCGGCTTTTGTTGTATTTTCAGGATTATAAAGATCTAACTTCGCTAAAAGATCAGCGCTACCTTGTGATGCTTTATCCCAAACAGATTGTCTACCAGAGTGGGTATCGTAAGCAAAATCACCAATAGCTAGCGTCCAGCCATAAGTGGCTTTTGGTGCAAGTTCTGAAAGAATAAGATGATGGGCTTGCGTCCAGCCTTTTAGGTCGTCACTTAGGGCATTAACTTGTTTAATATCAAGTCTGCTGCCTGTTGCATCGATAGCTTTTAATAAGGCTTCTTTAACCGCAATTGTTTTAGATAATTGCGATTTATCTTGCGTGGCTTTATCCAGCATATCTGTATCGATAATAACGGATGAAGTGCCTGCGCTGCTTGCTGTATTAATTGCTAAAACAAATGCTTGAGTTAGTTTATCAAGATCTGTAATTGAATCGCTGTCTGTTGCTTTAAGCGTTAAAGTGGCAGGTTTGCTTGAAGAGGGGCTTGCAACAACAAAGGTATTTGGCCAGCCTGCAACTTCAAGGCGGACAGGATCCATTGGGTTTGGAAGTGAAAGTAACGGTGCTGTGCCAGGCTCTGAGCCATCACAATTTAAGTGAAGTGCCCATGATGCGTCACTACCTGGTACAGAATTTGTCCAATAAATAGCAGAGTAAGCGATATTGTCGTATACCATGATATCGCCGCCAGTCGCATGATTGCCTTGCGTCCAGTTTGGATAAACATTGAATTCTTCACAAAGTCCATCTGGCTCTGTAACAGGTGGCTCAACGGCTTCTTCTTTAACGGTGATAGTAACACTTGCACTTGTAGTTAAGCTTTGTGCATCTGTTGCAACCGCCGTTAATGTAACAGATCCTGCTTTTTCTGCGAGCCAATCACAGCTAAATTCTTTGGTGTTAGCAAGGTCAAAATCGCAGATTTGTTGGTTGTTTGCTTTAACAACAAGCCCTGCTAAATCATCATCAAGATCTGAGGCATTAAGCGTGATGGTTAGGGTTTCACCTTGCTTAACCGTTGCGCCATTGGTTGGTGCTACAAAGTTTACTTGTGGTGGAGTAAAATCTTCCGTTGCCTCTTCTGTGACAGTCACAGTGATAGATTGCTCTTTTATTTTTTGATTGTTTTTATCATAAACAAAAAGGCTTATCTCGGCATTGCCCGCTTCAGAGGGTGTCCACTTCTGAGAATAAAGGGTTTGGCTTTGATTAATTTGTTTTGTTGCAATCTTAACGCCGTCAGCCCAGAACTCTAATTTTGCTGCTAAGTCACCGTCAACATTTGCTTTAATAGCAACCGCTTCACCGACTTTCAGAGTTTGTCCTGCCGTTGGCGATAAAATAGAAAGCTCTGTTACTTCTGGCACTTCAGGTTCTGGATCAGGTTCACCTGAACAGTCGGTAAGCTCCCAAAACCAAGAATCAGCGCTAGGTGATTCCCATAAACCTGGATTGTTTTTAGCGATAAAGCACTGGCCGTTGAATGATACGGTATCACCGTTTTTAACAACGGTTGTTCCCGGTACAAAAGGGATCACATCACCGAGATCTGGTTTAGGTACTTCAGGCTTTGGTGTTTCAGGCTCTGGTATAGAAGGGATTGAACCTTCTTCGTTACCTAAACAAACATCTACTTTAGACCATGGCATGCCAGGGGCTGAATGGTTGTCAGGGCTTTCATTTTTTGTCCACCAGTTTGCTGCATAAACAGTGTTTGATTTTTGGACTTGTGCACCGCCTAAGTATTCAGCCGTTGCACTCCATGTACTAATGTTTGAGCAATCCATTGCGGCGTGTGCTTGAAAACTCATAAAGCATGAAGCGGCAATGATCGAAAGAGGGAAACGTTTCTTACTTGTTAAATGGCGTTGCATGTTACCTCCTACCTGTTTGAATGCCGAAATGGCATAGGTATCTAATAAAATCAATGGTTTATATCGAGAATATAAACAGACTTTTTTAATCGGCTAGAAAGAAATCTAAAAAATGGGTACGAAGCCACGTTTTTTGCCTGAATTGCCTAGTTTCGTAACCTTTTTTTTCGGGTTTTTTAATGAGATGTATTTAAATTTAAATAAAATAAAATAAAATAAAATAAAATAAAATAAAGGAAGGAAAGAAAAGGAGGGGTTCAATAAATAAAAAAAGCCGCTCAATGAAGCGACTTTAAAATATTCAGCAGGTAACTATATCCAATAAACTTGAAGAAGCCAATACATCTGCAACTTCAAGTTGACGGGTATATTAATTATTTGGTGTTATTTCTAACGCTACGATGATGGCAGCATTTAATTTCTCTCTAGTGACGAGATGGGTCTTTTGAACGCCAGATTCATCATAATAGGTATAACCGAACTGGTCCGACTTTGTATTACTTGGCCAAACATAGACTTTTCTATCTTCTGGACTCGACTGTTTTAAACATTCTCTTTCCGTTCTAGCGTTATTTGGCAAATTATCTTTATCTAATACAACAATTCGATCTCTATATTCTCTTTGTCTCATCAATCTGCTAAGTGCGCTTCTTAGTGAATCAATCCGTGAAAGATTTATAGCTGGTCTAGCTGGTATAGCTGGTCTAGCTGCTCTAGGTGGCAGGGCAGGATTTGGGTCTCTTGGATTAACATTTTGATAAATGGGCTGCGGCTGCTGCTGCGGCTGCTGCGGCTGCAGTCGAAATGCAAATCTTGGTCTTGAGTTGCCTGCAGGAAGCGCTTCTGGCGCAGGCATTGGATACCGAGACTCTTGAGATGAAGACCCTGGTATTTCAGAGGTTTGAGATACACTATCTTCTTCTAGCTCAGTTACTTGGCGTACTATGATCTCTCTTTGAGAGCTATCAATGAAAATGTTATTCTCTTGTGCATAAGCAAACAGTGTTTCTAATTGCGGTTTTGTTTGTGGGCAATGGGGATGCCTTTGAGCTCGCATTAAATCAATAGCTTCGCGTAAAGTTAATGAATGATCTCGCATGAGATCGATAGCAACAATTGAGCCTGTACGCCCTACCCCCGCGGTACAGTGGGTTAAAATATTCGCACTATTGTTATTTGAATATTGTTGTCTTAAATCTCGTAAGGCTCCTAAAGCGGCTGGATTGTTTACGCTTGATAGATCCTTCCAATTGTTGCTATGGATAACAGTTAGGGTTTTTGTCTTCTTACCAGATGTAAGGGTTAATTCATATACAGAACTGTGAACCTTATCTCTGTCTATTTCTTGGTCTTCAATTAGCCTTGAGTGAACTGTTACTTTTTTCCCATTTGGCATCATTATTCCGTCTTCTGGAATAACAAATTGATGGTATGGGTTGCCAAGAGCAGATGCAGGCTTAATTTTAACAGGCTCTGAAGATAACCCTTTAAGTTTTTCGGGTATCTTTGCTTGTCGGGCTTCTTCTACGGCACTTAATGCTTCACGGCTAGGATCCCAATAGGATGCGCAGCATTTAGGCTTATTTAGATCAAGATTTAAATCGTCATCAGAGGAAATAGCATGAACACAGGTAACAGGTGTATCAAGCAACGTTTGATAAAAAGCCCCAAGGTTATGAGAGGTAGGAAATGAAGATGCAAAACCTGCAGAAGATGAAGCACCTTTAGATTTAACTTCAAATCGAGTTACATTGGCTTTTTTAGCGGCCTCTTTGGCTAATTTAGGTACAAACTTCGAATTGGCTTCGATGTTTGCAAATCTAAGCCAAGGGTATTCACTCTTTTCGACTTTGACTTTAGTGAGGTCTGCATACTCATTTATTAGGTCATCCATAAACGTTTTGTTATAAACAGGCTTATAATCATCTTTTTTAGGTGGTTGTAGATTTTGCGTTAAATCTGTTCCAGATAAGTTGCCATCCTGAGCAGCAGTGGTTTCTGCGGATGATGAGCGATAAGCGCCAATACCGACTAATACAAGACCAATAGACAAAGCGACTAAAGCACCGATAAAAATAGGAAATGTAAACGGTAAAATACTCATACCAAATACGGATGCTGCCACCAGAGCTAACCCTGTAGCCACGACAATAATGGCAGACGTAGCACTAAAGGTCGCACCAATTTCTGTAAATGATGAGGTGGTTGGGTTTTCGTTCGGACTTCTGGTTACAGCCCTTATCTCTTGGTTCAAGTTACTAACTGAGGGCGCATTTATGCCTTGCTCATCTAGTTGTATATTTTGCGTGTTATTTTGTACTCGCTCTCTACCACGACCATCTTGTATTCTTGGTGGTAAATAACGCGAAGGGTTTTGGCTGCTTGAACCTAGCTTATCAATTGGCATGTTTATCTCCTCGATAATTCTGCAGTTTTAAATATGAATAATATAAATTGTTATACTGTCATACTTGAAACTGCACGTGCGTTGCTGCGTTTGCCAGCCTCCTGCATCTTCAAGTATTTTTGGTATAAATAAAAATTTGAGTGACTCTTTATTACATTTATCTCATATTACGCCTTGTTTGGGAGAACAATAGTGAAATAACATAAAATGTTAAGAGAATGTGTATTTTTGGGGCGTAGGAATATCAAATTAAATATATTTTCCCATTCAATTCTAGATAGATAGCCAGTATTTATTCTTACCACCATATTGTTGTTTATTTATACCCTTCATCCTTAAATACCCAATAAACGTGAAGATGCAGGAAGGCGGCAAGCAAGTTCATCTCTATGAGCATAGATAGCTATATGATTAGAGTGAATGAGGGCTGCCAACGCATCTGCAACTTCAAGTATGAATGGTATATGTGATTGGGGAATTCAGATAATTAAGTGCAGTGCGCATGGAGAAAAATGAAAGGCTCCTGCCTTTCACCAGAAGCTAGCTAAAGTTTTTCTTATTTTATCCTTAATAATTAATCGTTTGCCGTCTTTTTGCCTCTTCAAGTATTTTGGCTATATACACGAGATAAAAATATTTATTTATATTTTAACGTT
>JACLAC010000052.1_pt1 | contig 10829 bp, 3 predicted proteins | sample 8027881 | NCBI WGS metagenome assembly JACLAC01 (sample SAMN15725517, study PRJNA655200) | protist metagenome | isolation source: fluorescence activated cell sorting (FACS) single amplified genomes of... | place: Spain: Blaines Bay Microbial Observatory, Mediterranean Sea | collected 2016-01-19 | reverse complement strand
TCGGAGACCCGCCAAGAGGCCCACACCCAGATATCGCACCAAGATCTGCACAAGACCCACACCGAGCAGCGGGACCGGCTGCAGCGGCGGCTCCAAGGCAGGGCACGCGGCGGCACCACCTCGTCGTCCTCGGCCTCTGCCCGCGATCTGAGGACAGCTCCAGCGTCCGCCGACAACAACCTGCCAGCTCTCCCGGCAGCGGCACCTGCGGCGGGCTCGCCGCCGCTTTCGAAGGCGCAGCGCCACGAGCTGCGCCGGGCCCTAAAGGAAAAGGACCAGCGTTTCCGAGCGAACTTGGCGACCCATCACACGTCCAGCAGCAGCAACTCGACGGATGCCCGCGACTCGAACCTGAATGCCCTCAACCGGTCACAACAGACGCAGCGTGCCCGCCTCGAGCGGCGACTCATGCTGCGGCGGGCCGAGTCGGACCGCAGTGTCGGTGGTACCAGCAGCAGCAGCAACAGCAGTGTAACGGGAGCTGGCAGTGGTGATGATGGGCGGGGAGGACCCGGGCGTAACAGCGTCACGAGGCAAAAGCTGACCCCGGGTGTTGATGATGAGGACACCGATTTCACGTCCATGGCCGAGACGACCGAGTACGAGTACAGCTCCTATTTTTCGGACGACGCGGCGCCGAACGGCGAGGATGCCGACGGCGAAGAGGGCGAGAAGGGTGGAGAGATTGGCCAAGGCGAAACCAAGTCGGCGAGGAGGACGAGTACGGGGACGGGGACACGAAGGGATGGCCGGGGTGGTGGCCGGGGCGGCCGAATCAAGGCTTCGGGCAGCAGCAGCAGCAGCAGCAGCAGCAGTAGCAGCAGTCGCAGCAGTGGCGGCGGTGGACGGAGTGATGGCGACAGCGGTTCTGGCCTGGAGGATGAAATCAAGCTCGACAAGGCGGCGAGCCGGCGCGTCGATGCCCTGTTGTCGCAGTCCAAGGCTCGGGAGCGGCAGCTGCAGCGCGAGCTGGAGGCCGCCGCGGCGGACCGGGCCCGCCTCGTCGCCCAGCACGACAAGAAGGTGGCGAGCCTCCCCACGCCCGCGCACCTCGAGGGGGAGCGACGGAGGGCCGAGGCTGCGGAGGCCGATGCCAAGGCCTTGCAGGCGAAAATCGAGGCAGCAGAGGCGGAGACTGCCCGTCTTGTGGCGCAGCACACGGCCCGGGTGCAAGAGCTGGAAAAGGCCGTCGAAGAGGAGAAGGCCAAGGCGGAGGCCGCCGCTGCGCGAGGCGGCGACGGCAATGGTGGTACTGGGGACGGTGGCAGCTCGTCGAAAGCGGACGAAACCGAGTCCTGGGTGCAGTACCAGGACGAGGAGGGCCATTTGTACTACTACAACGAGGTCACGGGGGCGACGTCGTGGGACCCGCCGGCGAGCTGGACTGCCACGCACCCTCCCACCGCCGAGAAGAGCGCGGTTGCGATCGTCCGGGCGAGGATGCAAAAGAGCCGCAGTGCCAAATCTCTCCAGCAGCAGCAGCAGCAGGAGCAGGAGCAGGAGCAGGAGCAGGAGCAAGACCAAACCAAAGCCGGTGCTGGTGCTGGTGCTGGTGCTGGTGCTGGTGCTGCCTCCTCCTCCTCCTCCTCCTCCTCAGCCTCAGCAGCAGACGACAAGGAGCGGGAGGAGCTGCGCAAAAAGCTGCGCGCCGTGCAAAAGGAGTGCGCGTCGCTGCGGGCGGCCAAGCTGTCGGCCGAGGCGGCCCTGGCGACGGCGGAGCAAGGCGCGGCGGCGCGGGCGGCGGAAGGGGCGGCGCTCGCGGGTCGCCTGCGGGCCGCCGAGGACGACGCGGCCGTGGCCAAAGCCAAGGCGGAAGGGCTCGCAACGGAGCTCGCGGCGACCGTGCAGAAGCACAAGGCGGGCGCCCAGGAGCGTCTGCGGCGGCAGAAAGCCGCCGCCTCGGACGCGGCCGAGGCCGAGGCCGCCCGGCTGAAGAAGGACCACACGGAGACGCTGGAGGCGCTGCGTGCGGCGTCGAAGAAGGACCGGACGGGGCTGGAGGCGCAGCTCGCGGCGGCCAGGGAGGAGAACGAGGTGTGGAAGGCGAGCGCGACCGACCACGCCAGGAAGCTCGCGGAGGCCGAGCGGAGCCATCGCAAGGCGCGGCAGCAGCAGGACCGGGCGGCGGCGGCGGAGAAGAAGCAGCAGGCCGAGGCCCAGCAGGCCCGCCAGGCGGAGCTGGAGGAGAGCCGCGAAGCCCTGCGGCGGGCGCGGGGGGAGGCCGCGCACCACGCCCAGCGGGCCACGCAGCTGCAGGCCGAGCACCAGAAGGCCACGGCAGGGGCCCTGCGCGCCGAGAAGAAGGTCCTGGCGCTGAGTGGCGAGCGGCAGGCCGCGACGGCCGAGCTCGGCAGCGCCGCGGAGCGTGCCGCGGCGGCCGAGCGGGCGCTAGAAGACGCCCGGCGCGAGCTCAAGGCGCACCACATCGACCTGCGGGAGTACCGATCCCGGGCGGAGCAGGCGGAGCGCGACCTCGAGGAAGCGAGGGGCCGGGCCAAGGTCGTGTCCAGCAAGCTCCAGTGCGAGAAGCTGGAAGCGGAGCGGGCCGTGGAAGCGAGGGAGGCGGAGGTCCGGTCCAAGCTCAACCGGGCGAGGTCGGAGGCAGCCCGGCACGAGGCGTTGGCCCTGGACCACGCGAACCACCGCGCCACCGCCGAGGAAGTTGCCGCCGCCGCCCTCCGGGAGCACCGCAAGCAGGCCCTGCAGCTCGAGCGGCGCCTCAAGGCGGCGGAGACCCAGGCGCAGCGCGACCGGGCGGCGGCGCACAAGGCCAGGGGCCGGTGCGGCGGACTGTCGGCCCAGGTCAAGGAACTCAAGAGCCTGCTGGACGACATGGACGCGAAGTACCAGGCCAAGCTCGAGAAGGAGCAGGGCCGGGCGGCCCGCTACGAGGCCGAGCTCGAGCGCGTCAGCCGGCACCTCCGGCTCCAGCCCGGATCGGGCAACGGCGGCAACCCGGGCGGCCCCCGTTCCCCGTCGCCGTCGTCGCGCATCGCCGGGGACGGCGGGTTCTTTTTTGGCGGGAGCAGTCGCAGTATTACTGATGCAGCCGGGGGAAAAGGCAGGGACGGCAATTACGACGGCGACCAAGACCAAGACGAAGCAGGACGAAGAGGGCGGGGGCGAAGTCCGTCGGCGCGGCGCCATGCTCCGCGGTCGCCGCTGGCAGTAGCCATACGGCGAGAAGGAGAAGGTGCAGGCCCAGGGGGAGGACGGTCACCGGAGCGACGGCGGCCGGCTTCCGCGGGACCAGCCAGTCGCCGGCGGCATCACAACCACCACAGCAGTAGTAGTAGCAGCCGGGGGCCGCCTGGATACGCCACTAGCTTCTACGACGAGACGGCCATGGCGGTGGGTGGTGGCCTCGGGCCGCGAGTCATGTCGGCGGCGGACCTGGAGCGTGCTAGACGGCTCGACGAGTTTGTGCGGGCGTCCGAAGAAGAAGTCGTGCGGCCGTACAGTGGGATGGCCAGCCTGCCGTCGCCCAGTGCCTTGGGTGCGCTGCGGGCGCAGAACGTCGCCGACCTCGAGGCCGTGTTCTCCAGGGCCCCGGCCTGGGCAGGCGATAACGCTATTCACCAGCTGCTGCAGCTCAACAGCCTCCACGAGCTCAAGCGCCATTTGCTGCTCGTCGTGGTGGGCAAGGGCCTCGCTGAAGACCCCGCTTCCCTTGACCACCTCTTCTCGGAGCTAATCCAAAATTCGACCCGCCTGCCCCAGCGCGGGGTCCATGACGTTATCGTGCAAGTGCAGCACATGCTCGCGCTCGCGGGTGGTGCCTGCGGCGGATATTAAGATGCTGTATGGTGCTGTTGTGTAGCGAGGCGCAGCGATTTTTCTTTATGTGTTACTATTATTTATTACGCAAACAAGTGAACCCCCTGGTGGGGTTTGACGCTTCTTATTACAAGTACAGTACCAGTACTGCCGTGTTAAAGGTCGCGAGGAACTAAGACGGCGGTGGCGGCAGCCAGCGGGTCCGCTTACGACAGAGCGGGCAGTTGAGGAGGACGCCGCGGCGGGAGGTCGTTGACGGAGTTGCCGACGCGCGGGCGTGGCCGTTGAGGCAGTCGACGTGGAAGGAGTGGACGCAGGAGAGGTGGCCGATGTCGGTAGTGACCGGGCAGAGGGGCTCGAAGCAGATGGAGCAGTTGTCGAGGGGGGATAAGCACGAAGAGGAGGAGGAAGAAGAAGCAGAGGAAGTAGTTACATCTTGTCGTTACTTACAGCTGCGCTACTGTTGTAGTATTGTAAGCGATGCCACGTCGCGGACTTGGGTACGGCTGTTTGTGCTGTTCCCTCCTTCTGGCCATCTCTGCCAGCACCCGTACCATGGTCCTGCTCGTCTTTGCCTTTCTTGCTCTTCCCGGCGCCGTGGACCAACACAGGCGACGGGTGCAGAGCGAACAATTTTTTTGTGCCCTTTCCCCGCTCGCGTGAGCTGCGGCGCGGAGAAGCCAGCTTGGCGGCAGTATTATTGCCGTTTTCATCCGCCGCCGTTGCCGCCGCACCTTGCTTATTTTCTTCCTCCTCGCCACGACCTTGCCCTGCTTCCGAGTCAACGGCATCGCTGTTCCTGGCCGAGAGCCTCGTGAGCTCAACGCTCGCCCTCAGCGGGTTATCCATGTGTGTAATCTCGGAATCCTGTGATGGCGCTTCCGCGTTGTTGCTGCCACCGCCACGGCCACCAGATAGGTTGATGTCCTGCCACGCTGCAAAGGACCCTCGGCGGTGGCCACATTTATTCTGCAACGATAGCCTCAAGCCTAGCCCGAGTAATATGGTCAACGGACGGCTCAACAGGGCCCATGTCGCCAGGATCATGAGCACAAGCAATAGCCAGTCGCTGAGAAGCGCCTCGGCGCTGCGGTCGCCGCCAACGGAGCAAACGCAAGGCGACCCTTCCGCTCCGCCGCCGATATAGACGGCGGCCGTTGAGTTGTCGGTACCGAGAAAACCCTTACCCGTCAAGACGACGACGAATGATATTGACAGCGTCACTTGGACTGCCGCTACCACAAACGGGAACCACGGATACAGGCAGCGCGGGACTGCCACGATCGTGCAGGGGAGAAAGTTGCAGCATCGAACCCGCTGGGGCTTTCGTCGTCGCCGCGCAGACTTTTGCTTGGCGGCGGCAGCAGTTGTATTCCGCCGGGCCGTCTGAACTTTGCGGACGGCTTCCTGGAAGCGGTAACGCACCATGAGGGCAGACGAAACCGATCGTCCCTCTTGTTGCGCCGCAGGGTCGCCTCCGTTGCATTTGCTTTCATCATCGCGGCCACTGCTTATCGTCGTCGATTCTGCCTGCGGCCCGTTCGCCTTGCTGCTGCTGCTGCTGCTGCTCCCACCCCGCAAGCGCTGCCAATACTTGAATTCATCCATGGCAATGCCCAGTTTCTCGTTCCGAGAGAATGCCCAGGATGCCGGAAAGGACACCACGCGGTTAAAGGTGAGGGAGATGACAAGAACAGCCACCTTGTTGACCCACCATTCGGCGGTCGTGACGCCGCCACGCTTTACCCCCTTTACCCAGCTTGAGCAGCTGTACAGATAAAAGAGAGCCGTCGCGCTGAAGACCACAGACGTCAGCTTGCACAAGCAGTGCGTCAGAAAATGTATTCGAACCATGCCAGGCCCCTCGGCGGCCAGGAAAGGGGCAAGGAGTTCGTGCGAAGCCTTTAACTGCGCCCACCACTTTTGTCGCAGGCTGCTGATCGAAGCGCTCGCTGAAATACTGCTGCTGCCGCTGCGACTGCGCGGCCTCAATCTGCTCGGAGAATCACCGGTGACTTTTCGGGCCCGCTTTCGGTCCGCGGCCGCCATTTCGTCGGCCACGTCTTCAAAGCGCTTGATGCCAAATAAAAAGTCCACCCATTCGTGGTTTCTTTTGTCCTTCCCAACAGTCTGGCGTTTGGCCCGGCGGCCGGCAAGCCGGCGGGCGGTCCGGCGCGGCTGTGTAACTATCCCATGTGCCGCGGCGACCATGTACAACATCAGAGGGATGCCGCACGCTACCAACGACGCCCACGAAACGTTGAACGGAGTGTCCAACGAGAAGCTGTCTGAAATCCTCGACAGGGTGTAGTCGACCACCGCAAACGTGCCGCTATCGCCGCCGGCCTCGGCAGTGCCCCGGCCAGCGTCCACGTCGTCTGACTGTGGAGGGGTTGTACATTCGCACACGACCGAAGCGTTCGTGGTGGCCACGACTCGGCACCGACTTCCGTCGAAGGCTTGGGCAATCGGGTCCCACGTCGCGCACCACAACTGCTTCTCCTCGCTCCGGTTGCTACTGCTGCTGCTGCTGCTGCTGCTGCTGCTACCGACACGCAACGCGATGCGGATGCCTGGGTCCAGCGGCCTACGCTGGCGAACGGTGCCATCTTCGCAAACCTTTTGTAGCGCACTTGGCATCAAACTTGATGTATCAAGCCTAATCTCACCGCCGAGGAAAGTGCTCCAGTTGGCGCTTGCAAGACCGCCTGCAGCGGTGGCAGGCGCGATACTGGCACCTGGTCCTACTTGCGCTAGCGCTCGGCTGAGGCTAAAGTTGAGATATATCGACGAAGACGCACTCGCAGCAGCGCCGCTTTCGTCGTTTGAATCAAGCGTAGTGGACGCCAGTTGCCGTCCAGCCCCGGTACTTCCCGTTGACACCGCCGCCGCCGCACCCGGCGGGTTTTTGCAGTCAGAATTAACGACTTGCAACATGTCCGACGATAGCGATGAAGATGACGACGACGACAACCTCGCGTTCATTGAGAGGCTGCTGACTGGGCGAAAGGGGTTGTACTGCCCGCTAAATTGGACGAGGGTCACTCTGTAGTTGTCGTCGTCCTTCGGAGAAGATGCCGAAGACACAAAGTAGACGCGTACCGGAGGGTCGAGAGTGCTGCTCTGGTTCCGCTCGCGACCTAATAGATCGACGCGGCTGGGCTCATTCGCGCCTGTAGCAGTAGCCTGCATTGTCGTGAGCAAGCTAGGGGCTTGGGCGGAGGAGCCAAGCGGGCCCAGGCTCTCTGTTGTCCCCGCAGGAAACGATGCAAGAGAAATGTGTGTGCGACTTACGGAGACGGCCGAGCCAGTCGTAGCATTTGATGCCACACACGCCAGGTCGAGCACGGTGGTCTCACGACGATTTACAAGTACAGTGGCGCCGCCGCGGTGGGCACTCGGGTCGTCTTTGCGCCTTGGTACGAGAATAGCGTGGGCGTCCTGAATACGGCAACCGACACCTTTTCGACCATCTCCACTGTTGCTGCTGGCGTCACGGCGGATTACAAGTACAGTGGCGCCGCAGTCATGGGCACTGCCCCCTATTCCTGCCCCCGCTGCTGAACTACCTACAGGTACCTCTTGTTCCTCCTCCTCGCCGTCATCTACATTACCATCTCTGTCGCCGCCGCTGTCATTCTCTTCTTCTTCTTCTTCTTCTTCTTCGCCTTTGGTGCTCCCACTGGTGCCATCGTTACTATCGCGCCCACTAGTACCGCCGCTACCACTTGCGGCACCGCCGCCTTTGAACGTCAGGTGCCGGCCCATCTCTGCCGACATGATGGCCTGCAAATCCCGGCCCTGCAAAAAGTCGGACTCAACCCTCGCGATCGTCGCAAAAATTCGCCTCAGCGGCTCCCGCGCCGTCCGGCGGGCCTCCGCCAGCGCAAGATGCGCTGCCTCTTCGCTTCTCCCCGGCTTCTCGTCGGTTGTGGTAGTCGTAGTAGCAGAGTCACACTCGTCAGAGTGCTTCTTCCCATGCTGCCCATTGTCTGTGCCGCTCTCGCTGCCTTCTCCCTTTTCAACTGCAGCTTCCGATTTCGCTGCTGCATTTGGTGGTCTTGACGCTGTCTTTCCTGTTCCAGCACTAGTCCCTGGTGCTCTTCCTCCTCCTCCTCCTCCTCCTCCTCCTCCTCCTGCTGCTGCTGTCGCCGCAAACTTGCGGTGCAATTTCGTTCGCAGGGCGGTGGCTACACGCAGCAGCGCCGTCCGCTGGGCGGGTGTCAGCGGCGAGTCGTTTAGATCACCTGGCTCCATATACACTAGGTCGTAGACGCTCGTCAGCACAGTGCTCAGTAGCTCGGGCGTGAGCTGCTCCCGCTCGAGCTCCGAGGCCTGGACGCCGTGCTCCTCGAGCTCTTGAAAAAGGGTCCGATGCGGCCGGTTGTCCGCAATTTGGCCAAAGGGAGGTGGCTGCCACGCCATCGAGCCCGGCGTCATCGCGCAGCAACCACGACTCTTGTGCCGCCTTCGCCGCCGCCGCCGCCGATTTCTTGTTGACCCTGGTGATTTGCCTTTCTTTCCTTTGTCTGGCCGTACTCGGCCGCCCGTCGATCGCTGCACAGCGGTGAAAACGGCGTCAGCCTGCGCTGGCGACAGATTGAGGGGTGAGAGGTCGCGAGTAGTCAGGGCCGACAAGGCTTCTGTGGAGGGGCCGCGCAGGACTGCCGGTAGGGCGACGAGGTCTGCGACAGACACCTGCTCGCTGAGACCGATGTCGTCCAAGTTTGCCTGTATGCTTAAGGCGACGTCCTCGGCGATGACGTCCGCGAGGAGGACGGCGCTGCCGCCGGCAACGCTATGGGTGGAGGTGGAGGAGGAGGAGGAGGAGGAGGAGGAGTAAGGGAGCGGCGAGGTGTCCTGGCCGGGAATCGGGTCGTACCCATCATACTGCGAGTATATGTACCCGTTGAGCGTGGCACAACACTGGCCCATGCCGGCCAAGTCAAAGGGCTACCGAGCAGAAGGAGGGAGACCCTCGAATCGCCTTTCGCCGGCAAACATTTTTCACTTCCGAAATTGAAACGAAGTCAGAAACTGCAATGTGGAGCGTGGAGTGTTGAGAGACAAAAAAAGGAAGCACGCCGCTCCTCAGCTCGAGCCCTCCCCTCGCCGACTTCCGGCCGGCACTGTTCTCCTTCACTCATGTCTCGCCGCTTCGTCTTCATCATGCTCCATCTCGCTCTTCTCTCCTGTATCGTCGATGCAAACACGGTCATCAACATCGGCTACCTCGCTCCATTCTCGGGCGCCTGGTCCGGTGGCGCAGAAATGGAGGAGGGAGTTAAGATGGCCCTCGAGGACGTGGCAGCGGACCCGACCGTGCTCCCCGGCTACGAGCTGAGGCGGCTGATGCGGGACACACAGTGCGACCCCGGGCTCGCCCTCAAACATCTTTTCGACCTGCTCAACTTGCACGAGCACGTCCTTGGCCTGATTGGGCCCGGCTGCAGCGGACCGGCGAAAGAAGTTGCCGGGCCGGCCCCTCTTTTCCACCGCGTGGTGGTGGGCCAGTCGCCGGGCACGATGTCCCTCTCAGACAAGAAGCGATTCCCTGGGTTTTTGCGCACCTATCCGCACCATGGCAATCGTGTGCCGGTCCTTCTGCGGCTCTGCCGGTTCTTCGGATGGACACGCCTCGCGGTCGTGGCCGAGCCCCTCGTTGGCGTGGCCGTCGTCCGTCGCGACTTCTTCTTCGCCTCGTCCAGCACCGGGCTGCACTCGTCGTTAGTGATCGCTGCGTGTGTAATCTTCGCTCTGATTATGGGGATCGGCACCGAGATTGCGCAGGCTCGGAGTCGGGCGCGACAACGGCAGCGAAATGTCGGAGATCTGTTCCTCTCAGATCCCAGCCCGCGTACGCCCTTCAACCCCAGGAAGCGCGGTGGCAGCGGCCGCGGCTCCAGTGGCGATCATTGGTCACAGCAGGGGGCTGCTACCAACGCATTTGATTCCAGCGGTGCAGCCGTCATCGACTATAACCCTGCTTTCCAACAACGACATGGAGCCAGCAAGGCAGCGCCGGAGGATGCGGGAGGTGGGATCGAGAACGAGGGGGCGACGACGGCCGCAGACAAGGAGGGCGGAGCCTCCTGCCCGCCGGCGTCCTCGTCCTCGTCCTCGTCGCGGATCGTCGGTCACCGACGTCGTGACCGGAAGATGAACACGCCTGGCCATGTGCCGGTGCGACCGACTCGGGCGGTCTGCGTCTCGGCAATTATCCTTTCCTTTCTTGCGGCGCACTGCCTGCTGCCGGTGGCTGCCGACTCGTCCTCGTGCACCTTCTCGACCATCTCCACTACTGCGGCGGGCGTCATCAAGAATGACAAGTGGGCGCCCAAGTACTGGGGCGCCGCAGCCGTGGGCACGCGCGTCTTCTTTGCGCCTTCTAACGAGGACAACGTGGGGGTTCTTGACACGGCCACCGACACGTTTTCGACCAGCGACACCACTGCCGCCATCTCCAACACTCCCGACGCGGCGATACCGTGCTGGCCGCGCAGGCGACGCCCTGGCACAGTGAAGCGCTTGAGGTCGTGTTGTAGAGGTAGCCGGTGCCGCAGTCGCTGTCTGAGACCGGGCCGGAGCCGGCGCCATCCGCATCGCCGCAGGTCGCCTGGGCCACGCAGCACGTAGCTTGATCGACCGTGCTGGCCGCGCAGGCGACGCCCTGGCACAGTGAAGCGCTTGAGGTCGTGTTGTAGAGGTAGCCGGTGCCGCAGTCGCTGTCTGAGACCGGGCCGGAGCCGGCGCCATCCGCATCGCCGCAGGTCGCCTGGGCCACGCAGCACGTAGCTTGATCGACCGTGCTGGCCGCGCAGGCGACGCCCTGGCACAGTGAAGCGCTTGAGGTCGTGTTGTAGAGGTAGCCGGCGCCGCAGTCGCTGTCTGAGACCGGGCCGGAGCCGGGGCCATCCGCATCGCCGCAGGTGGCCGGGGCGAGGCAGGCAAGAACGCCTACGTTGCCCTCATCATAAGGCGCGAAGAAGACCCGAGTGCCCATGACTGCGGCGCCCTTGTACTTGTAACCCGCCGTGACGCCAGCAGCAACA
>JACLAC010021707.1_pt1 | contig 10835 bp, 4 predicted proteins | sample 8027881 | NCBI WGS metagenome assembly JACLAC01 (sample SAMN15725517, study PRJNA655200) | protist metagenome | isolation source: fluorescence activated cell sorting (FACS) single amplified genomes of... | place: Spain: Blaines Bay Microbial Observatory, Mediterranean Sea | collected 2016-01-19 | reverse complement strand
ATAAGTACTTGATACATTACCTACATTACCTGGTAAAACTTAAAGTTATGCTTAACTTTACCAAGCGCCAAGTATGATTCAACTTTTTTAAATACGTATTATCATATATATTAGTTAAAATAACTTAAAGCTTATGTGATAAGTTATTTTAAAAATAATTTAACTTATGAATTACATTCGTAACATATTTAATTTATATATGAGATATATGAGTAAGATTTTAGTAACTTATAATATGATATGATTATAATCTCTCATTTAATTAAAATACGTGTTTCTTTTATCGTTTGTTTACATTTTTTTATCTTCACGATACATAATACACATTTTGTGTATTAAAAAAAATATGTTACGAGGGTCATTATTAACTCTCATCAATCATTTTTCGGTTTCGTCGGCCATTGCCTTTATCGTCAGTATTATCTCTTCTACCTTTGCCACCCTTGTCAGCAGTTGTTGGGCGACTGTTATCTTTTTGAGGAACTTGTGGTGGCTGTTGTCTTTGCCTATCTGGACTTAAAGTTGCACCTCGCAGCAGTAAATGTTCTTGGTTTCGTGGTGTAGATGGTCTTACACGGACATTGTGTTTATTATTTGCAATTAATTCATCCATTATATTATTCAAATCTGTTTTCGGTTGTATTTCACTATTAACACCTTCTTCTCCTTGCGGTCTACGGTGACCAGCCTCAGCGCCTTCATCTAATACTTCCATTAAACGTGTTAATCTATTTTCAATAGATTGAATTTGCCTTACAGTTACTTCAATGCCGGAGTTACCATTGAAAGAATCAGATATCTTCCCACCACCTTGGTCATTACCTTGTTGTTTACTACGCGAGCCTGATCTACTTGGGCTGCTGTTGTGTGTTGGTGAAACAGGCGTTTCAATATCAATATGTACTAACTTTTGTGCCATTACACTGATGCTTTGTCGTATTTCCAAAATAATTTTTTCCACCCTCTCGTGTTCTTCCCGTACAACTTTCAAACGTCTAACAAATTCGTCCTGCGCTTTTGATAATTTATCAATCATATCACGATTAAAATCAGTAGTCCCTGTGCCCGAAAATTTAACTGCTTCCATTTTACGCAATAACTCGGATTTGCGATTTCGTAATTGCTCGGTTTTCAATCTCTTTTTATCAATTTCATTTTGCATTTCAATTCCATAATGCTCCCGTTGATTTAAACGTTCAACAATATCATCAACAGATGATAAGCCAGTTGCCAACCGTATTTCTTGAAACGTTTTTTGATAAAATTCTAATTTATCCTTTATTTGATCCATTGTTAAGCTATTAGTTTTCGCTGCCAAGGCATTGTTAGTTTTATGTTTATTTCGATCGTGCTCTTTTTGTTCTTTTTTTGATTCTTCCATTGCTGCTTCCCTTTCCCTTCGTTTCTTCTCCTCCAGGTTAATTTTTTGCTCCTCTCTTTTCCTGGCAACTTGCCGTCTATCTTCCAACTGATTTTCCCAACGTATTTTTTCTTGTGTTACTAAATGTTTTGACCGAGCTAATTCTCTTTCCTCCCGCGCTTTTGCCATACGAACTTCCACAGCCATTGCACGGACTTCACTTGCTTCCTCTCTTCTTACTGAAAGTGCTTCTTCATACGCACGAAGCGTATTATCATATGTTAAACGTTCATTTTTTAAACGATTACACATGTATAATAAAGTGCGACGATACGCTAATGTATCCCCCAACTGTTTTTTTGCTTCCTCTAACTCTGTTCGTTGTGTATTTATAAGTTCCATCCCTTTTCTTCTGTTTTCTTCCACGTCATCCTCCCTCTTTAAATTCACTAGTCTGTCTCGTAAGGTTTGTAGCTCTTTATGCATTTTACGATGCGCATCCCTTAATGAGTTATATACATCCCGTGTTTGCCTTACATCCAATTGTAATTTGTGTACCCTATCGACATATTTATCGCCAGACGATTCCTCGCCGTCTAACGCCGATTCCTTTGTCTCTTGCTGTTTTCCAGACGCGCCATTATTGCCACTGCCGAGGGCAGTCGTAGATTGCGAACCACGTTTATTTATACTGCTACTTAATTTAGATGATTTGCCTAAACCAGCAGTTGACTTAGATTTAACAATGCTTGGCAATGGTGAAGTAGTTGGCCGTGTACCACCAATTTCCGTAAAGTCAGGACGGCCGGGTCCAGGTTTTAATCCGCTACGTCTTGCCCGTTGACGTTTCTTTACCTCCCTAGTCTCCGCCAAAATTTGCTGATCCAGTCGTAACGGTGCAATTTCGTCCGACATAATAATGTTTTGACGAGCTTTTTTAACTTTCAATATATTTTTGTGTAAAAACTACTTATGCACGACTGTTGTGCAACTGTTGTCGGACTTTTAACCAGGATGTGTAATGCACCGACGTCTTCGCAATTGTTATTATACTACTGTAATCAACAATAATAATATAATAATAAATAATGGAATCATTATTTTCCTAATAATAATTTATTATTATTATTATTATTATTAATTTTTATAATTATTTCTTTTTCTTTGTTGTTGTTGTTGATAGATATTATTTATTATTAAAATAATAATTATTATTATTATTATTGCTTACGATCGTATTTATTTTTTATTCTTATTCTTGTACCGGCTCAGCTATACTACCGCGCACGTACACAAAAAAATCTCAAAACAAATAAAAAACTATTTACTATGGAAAAAAATGCAAAAAAAAATTCTCAGACCAACGGCTTTTCTTGCCATATTACAAAATAAGACTAATTACAATGGGACAAGAAAATGTCTAAATTTCTAACAATTTGGCCCTGAAAACTGGGTCTATTTTCGACATATTATGAGCATACCACCAGTCGTAGGAGTATAAAAATGATGAAATCCTACGACACTACAACAATAGCATAAAACTAAATAGGAGAAATAGCATTCTCATTTTCATATGTATAAACCTACCTTAAGCGAAAACAAAAAATACATGGCTTAAAATACTATTGTTTTCTTTCTTTAAGGCTATCTGAAGTCTCTCTCCATATAAATGGGTTCCCATAAATGCCAAGTCCAAAATTATCGTCGGCCGAACTAAGTAGATGTGCTCTATGCCTTATAACGATATTTAGGATTTTAGAGTTCCATATCCCAGTCCCAGTTGGAAGGTGACAGCTGGCGATTCTTCTTCATGCACACTGGGCCGTATTGTGTTTTGACGCCTGCCCTATCACACCACACGACTGTTCTCCTTTGTACTAAACCTTGCTATCCTATATTTTCAGTATGCTGTAAGCGACTGCAGATTTACCATTGTGTTAAAAAGAGTACCAGCAATGATGGATCCAGTAATTGCAACACTCTCAGCTCAGACTTCGTACCTTAATATAGCGTTACGAAATAAAACGACGGTCTGAATTACGCTACACAACATAGGGTATTTTGATTGTTTTGGAATAAAGAATTTAGTGTACACGAATAATAATATAATTAATTAATTAATTAATTAATTTATAATTTAAATTCCGTTCCATTCTTAATAAACTTATGACTTGCTAAACGGCAGCACTCTGCGCGCTACCAGATGCACCATCAACTGTACTGTAAATGTTGCCTTTTACAAAATACGTATTTGCAGCCATACACACAATATTTACATTTGAGCCCACTGCCCCTGGTTTAGTGCCATCGCCAGCCTTTAAATAGATTACATTTGCGTTCGATACCATCGCAATAAAATTTGTCTTAGCTGCAGTATCATCTGATACAAATAAAGAACCAGAAAAAATATCGCTTGAGCCATTTGACATGTCTATCGAATATCCATTAGACGAGCTTTCTGTTTTTATGGCTAAATCAATATTAAAGCCAATTGTTGATGCAGTACAGTCAGGCAAAGTTAATGCAAAACCAGCCGCTGAATCAAGCAGAACAAAAGAATACGAATCTGTCGATACTAAAGTAGTTGCGCTGGTCAGAGTTTTTAAACCTCTGTATGCACTAGATAGGCCACTTGAAGGTCCAATAACAATATTATCAATTACCACATCTCCGTTTGTACTTGTAATAGACAAGTCTGCGGTCCCGCCAGATGCGCCCGTATGTGTTATTGTTGTTGCACTTGTCGTACTTAGAAGAATATTTCCACCACTTGAACTGATTCCCCCAGCTCCAATATCAATGTTGCCAGTAACAGTACTATCGTCTTCTGCAAAAATACCACCTCCAACTAGCATAGTTCCATCGCCTTTAATAGACCACGCATTATGGCCAGATATATTTCGATACCACTTTTCATTGTTTGCATCTGGCGCTATACCATAGGTCCAATTAACTGTGTTAAAACTCGTGACAAAATGGATAAATTCAAAATCGCTACTGGCAGCGACTGTTGTACTCAATTTCAAAAGAGAGCCAGTAAAAGAATTGGCGGCCGTTTGTGTAATAATCATAGCACTACCATCTGTTACAGCTCGACCACTGGTGTAATTAGTATTGACTTTGGCATTGAAATAAACTAGTGGCGTTCCGCTTCTTTGTGTACTAGAACCATGTACTGTATAATCATATTGAGATAATGGCATATTCTGGGATGTTGCTTTTAATGTTGGGTAAACTGTGCGCACACTTGTTGACATCGTCAACGCAAAGGCTCCGCTAACATACATTTTTTTGCCAACTGCTAAACCACCAGCTGCTATCATTGAGCCAGTTAACATATTCGTTGCCACAGTCGTTATTTTTGATACCAGTGAACCAACATACAATGTTTTGCCAATACCTAGTCCACCTGCATGCGTTACTGCGCCAGTGCTTTCGCTTGTGCTTTGATATGTTGAATATGATGCCATCTCCCCGGCACCAGTTAATGCAAAGACGGTAGTATGATTTGCGTTACATTGTATTGCATTGTAGCTGTTTGCCGTGCCGGTCCCAAGCATTTCAAACAGTGAGTTTGTGTAAGTGGTCTTACTGTTATAATATCGGAGTACATGGTTGGGTTGTGTCGACTGCACTGATATAAATGAAGTTACGTTCATTGAATGTTGGATTCTCTTATCAATATTTGGTTGTAGCGTTATGTTGCCAGTAGTCACACGCATGCCGCCCTTAGATACTTTTAAGACTCCATCGCCTTTTAATTTAACCATCGTCGTTGTGCCAACTTTTACCGACATGAAACTAAAGTCTTTTGCTTTTGGTTTTCTTGTTTCAAGTGTTATAGCATCGCCAGTGTATGACGAATGTGTAACATTAACTATTTTACCAGACAACACTTGGTTTGCTGGCTCATATATGTAATTAAATCTATTGCAGTTGTGCCCAAAAAATCCATCTACGCATGTACATTCACCTACCGTAAAATCACACATACCACGTCCTGAACATATTTCATTTTTATAAGTTGCAGTCTGAACTTCTGCCCACACGCAAGTTGGCGATGTCCCACTCACTACATTATACACTTGGCAACCGAAAAAGTTTATATTTGGTATGCCATTATGATTGTAAATATTATTTTCCTGTGGTTTTTCTGGCCATTCTGTAAATGTAATTGAATAGACAGCACCATTGTTTGCATTAACATTCCCTCTTGTAACAGAAACATTTTTAATATTACCTAACGACTCGAGTGAAGCTTCCATAGAAGATGCAGTTGCTATGCTAGCGTCTGCATTTAAATCAAAAAAATGGCCGTAGAATCCTACCTTAAAAGTCCCAGATAGTGTGCCACTTGAAGCCCCAGTAGTTAAAGTGACGATATGGTAAACTGTATCATTCAGCATAGGATCATGGCCTTTTGGGCAGTTTATGATACTGCAATCGGCACCTAAATAGCCCCAATCACATACACAACCGTGTGTGAAAGGGCCATCCCAAAGTGAATATAACACACCTACCCCATCTCCATCTAAGTCATACCCATATCCTTCATGTTTTGAAAAATCATACATACTAATGCATCGTCCTCGGCTATTGCAATCAAATTCCGTAATTGTTGGGCATACGTTTCTTTCGCATGCATTCCCTGTAAATCCAAGTATGCATTCGCAAAAGCCTTCGTTATTGCAAAATCCAGCTCCAGAACACTCTACAACCGCACTGTGAGGCGCAGCAATTGTCCGCGTTTTTGAAAAAATATATTGAGCCTTGGGACACTCACGCTTGGAACAATCTGCAGCAGCTCTATATCCCTCGGGACAATCACAATGGTAACCAACGTTTGCAGTTGTATTAAATCTACATGCACCAATACCACTACAACCATTTGGGCAATCATATGGCATTATATCGTTACACTTACAGAGGAAAAAAAGTGCGTTAAATATCAAGACAAAAACATACCAAGCGGTTACGTTAGTGCACGTGTTATTCTTTTCAGTAACAGACATTTTATAGCTACTGTGTGTGTAGTAGTAGTAGTAAACTTTAATCGTAAGCCACGGCAATTTTAACACATTATGCTTTGAACATAAAATGGAGAACAGTTCTATTCTTGCTTTTCAAACAGAGCTGTATGTATCAATAGATGGAAACAACAGGGTTTCTTTCAGCATTTTTTATTTTTTTTATTTATTAATTTTATTATTACAATAATAATTAATAATCATTAAAAATTTATTAATTATTATTATTAGTAGTAGTAGTAGTACAGTAGTAGTACAGTAGTAGTAGTGGTGTATCATTATATATATTTTTTTTTAATCATTATATAATATAATATATTATGGGCATTATTTTTTATTTTTTTATCATTATTATTTATTATTATCACATTCATTCTTATTATTATTATTATTTATTAATTTTTGTTATATCCCTTCTTGTTGTTATATTTTATAATTTCAACTATCATTTGTTGTTGGACGTTTTTTTTGCATATTAGTGTAACAATGAATAGTTCAATGAAGAGAAACGTATGAATAATGAATTGTGCAATACAAGCTAAAGCTAAATAAATATAAAGTATATTTTCTCAGGTTTTTTAGTGACGCGACTATAATATGTTCTCAATATAATAATAATGAATAATTAAATTTATTTTGTAGCAGTTAAAATATAGTTAATTTTATAACGAGTACAAGAGCCAATTTTCCAACGCCGTGATTGGATTATATTTTAAAGGCTTTATTCTCTTTTGTTTCATTGCCATTTTCTTGTTTCGTTGCAACTAGCTGGTTGATTTCATAAGAAGGTGATCACTAGCCATCTTAATGTTGTCTCGGTCACATTCCAGATACAATCATAAAGATGTTGTTCCAATGCTCCTGCCTGGAGTGCAGCAGTATTATTATTTTATTTGACTACTACTGCTGTGCTACTTTTTTTATTTGGACTGTTTTTTTTATATTTGTTGTTGCTGTTTTTGTTGTTGATTAATAAAAAATAATAAAATACTCGTAACAATAATAATTAATGTAGTAATATTAATTAATATATTATTAGTAGTAAAAATCGAATTGCCATTATTTTTTATTAATACAGTAATAAGTATTATTATATTACAATCAATAATGATAATAATAATAATAATCATAACAACAACGGCAGCAGCAATAGTAATAGTAATAATGAAACAAACACAAAAAAAAAGGTGGTTGTAAGTAATAATAATAATTACCGAAAATTAGATGCATTGTTGTATAAACCGTTGGCTCGTCAATTGTGACGCTTTATATGTTACAGCTTATTTGATGCAACAAGAGAGAATAAGTGCTCTTGTGACAATGTCTGACTGTAGAATTTCAATATTTTCGATTTTTTATGTGTCGATATTAATAGTAGCATATTTGGCACCGCCTTGTGCGCCACATTGTCCAAACTTATGTAGTGGACATGGGCAGTGTAATAAAACTGAAACTTGTAGCTGTTATGAAGGGTGGGATGGCGCGAGGGATTGTTCCCTTCGCGACTGTAAACGTGGCGTAGCTTTATTTTCCAGTGGGGTTCATTCAACAACCGATAATAACATGGCAGAATGTTCAAATGCAGGAATATGCGATAGGTTTACTGGATTTTGTACTTGTTTTACCGGTTTTGTTGGTTCTGCATGCGAACGAATGACGTGCCCACCATATCCAGAGGAAGGCGAAGAAAATGTTGAAAATATATGCAATGGCCATGGTATTTGCACAAGCTTGTACGATGCTGGGATGTTGCATGGCGCAGATAGCACAGATGGTACCATTGGCGACAGTTCTGGTCCAGCATACACAGGTTGGGATAAAAATTTTATCCATGGTTGCATATGTGAGTGGGGCTGGAGTGGATTTGACTGCACACAGCGACTATGCCCGAAAGGCGATGATCCGTTAACAACTGGGGGCAATCTTGTTTTTACCATAACTACAAATGTGGTTAGTGGGACATTGGGTGGTTTATGGATCATTAAATTTGTCGGGCATGAAGTAACACTTGAAGCTGATGGTAGCGTGTTATCAGACTCCGCATGCACGGCTGCTTTTAATTCCTTGCTAAATATTGAAACAGCAACGTGTGTGGTGTCTGGTGTGGACGGTACCACTAAAGCAGCTACTATGACTATAACTGTTACTGCGTTTCCAAAATTGGCATATGAAAATAATGCGTATAGTCATACAGGCTCTCCATCGTTATCACAAATATCATGCGTTGGCAGTTTAATAACTACAGCACCTACCACTCCCAGCTGCACTGTTGCAATTACAACTGCTGCAACAAAAGAGTATGTAATATGCTCAAACAGAGGTGTATGCAATTTTAAAACTGGAACGTGCGCCTGTTTTACAAATTATTTCGGTGCGGCATGTGATACCCGGGGTGTAACGACTGAAATTGAAGATTCCGGCGCAGCATTGCTCGTGTCATCCACTGGTGATTCATATACTGGTAATGTGATGGAACTTTCCACAACCAGGACAGCTTCATCTGCGTTTAACTTCCTAAAAGCAACTGCATCGGGGTCCACAATTTTTACCGTGCAAGGTGATGGACTTGTCAAGATGACAAATGGAATAGAAGTGGAAAAGGGTGGAATAACGGTTGAAGAAGGTGGTATAACACTCTTAAATGGCGTTCTTGAAGTATATGATGATGATAATGAACCACTCTTAAAGGGTGGTGCCATAAGTGCCGCTTATACTGGGAACATTTTACAGCTGGATTCAAACGCTGCCGCATCTACTAATTTCAATTTTTTGAAGTTCAGCAGTGATTTTGTATCGACAGGAGGTACTCAACAATTTAAAATTGATGGCACTGGGCAAGTATTTATCACTAGCACGGTAGATAGTACTAGTACCACAAGTGGTTCGTTTCAAACAACAGGTGGTGCAGGCATTGCTAAAGCATTGTACGTTGGTCAAGGTGTTGTTTCATTAGACACGACGTTATCGACATCATCAACAACTGGGTCGGTCATTATTGCTGGCGGTCTTGGTGTTGCTGGTAATTTTTATACCGGTGGAGGAATTGTTGTGGAAGATGGAGGTGGATATTTTGCGAACAGCGCAACAGGAGATGTAGATGTCGTTACATTAACTCAAACAGACACGGAGGGCTTTACTGGCTCTATATTACGTTTAGAAGCAACGCAAGCAGCTGGCACAACGTATAATCTAATGGAAGCGTATAGTTCCATATCGGGCTCCCCTGTTGAGGTTTTCAGTCTAAGAGGTGATGGAAAGATCACAGCAACAGGCGCTTTGTCTGTAACCTCTGGGGGGGTTTCGATAACTGCTGGTGGATTATCAGCGACGGGTAATTTGGCTTTTGCTGGAGGTGGGATTACAATGTCATCAACAAGCTCACAAGCTATTACGCACACTGGGGCACTCGGTAGTGACCTCACAGTGTCATCAACAAACGGGGATGTATATATTGAATCAATAAAAGTAAGTGGCAATGTACTGACAGGCAACCATCATGAAGTTGAAGTGTTGGGCTTTGATAGAACACTTGTAAATGCCGATTCAGGCAAAAGATTCTTTTTGAACAATGCGTCGGCACTGCTTATTACACTTCCCGAATGTACAACAAATACGTTGGGGGCATTTTTTGAATTTGATGTCTTACAAGATACTGAAATTGGCCACAAAATTCGGAGGGCAGGTAGTGATACAATAACAGGAGGTGTGCAAACTATAACCGCGTCTACTTCTTTTTATACTGCTGCGATTTCTGGAGCCCAACAAGTTGATGTTCGTGGCCACGGAACCTGCAATGCTAAGTATGCAACACGGACTTGCCGTTCTTGGGCGGCAGCTACGTATAGAAATATAACGAATTGCCAAGATAACCCATGCCCGAATGGAAAAAGCGCTTGTACTGGGCATCTAACTCAAAATTTTGAAGAGACATATACGGATACATGCACCATTGACCATCAACATTTTTGCTATTTATTGGATACAAAATCAAAATGTATTGATGTAAGTACCCCTGAAGGCGCAAGTGTGGAGGATGATGGAAGATTGACGGCTCAAATATGGACAAATGGCCCAGGTGGAGATACTGGCACACGGCTTCATTTAACATGCATAGCCAACACGGTATGGTATTTGTCCGGTGTCGTTATGTCAGATGAGGCAGTTACAACAGTTGAAGCTGCAGCAATTACGTCGACGGTCTAGTACTTTGTACGTTGTAGTTTATTTAAATTATTGAGTAACAAAATATTATATAAGAAAAACGTAATGAGAAAATTAAAAATAAATTATGCGTAAAAAGTTTTTATACAAGTAATTTTATTTAACTCTTACTCATAAGTTAAATGAATAATATTATAATATATAAAGGAAATCTTGGCAATACGTCTTCTTCTGAGTCCCCCTCACATGAATATTCATCCCAAGGTAATAAATGTATATGAAAAGCG
>JACLAC010021087.1_pt1 | contig 10835 bp, 1 predicted proteins | sample 8027881 | NCBI WGS metagenome assembly JACLAC01 (sample SAMN15725517, study PRJNA655200) | protist metagenome | isolation source: fluorescence activated cell sorting (FACS) single amplified genomes of... | place: Spain: Blaines Bay Microbial Observatory, Mediterranean Sea | collected 2016-01-19 | reverse complement strand
AGAGCGCAGTTTCCGGTTTATTACCTCCACCACAGACCCCAGAGTTTTCCCAAAAACTTTCTCGCCCGCTACTGAGTATACAACATACTTCTCCTTTATCGACCCACGCGCCTGTGCATTATTGACATGAGCAACGATAACGCGCCGAGATACGTGAACACCTCCAGAACACTCTGCCAGTTGCAATGCTACGGTTCGGTGGTAGGATGGATAACTGGTGTGTTGAAGTTTCACGCAGACAGACCTGATGTTCTTCTCCTGGTGAGATAGGACCATGTTGCGACGCAACGCGGCAAACACAGGGCCCAAAAGTTTTCGATCAACTTTCTTTCTTAACTTACGAGTAAGCCATTTGGTGCCGTCCAAGAGCAAGGCCTCTCCTACGAGAGTTCGAAAGCTTGCTTCGTCTCGAAACGACCGCAATAATTTCGAGATGCTGGTCAGCACTTCTTCGACCTTCTGGATGTTGCCAAACCTGCCCACATGGGTACCCCTATATTTATATTTACAGTGGGAAGGATCTGCCACACAGGGGTCCGCACAGAACAAGCGGAGCCATATACCAAATTCATTCAAAAGAAGAGATTTCGTTTCCTTCGACATTGATACGTTCTTAAACGCCTCTCCGAAGAATTTTATTCTACCAGGGGCGACTTTGTCGTATTGTTTAGTCGGATGACAATATACGCTCATACTACCAAAATTTCCTTCAATTGGCTTGAAGTTTACCTTTTCCACATCTATATTCATTGCTCTATCGTGCACGTACCGTACATCCATTGGATAGGCACAGATTCGACGAAAGGCTAGGGATATGTCTACACCATACGCATCTTTACAAAAGGCCAGAAATTTAACAACTGACGGAAACCACTGGCTTGTTGCACAACAACATTCTCTAATGCACTTAAACTGCATAGTTATAGACTGGGACCCGTCTTCTTCCGGAAACATGTCACTGATAATGTTCTCCAGAACTCTCTTACGAACCTTGTCTCCGGCATCTTTCCGTGGTTTAAAAGCTCTTGTCAGCTGATTGAATGGCACCAGCACAGAAAAATCAGCAGGGCAAGGAACCTCCAGTTTCCTCGTCACCTTTTCATAAAAATTTGTCCATTCCATGCAGCATGCTAGATAAGGGTAGGCGGCGGACGTGTCCTTGATTTTGAATTTGCGGCGGAGAAGTTTTTCTATTTCGCTGACAGAAGAAGATATATTCTGATAATAAGCGTGCGCTCCATAATGTAACGATCCCCTATCCCGTAACAATCCCCTAGCAATTTTTAATAATTTTGAAAACAAGGCAGCATAATCGTTTTGAAAACTTTCACCGTTTAACGTGTCGACTTGGGAACAGTCAAGGTATTTAATGGTGATCATGATCCATTCTACACATTTTTTCCGGGAAACGTCATCGCCATGGGCACACAATGACATGAATACGTTTTCTATCAAATCACGAGTAAACAAATGTCTCGGCTCGGTCTCCCTTGAACCAGACACCTTCTTGGTGTATTTTTTTATCATTGCCGTCACAACATTGCAGGCATTGCAGTCCTCAAACAATGTCTTGATGAAAGTTTGCCCGAATGCAGTCGCGTGACCCTGAGTAGAAAAGTAACAACACCATAGCATAATTTCTGTTGGCAGCGCACGGTCTATTTCATCCGATACAGCTTCCACATTGACGATGAAGAACATGTTGCGCACGCGTGTCATCACAGCGCGTTCAGGAGGAGACTGTTCGTTCATTATGTGTTTTGCAAAAAGCATGCTTGTGAGCACCAACAATTCTGCGTACGAGCGGTATCCACTCATACCACCCTCCGATTTTCCAAACGAACTGCCAAAGCCCCACTCAACTTCTTGTGTAATTCTAATAATTTCGGGGGCTTCCATTTCAGTAAAGCCTTCGGTTTTCATCACAAACCGGGCCCTCACCAGGTTCGCTGCATCCAGCATTCGGGAACTTGTTGGGGGACGTTTTGGTCGTAGATATTTGGCCCATGACTTCCCATAATCAGATAAATACCGCTTAGTATAAGCAAACAGTTTTTGAAAGTGATAAACCGAGCTGCCTTGTTGCTGCAGGCTCTCAACAGAATACTTGCACCTCTGAAGAGTAATCTTACGACGGCCGCCACTTGGTATATTTGATAAGAGTTCTGTTGCCTTGGCAAGGGCACTTTTCTCTATCGTAGGATCTGTCAAAATATCTCCAATGCTGCCGAACGACCCATTCACAGAGACAATCATATCCCCTACTTTCATAGCCCCCAGAGCTTTGTTTTTCTCTACAAACGATGGGTCTATGGATACAACGTAAATGCGGCCGAGAGGTCCTGGACCTATGGTTATACCCAGACGACCCCCAACGTCAAAGGACAGTTCCTTCGTCGACACGCTAACTTCTGCATCCTTGTTTCCACCTTCGCCGATAAGTGTACGTAGAAAAAGGCACCATATCATTTGTGGAGTACCTTTGGTGACGGCAAAATCTCTGTCGACATTTTCCGCCAAATAACACATGTCTTTGTATGTAACGTGTGGGGAATACATCGCCAAGTCAACGATTCGTTGGCTTGAAAACTGAAACGGAGGATTTCTTAATTGTTGTGTAACAGGGCCGGAAACCAAACGAGACAGTACCATTTTGTTCGGAGATGCGAGCATCAAACGGCACGCAAGCTGAACATTACCATTTTCAAGCGCCATATCAATGCGAAATCCAAAAGACGCCCGGGCTTCACTAGAATCCAAACACCCTTTATACGGCATAAAGGTTCCCGCCTCTATCGCGTTAATGCTTCCGTGCTTCCACCCAGTTGCTGAAAACCCGATCATAGTTTTGAGCATTTGACGTGCGTACGAGGACGACGAAACGCTGGCCAGGGCCTTCAACCGGGCAGCAATGGGGGAGAGAAACGTTTTCGGGAGAGACACGTGAATAGAGCGTTTTTCAGCAAATTCGACATCGCCCCTGCGCTCTAACCTCTGTAGAAGCTCTTGCGCGTATTTCTCGGGACTAGGTAGATGTGGTTCTTTCATCCATGGACTTTTTTTGTACTGGTATTTGCTATGGCCAGGATAGTCTGTAGGACAATTCGGACACCTCAAATGTCTTTGGGTTTTTCCGGCATACTTCTCGTCCAACTGATCTCGGGACGCAGCATACGAGCACACGCCTATGAAATACCACTCATGGGCGAGAACTGTTCTGCCTGTCTTTTCACAAACAAGGCTATTACAACGCCCTTCTGCCATGCCCTGTAGCACACGCACATCAATCTTTCGCTTTTTGGTTTCCTTTTCCTTATTTGCAGGCTTAGAATCTGGACACACAATACGGAACCACTGCATTCCCACGCGGTGCACAAGTTTGGAGAATTTCGATTCCGCTTCAGGATCCCATTCGTCAGACGCGCACATGACGTCACTGTTTTGGGGACTCCATGATTCGCGGCACAATATCTCGGTTACAGCATCGAGCAAACAGACGCCCTTAACCTTCTCGCTCTGCGATGATTTTCCAAGGAGCAAGGCCGCTGTCTTTAGAAGTCGATCAGTTGTCTCTTTAACCGCGGAGAACCTGTGTGTTATCCTATACGAACCGCCATACCCCATCATTCTTTCATACGAGCCATAGAACTCGTCATCGTCGTACTCTCGCCTACCCTCGTAGTATCTGCGAAAGCACGACCTGGTGTCTTCGTGCGCGTCTTCGTACACAGCCAGCGTGGACGCGGGAAGTGTTCCCAAGGCCCGTAACAAGGTGTTTGAAAACACCCGCTTTTGCTGCTTCCAGTAGGCTGCAAGTCCTCCCTTTAAGTTCGCCATGCAATGCCCCCCATATTGTCCTCGGTCCCAATGCGAGCAGTCCTTCGCCGGAACTTCACAAACCAAACAATAGCACGACGGGCAGAAATTCTTATTCTGTTTCCTACGTTTATCCATACGTAGCTTGGAAACATAGAGGAACTTGTGCTGAAAGCATTCTGTGCGACCGTGGGGCAGGTTTGCTACAGAGGACTCGTCAGTGGTTGATAAAAACACTAGGTCCTTGTCCTGGTCCTTGTCCTGGTCACCAGTGGCCCCTGCAGCTTCCTGAATCGGTCCATCGGAAAGAGTACCGTAAAATTGATCTTTCGTGAGTTCTGTAACGTCTGGAGGACAATCCGCCATTCCAAAAGGCAACGGCTCGGGTTTCACTCGCACTTTGCCGTCCGGCAGCACCACATTTCTCGTTTTGGTAACTGGGGCTGTGGGAGTGACAGGAGGCTGGCTTATTACGTCCTTGCCGCTCGCTTCTTCATTGTCACTGGCTTCCGAATCAAGGATGACAATAGCATCTCCGGCATCTCCTCCTGATAAAGCCACCGTTTGTGGGGGTTCGCTCTCCTCTTCGTCGCTGTCAGATACCAAGACTTCGTTTGCAGCCGGTCGGAGGGTTCGCTGGCGGGTGCTAACACCTTCGTCCGTGGGGTTCGTGGAACCTTGACCATCTCCCCAGCGCAGTTCACCCGACTGCAAGTAGCGCTTGACGTCTTTTGTAAGCTCTTGCCGCGAAAAAGTCGATACTGGGTAATGGTGGTCATAGCTTACGGTCGTTTCTCCGCCCACGCAAACGCTAATAACGGTCCCCGTCACCCACTCTGAGTCTTCACTCTTCACTTGATACGTAGTGCCTACTTCTATTGTCTTCCCACACACCATATACGAATACGCTGAACCCAATTGGCCAGCTTCAGCCGGGGGAGATTCCGTGCGTGCTCGTTTCCGTACGTATAGCATGGGATGTTCGTCTGGATTTGTGTCCGGATCCAATACTGTATTCCCGTCAGTAGAAACAAATAGACCGTATTTGCTCAGTTGAGTGCGCGAAAGTAACTCGGTGTATCCATCCACATACTTACATGTGTACCGGTCACTCACGGCGTCGTAACTCTGCACACGAGCTGTCCAAGTCCCGTAGCCCACAAACTTTTTTTCGTAATACGCCCCAACAACGTCTTTCCCCACGACATCGTCGGCGACAGTTTTCTTGGAAAAATCAGTCTCGTTCGCAGGCCGCTTCCTCCTCGACGAACTCCGCTGCGACGAACCGGAGGACATCAGTGTGTTAATGTACGTGTACGAATAGTGCTATGAGAAAATCAGCGAGAAAATACGAAAGTCATTCACCGGTTTGAACGGTTTAAAAGAACAGGCTTTAGTGGAGCAATGAAAAAACCGTGCGCAATGTATCTCGTTTCTGTTCTCTGACTGATTTTTATTGTTTCTTGTATAGATGTAATTATTTGTTTAAGTTTCAATCAAATTACCACCATAATAAAAAGGGTGTTTTGAAATAATAATACACCACAAAAAAAAGAAAGAAAGAAAGACCACACACAACAAACAACAACAACAACAACACAAAAAAATTAAAATTAAAATATAGACCGAATATTAATTATTTTTTTTTTGGAAAAAAAGGCGGGCGGAAAAGATCCTCCTCGTAGAAGATAATTCAGAAGAGGAAAGTTAGATGAATGCGGGAAAGTGTGATAGTCGTCTAACAATTTAGATAGGAAATATTATATAACAATACAACAAGTATAAAAACAATATATTTTTTAATCTTTCCTTTTTTTCATTCTTTCTTACTCACTCGTTTCGCATAGAACGTATTCGTTCGGCCCAGTTTTTCATACCTTGAGTTTTGGATAGACAAGCTTTTATGTGGTCTTCTCGTTGTTTCTTTATGCCCAATTCCACTGCAAGCGTCTTGCTTTTATTTTCTTCGGCAATTTGAATGGGGCTTTTCATGGGGGCACTTTTGGTTGGAGCAAACCCTAGCATGGTTTTGCTCACCTGCGACGGCTCGACTTTTGCACTGTACATGGATAACTTGGAGACCAACCGCTGCGTCTCGACCTCAAACTTCCGGGACTGCTCGAGGTATTTCGAGCGTACAAGTACCCGGTCTGGGATTTCGAATGTTTTGTTCTCGATCAGTTTCGTGTACTCATGGCTCCAGGATTCGGAAAGAAAGGGGGCTTCCTTTTTCTCCAATCGTTCTGCTTTCATAATCTCGGTTTCAAGAACCGTCGGCAAGCATTTCGCAGCTTTCAGGCTATCGTAGGCATGATCAAGGGCATCAATGCAGAGGCCAAAGTTGTCAGTACCCAAAGAATTCATTGTTGTTGTAAGGCGCCTCGCCTGATTCACAATATCTTCGTTTACCAACAGCTGGTTGAGAAGACGATTTAGCTCATCCGTCGTTAAATGCTTCAAGTCCTCTGGGCATTTGGCAACAAACGGGTTCTTCGGTTCCTTCGCCTTCCATTTTCGTCGCGGAGTGTCGTTTGGTGCGGCCCGGTTCACAGGATCAGCGTTTTCGTTGATTGCAAAAATCTCATCGGAATTAACGTCATGAACTGAAAACTTTCCCCCGCTAGATGATAGGCTCCCAATTCCGTTTTTGTTGCGTGGAGAGATGGACACGTTTGGTACCTGTGGCTTCAGGATTTTCCCCTGTTCGACACTATCCACGGGGGGTGCACTTTCATCGCCGCCGCCAGCCCCGAACAACGCACCGACATCATCAGCTTCCTCCTCCACTTCTTCTTCGTTTTCGATCACATCGTTCGTTTCGGCCACGACGGGGGCTTTCTCTTTCATCGCAGCATTCAGTAGTGCATCAATGTCGTCCTCCGGCTTTTTTGACGATCGTTTCAAACGTTTCCTTTTCTTTTTCTTGTTCTTTTTGCCACCCGCTTTCTTCTTTTTCACTTTCTGCTTTGGAACGGCTTTGGCGTCCGCCACTGCCTCGGCGACAAGGGCTTCCTTTTTATACCTGGCTTGACGCTCCATTTCATACAGCGCTTTCCTCTCTTCTTCTACTTCCTGGGCCAGCTGTTTCCTCTGCTTGGCCAGGCGAACTCTCTCTGTCATCGCAGCTACCTTTAGCTTATTGGCTTGGGCAATTGCAAGTTTTTTGCGCTTTTTTTCAGCCAGCATCCTTTCTTCAATCTCTTTTAGCTCTGCTTCTTCCCGGTTTGCTTGCGCTAGGGCATCGTTTGCCGCATCGTGCGGGTTGTGAAACACCTTCTCCCACTTTTCCTCAATGCTACGGTCGTAAATGGCTTTGAGTATATCTCGGCTGCGAGTGCATGCAACTTTGATTCCATGTGCTGAATCGGACATGGATGGCAAAATGTACGAAGACACCGACCCGCTTGAAGGCGCACGCTTCAATTCCTTCAACATCGCTTGGAGAAGGCCGTGCGCCGTTCGGTCGAAAGAGTCGGCCACGATGGAAGCTTTGTCTGACATGTGGGCCATCTTCCACATCATGGAAATGGCTACGTCCCTGCGCAAAGTCAGAGACGCGTCTAGCCTTTGGTAATTGATCGCATTCGCTCGTGGGGTGCCAAAAGGGAGTATGCCCAGCATAGCATTGCAGGCGTAGTGGATTGGAGCTCCGCCGCTCGCTGCCCACCGTCTCTTCAGGGAAGCAGTCCTCTTGCCATGGCTGCGACGGCCCAGAAGCTCCGGGAATTGCTTCAGTGTCCACAAGGCGCAGCGAACGGAAAGGGCGCTAAGGGCATGGTGCATGACATTCATTCCCCCGTGAGACCTTGCTTGCAGAGCATTTGCCAGGGTCGGAGACCAACGCGCTGGCGACGATTTTCGAAGGAGGGCTATCCTCTCGCGCGCGGATGAACGGGCGCGCTTGCTTTCCCGGACTCGTCCCGCGGTTGGTTTCCTCGCCTCACTATCTCTCATGAACGCTTTGCTCTCCTTCCCTACCATATACTCACGAATAGTCCGCAAGGCAGCAAGGTTGTCACACCGAGCGGCCAAATGCAAGGGGGTACACAATTCTGAATCTCCTTGAAAGAGAAGGTCATTGTGTCCGTACGCCTCGTCGCCCACCAACCCGGGAATTCGGTACCGCAGCAAAAATTTCAAAACTTCTGTCCTCCCAGAAAGTGCGGCAAAATGAAATATGTTGCGACCACTGCATTTAACTACCGAGCCGCCGTCTACTAGGCCTATTTGCTGCTCTACAAACGCATTCGCATCTTTCACCGCAATGTTTGCAATATGGTTTTTCAGAGTTGTGTCTTTCGCAAAAATCAAATCTTTCTTTTCTTTTAATAGCTTCTCCACTTCCGCAACATCATCGTTTTGGGCAGCCAGCAAAATCGAGGCCCCCGTGGCAGTCTGACACTGGGTACCAGAGGGGATCTTGCCTTGTTTTTCAACTGCAAACACCCAATCAACTATTCCTGAGCTGTTCCCAAAGCAGCTGCCGGCAACATTTCCGCTTCCCCGAATCCGAGCGGTTTGGCCCAATGCAGGGGTTTCCGAGAGAATACGCGTGCGTTTTAGTTTTTCCACCCACGCCGGAACAAACACGTACGGCTGCTGACCAAAATTCACTCGAACATAACTCTGTTCGGATGATCCGATGTACTGCCTTGACGATACGTTGCAACTGAACCCCGGTCGAACACCGCACTTGTCTGAAATAGCAAGCGCCGCGGTTTCAATGATTTTACCGTTCAACGACAAGAACATTTCCCTGGTGGTGCAGTTCCAGCCACATCCAACGACATCTTTGGCGGTTATATCGCTTGGCAAGACAAACCCTGTGCCCTTGAAGTCTGCCGGGTGAACGCCCTTGTGCTTGTAAGCTTTGTACCACAGCTGTCCCTTACTAAAGTCGTTGTCTTCGTACTCCAGTTCCCCAATTAACTCTGTGTCCGTCAGTGCCTTCCAGTCCGAGTCAAAGCTGATCCCTGCGCGCATAATGGTCTTGGCGGACGGATTTTTCTTCCGCAAGAAATCTTCCGAGAACGAAATCTCAAAATAAAGAGAAAATGTCTCCGGATACGCTTTGAACTTGCTCGACGGCAGAACGGCGCAAGACGCCCCATACACGTACGCATTGTCCCGCTCAAACGCTACGATGTCTTTAAACGGGAACGATTGGTCTCCAACACCACGTTGCATCGACACGTTCTGGTATTGTTCAACGTGCGCAAGTGGCTGGCTGACGTGAGGTCGAATGTTCCGTCGGGCCGCAAACCCAAAGCGGTACATGCTTTCACGCTTCGCACGGTAGCCTTGGTCTAGAACTTTGTCAGAGAAGCCCTCCGAACCCGTGGCGAATTGGTGGCACCGACTTCGTTGGAACTGGTTGTAGGGCATCCAAATGCTCCGCTGCTTGGTGGGCATCAAGGTTCGCGATACGCTGTCACTGGGTTGGAAGAGGCCTGAGTTTCTCTCCACCATGTACAAAAAAGTGCGAAGGTCGCCACTTGATACAATGTAATCGAAGGCAGTGTGCTTGTATCTGTCCACGCTCAATATGTCCCCCCCATGCTTGCTGATCAACAGGTCTACAACCGGATCAACTTTTTCAACGCTTTGAGAATTTAAACTCAACGCGGCAATGTGCAGCGGAGATCGCTTGTCCTTGTCCAGCACGCTGCCCAACTCCTTGAACTTTTTCAAAACCCATTCGACACCTTTTGCCGCAAGGGACCTGCTCGTCGCACCTGCGAGCGAGTGAAGTATAGTGCGGCCGCGAGAATCTTTAATGTAAGGACTTGTTCTGCCCTGTCTAAATATCGCCTTCAGTACCCCAATTCGCCCCAACCGCGCGCACTTAAATACTACTACTCGTCGCGTCTTCATCCCGCGCATTCCGGCCTGGATCTTACTGGCGCACAGGTATTGCCAGCACCGGTTGCCGGTAAGGCCTTCTCTATTTTTCACATCTAGCAGTTTCGGGTGTACATGACATATCCAAGCAGCGCACTTGAAGCGCTCCTTTCCCTCCTCAGGGCGGGCTTGAGAGTGCACCGCAGCCTGGCAGCAAATGTGCAGGACGGACCGCCCCTCCCGGTCTCGTACTAAGTCGATTTTCACGTGTTTCGCAATAACTTTTAAGCAGCCTATGTTTCCTCCAGCGGCACACCTGATCACCATTTTCTCCCTCTCCATGCTTCCCCTCCAGTGCCGTTCGATCACCGTCGCGCTAGCGTGCCATCGATGGATCCGTTTCTTGACAAGCATCCTCCGGACGTACTTTGCAATCGTTATCTCCGCTTTCGTCAATAGGTGCGTCTTCTTTTGGTCCCCATCCGCAAGGGCAGCGTGCCCCCCCCTCCTTTTCGGAATCTTTAATGGTTTCCCTTTTCGCGCATTTCGGTGTTGGTGGCGAGTTTTCTTCTCTCGCTTGGCAGGCTGAAACTGTGTTTTGGACTCTAAGTGTTTTTTTCTTTCCTCTTCTCGCTCCTGGAGCGATAGGCGTCGCTGGAGTTTGACTGACAGGCGGCGGCCTTCCTTCTGCCCCTCGTGAACACGCTCCGACGGGGTATCTATGGTTCCAGAAACGTTTCCCTCCGCGGTTGCAGGCTTTAATTTGTCGGTACCATACACCGTGCGTGTCATAATCAGACCGGCATCTTTGTCTGTGTACGACAGAATATGTTTCGGACCGTCTATAGAATCTATCGTTGCTACATGGTCTTCCCCAACTTCATCCGTGAACGTCACTTTCGAACCAGGGACAAACGCCATGTTGGTTCGCAACGTCGTGAACTTAGCAATATCGCAACGCTATCAAACAAACCAATTCAACAACTATTAGGATATATATATGTATAAATATAAATTATCCGAATTACTCATACATAAATATAAACGCTTGAAATGATAAAATCTTGCGAATCATTCAGCAAACTCTTCTTTCTTTTTTCTGTCTTTTTTTTTCAATCTTTCATTGTTGGTTGAATTTCCATAAAAAATGAGCGACACACACACACAATATATTATAA
>JACLAC010023201.1_pt1 | contig 10836 bp, 6 predicted proteins | sample 8027881 | NCBI WGS metagenome assembly JACLAC01 (sample SAMN15725517, study PRJNA655200) | protist metagenome | isolation source: fluorescence activated cell sorting (FACS) single amplified genomes of... | place: Spain: Blaines Bay Microbial Observatory, Mediterranean Sea | collected 2016-01-19 | reverse complement strand
ACACAGCCACTGCCGGAGGCGCCGTCGACAAAATTACCCGAAACCACTCCTGCGACAGAAGAAAAGGTGGCTATGGTGGCGTCGTAAAAAGTCGGATTCTATGCTCGGTTGGCTTATAATAATTTCCTTAATCGGCATGGCAAAAGTCTGTATTGTAAACTAAAATACGCTAATTGTTTTCAAATAATATAAAACATAGTATAGCATTGTTTTCTTTCGGAGAGAAAAGTAGAGCCGCCTCGAATTTGCATAGTCGCCACAATAGAGCTGTTCCCTTGCAGTGTGTGCTCTCTTTCATATTTTCCCAATAATAAGGATGGTATCGACGAATTGGCTCAATCCCTAAACAGAATAGGTATTGACATGTACATTGACATTTACATTGGATGCAGCCTTGCGAGCGTTTTCAATAGCAATCTTACGCTGGAGCTCCTTGTCAATTGCTTCACGAATGTCATCTACCCAGGACTTTCGCTCCATGGTATCGCTGCAAAACGCCATAAACATTTTGCGGGGATGATGAAACTGGATAGCCCGTGCCGAATCTTCCTTCTTCATATCTGGTGGGAACCAATCTATAACCTTCATTCGAATCAGAGGTAGCTCTTCGTGAATACGGTAAATACTTCCACATGATGGATCGGACCTCGATGACTTGATTTTTTTGGCGTAGATGAGAATGTCAGAAAACAGGAAAAATCTGTATTCTGTTATGCGTTTCGAACGATTGGAACGCTTCATCATGTTGCCTTCCCTCACGAAGCTTCGAGTTGGGTCATTCAACAGGTATTCTGCGTCTTCAATACGTCGAACAACATCTCGAATGCGTTTTCGCTTCGCAGCCTCAGCATCAAGTGATACAGAAAGTAGTGCCATATCATCAACAACTCGGTCAAGGAGAATCATGGATTCAAACTTTTCGGCGTACTTTCGTTTGACGTCAGCTCCAGGATTTGATTGGGATATTTCCCTCATTTGCCGGTACCATCGCTCTTTCTTGTAAGTTTCTTGGTCTTGAAACGATAAATCTGGGGCCTCATCCCCATCATTGCTTCGTCTCCACGCATTGAAAAGACGGAATCGACCTAATTGATCGATAAATGCAACTTGCTCCGTTGGCATATCCAGTATAATGGTAGAACACAAAGCAAATTTTAACAAGTCGATACAAGACTCCATCGCTTTAGGATCCAGGTGGGCAATTTTTAGAGTAGAATTGATGAGGCCATGAAATTGATGCCAGCTTTTTGTCATGAAACTTCTTGCCAAGTTTGTGGTAGCTGCTTCCACACTGCCATCAAATTCGATGCAATAATCCTGCAGAGACACATATCGATACTCGTGTATTGCCAATCCACGCAAAAGAGAATCAAGACTCTTTACATTTTCATTCATTTGTTCGATGCAGATTAAGACACTGTCGGATGATTCGATCCCGCCAGAATTCAACTTATCTTCGATTCCTGTACGCAATACAATTGGATAGTCTTTGATTTCATCATAAATGCTTGACAAGTAGTCCTTGCGGATGTGAACTTTTTTGTTTGCTCTTTGAATATTTGTGATGAACTCGTCTTTCGTCATTTTCTTCTGCTGATTTTTCTTCCTATTTTTGGTGGAAGAATGGTGTGACTTGTGGAGATCTGTGTTCAGGAGGATGATTGCAAATGATAACAAGTAAATTGAATCTTGATTTTCAATCGGGCAATGATCTCTATCACCAGCGTTGTCTTCCCAGTAGCACCGTGCGAACATCGCAATAAGACGATCAATCTGCTGTGCTTCACCCGGTAGCCGGAATCCACCTTGGGTCAAAAGATGCCGGAGTCTTAACAAACATGGGAACAGAAGAAAATGTGAGCTCTGAACTTCGTCATAGCATTTCAAATAGAATCAAATTTTCTACTTACCCTTCGACGACAGACATCCCAACAAATGAAATCGCACGAATAAAGTTGAATCTAATCTGATTCCAAAACTCTGCCTCGGCATGATCTGACCCACCCTCCCCTAAATAGCGTCCAAGTGCTGCTGGGTCAAGATCGCCACAATGAATTCGAAGAAAGGAAGAGATTTCTCGAGGAGATGCAGTTAACACGTTGCAGGCAATCAAGTATTCGATTGCTTTAATAAGACCTTTCTCTCTAGATATTGAAAATGCAACTTTGGTCTTCTTTTTTCTTTCCGAAACGTCCACATTCGAGCCAACAACCACGTTCCCCTCAGAGTAAAACGAATAATTTTTCATATTCTTCGCAACTTCCATTTTGTGCCAAAAGCCTACAACAAGTGCAGAACCTTTGCCTTCAACAGGGCGTGCTCCTTTCTTGAGATCAAACTTCTGACCATAGTACCATGCATCTGTAATGTTGGAAAACTCTTCACCAATTGATGCAGATGCGCTCATCGCAAGCACTTTTACTATCTGCGATACAGCATCAAGCGCTCCCTGCCTCAACCTCCTTGCACTTTCCCTTGCAAGGGTCATGGTGCTCATTCCCTCGTGGTCTTGCTTGTTAGCACTCCCTTCCTTCGTTGACTTTTTCATTTGAGACGATACTTGACTCTCTCGTATTTTGTCTCCGAGAAATTCAGTGCACTCTTCTGCTAGATTGCACAAGAAGGAGCAAAGTTCCTCAGATATTCTCCATTGGTGACCTGGAAGCAAATCCTTTGTTCCTTTCACTTGCTCAGTCCAATATTCAGAATCGAAATTCAAATTCAATTCGAGAAATCTTTCTGTATCGACTCTAAACCAATTATTGATTTCTTTCATTAGTCCAAGTTGTTGAGCAAACAAGTAGGTCCTGTCATCTCTATCTTCTCCTTCATCTGACCTGAAAAGAATTTGCGGACCAAGCTTTAGAAGTCGTAGGACAAAATGGTTGAAAAGAATTCCAATCTCAAGTTTCATATGCTTTCTATAGAATGGAGAACACCATAGTACTCCGACAATCTGGATAACTCTCCGAAAAATTCTCGGGTCTGCAAGCGCATCGTGGGTATTTGCTAACAAGCATGGTACAACCAGACGGCGGATGCAGAACGCAAATGATGAAAGCGAGTAAGAACCTTGAATCTCATGGGAATCCAATCCACTCTCCCATTTTTCTAGGAAAAACTTAAGCATTTCTAGAGACATGAGTTTGTTGGCAGTATCTCGGGGTGATCCTTCACCCTTTTCATTCCTTCGAACTCTTGAAGAAGCATTTTTGACACAATTTGCCAGAAATGCAAAGCAAACGGCATACATATGCCTGGTTTCTTTTCGTAGTGTTTTGTCATTGCCGAACAAGCTTGAATCACAAAGATTAATCATTTCATACCAAAACAATTCACTTCCTCCAGATCTCCTGATCTGATGCATTGCAAGTTCAGCAAAGTTTGCGATATCCACCCGAAATACAGATGAGTCCACAACTTCATTGACCAAACTATCGATCATACTAAAATGGTGACACGCTTTCTCCGTTCTACCATTGGTTGTACTTGTCCTAGCACATTGATCAAAGTGAACTTGTGATCCCAACCTAGCGATCATGAAGACAACCAAATCCTTCATGGAAAGAATGGCAGACTGGGGTGCACCTCCAGGTAAGGCCAATTTTGCTGTATTCGAGCGGTTATCTTCAAGTAGATACTGGTCGGAGGCACTGGCGACTCCCCAATTGCCTTTTGGCGAACTTACACCGAAATGAAATACAAATAGGTCAAATCGAAGTACAAACCCCAACGTTTTTGTGTTCAGATACCCACATCCATACTTCACGGCTTCTTCAACAAATTCGACACAAGTATGAAGGTGTGTTTCTTGTGCTCCCATAGTTGCAACATCACATACAATTTGTATGGATAAATCCAAAAGAGTTATTTCAGAGGATGGATCTCGTGACATTTCGACGTCGTCTTCAAAAAAATCTTGGCGCAGTAAATCTAACAATCCTTCGATGGATAGTAGGGCAGCGCCACCATGTTTTGTGTAGCAGGATGTCAATACAGGGACCAAAATTGAAACTCTTGCTTTGAAAAGTGCCAAGTCTCTGGAGCTATTCTTTTGAGAAGCAGACGAAATGTATGGGATAAAATCCAGAGCCTCCTTACATCTGTCGAAATCCTTTTTCACACCACTGAATTTGGTTGGCATTAGCAATGTGTCGTCATAAACTGAGATACTGGCCAAACTATGTTCCGAAGATAATCCAACTGAGTCGAAGTCTCTTGCAGAAGATTGCATGGAGAAGTGCGACGAAGTTGTAGCACTTGTAACAGAAGTCGTAGTTGACGCTGTATCGGAATAGGCGTATTTACCGCCAACAATTTCCGAGTACTCTTGGAAGGAATTCAAAGTCTTCTTTCGTGACACTTCTATGAGAGCCAAACGATGCTTAATCGTGTTCGGGCTAAGTAGCGAATGAGTGGATCTATCCATAATGTGGAATCGCCCAACTTTACTTCCAACAATTGTTCCTCCGGTACAAAAATATGCTTCAAGCCGTGTAGATTTCGAGCCTTTCTTCAGAAGGGATTTCACTAAGGGGGCTGGTCGGAGCAATTCAAGATTTGCAAGTCTCTGCCGGTAGGCAAGAAATATTGGAACATTGGTTACTCGAAGATTGGCTACAAAGTTTCTTGGGGTACGCTCCAATACTGTGTACCCCTCCGGAATTCGTTCATGGCCCATCGGAAAGAGTGGCAATATTCCTGTTAGTGGGTTTCCTTCTCTTGATCGTCTGTAACACAGATAGGCTGTTTCACCATCTCTCAAATTCAAATTTATTGGAACTCGCGCTGATGAAGAAGAATCAACTTCTTTTGAGTAAATTAAGCTGAATCCAGGGGGAACGAACTCCTTTCTCTCGGGGAAAATGATTGATATCGCAGTAACACATGGACGCTGTGCTGCTCGATCCCAGTTCCTTTCCTTCTTTACACATAGGAAAAGAGGAGATTTTCTGTCGCCGAAGAAGAAAGGTATTCCGCTGGGACTCTTTGAAATCCGATAGTAACCCTTCGGTAGCGGTTCATCTCCCTTTGTAATAATAATATCAGTAATTGGGCCTGTGGCAGCTTGTTTGTCAGCGTCTTCGATAGTCTGAATGCCATTATTTCTAATACTACGAGAAGTGGCTCGCTTCGAATTTGAAACATTCTTTGGAGCGAGGGGTGTTGTTGAGAGAAACCTAGCATACTCCGATCCAAAAAGCTGCAGTCGTGCTGATTCTTGCTTCGTATTACGAGAGGTTTCAAGGACATCTCTTGCCTCACGAGAATCAGACCCATCTCCAGGTGAACTGATTTTTGACTTCTTTTTCATCCAGTGGATCGACCTCGACTTTTTGTTGCCATTAGTACTAGTTTGGTTTGATAGATTCTTTTTCTGCGGAGCTAGGAAATGCGACTCCTTTCCTAGATTATCGAGAGCACGTGTGCAGAGTTTGGCAAGCGCAATATGTCCTTGCTGCTGCAAGCTAATAGGACCATTGACTGACAACTGATTTATGTGCGCCATTTCGGCCTTGGAGAGAGAGGTTAGAGGAGACAAAAATTCTCCTTGTTCGATTACACTCACTTTTTTCAATTTTTTCTTTTTTGTGATTCCGACATTCGAAGGTGGCGAGTCGTTCATGGTTAGCTGCACCAGCAGTTTCTGAACCAGATCATTTCCCAATTTAATCGAAGGGGACGTTCTGCGGAGATCATGTCCTAATTCGATCGAAGGCAGCGTTCTGTGGAGACCATTTTCTAATTCTATCGAAGGTGATGTTTTCTTGAGAGTACCATACCGAGAACTGACATTGCTGGACTCCTCTTCACCCGACGAATTTGAATAGAGATCAGAGAACTTTTGTAGTATATCGGTCGCACCGGCAGATGACGCCTTTTTTCCGAATGGCATCTTATTTTCTCTTACAGACCTAAAAATGATAACAAGATTGAGATGAGAGGTATGTAGAAGAAGTAATCTTGTGCCACTTTGGTCTGGTAAGGAAAGGATGATGATGATAAAGAAATCAAAACACCGATTTCAGATTGTCGACTCCAAATTGTCGTTAAAATTCGTTGATGTGTGAATGCAACAACGTCGCGCGACTGACTTTTAACGAATAAAGTACACGCAGTGACTGGCAGCAAGGAAGGCATGTGTTATGAGAGCGAGCGCGCCGATCTTTTGGATTTCTCACTCATAAAACCCGCAATCGAAAAATTCCTTAATGAGTACTACGTCCGAGAGTTAGAAGATGGTGGAACGAGTCAGGCAGTCCATCAGAGCTGTCATATCTAATGATGTATAAGCATGAAAAACAATGGATGATGTTTGAAAGAATACAGTCTATCGTGAAAAAGAAGGGATAATGTAAAAAAATACATTCTATCTTAAACTAGTTTTAAGTTCTCGAAATTCAACCCTTGCGTCTGTGTTTAAGTCGGGTCGATCTCCACGAAAGGACTTGTATATGGATTCTAAAGTTCTTGATTCTCTTTCCGACAAACTTGGATTGGTCTCGTTTAGCCCAAATCTCATGTCTTCGATGCATATTTCTATCTTTTCTACATCCATGCCGTGAACGTGCTCTTTCAATGTCCGATGCACTGCATTCAAATGTGCGGTATCAAATGCTGCACGAATATCCGCGGGGCACAACCTTGGTGTATTTGCAACCGAATTGACGATAGGTCCCCCCTCCGAAAGCGCACGTAAACATTCTGCATTTACATTCCAGTTCGTCGCAATCTTGATCAGAAGGTCTGACCATTCTTCCGAACTATTTGGTGGCCCTACGTATAAATGCCGTTCCAGTCTTCCTGGACGGCAGATAGCAGGATCCACCGAGTCTGGACGAGAAGTAGCTCCAATTATGAAAACGGTCCCGGATGAAACGTCTTCTACGCCGTCCAAAAATGTTAGCAATTGATTCACAACTCTATCAGTAACCCCAGTGGAATCCGAGCCACGGCGTGGTGCTAAGGCTTCTAACTCGTCAAGAAATAAAATAGAGGGAGCCATCTGTGAAGCCCTTTCGAACAATGCTCGGACTTTTGCCTCTGACGCACCAATATATTTATCGAGTATCTCGGGACCTTTGCAAGTGATCAAAGGATAATTGCACAAGCGAGCGAGGGCAGGGACAAGAAATGATTTGCCACAACCGGAAGGGCCGTACAAAAGTACACCTCTAGGAAGCTGTATTTGCGCCCTTGCGTAGATACGCCGGTATAACAACGGTTGACGGACTATTGATTCAAGACTTTCTTTGACATCAAAGAGACCTCCAATGTCTTTCCACGAAATAATCGTTTTCTCATTTTTATCCATATTCGATATTTGAGCGATCGGAGTATAATTTTCAAGCTCCGCAGCCAAACAATCCAGGAGAGACATCGTCATCATGTTCGTTCGAAGTGAACGCAGCGCTCTCAGACATAGCTTCTCGAAATCACGTGGAATGAAGCCTTCTGTACGGCGAGCCACATCAGAGAAATCAAAGTCCACAACAATGCCCGGATTGTGGCGACGGATTGTTGCATTCAATATTTCACATCGACCCTCTGTCGACAGAATAGGTACTTTCGTATGAGCAAAAGGAACCTGAGAAGTCTTCAATAGCGCTGAATTTATGGAATCCGCACTTAAACAAGTTGCAATCAAGAATATGTGGCCATTCTGTCCATTTTTACCTTGAAAGTGCATAGCTTGCAAAAGGTGTGATATTCGGTCGCCGATAAGCTTTGATTGATCAATGGCAGCCGGGTTGACAGAGTGGGTCCTCTCAGAAACTTCATCTCCATCGCTACCTAAAAGATTAGGTGACAATGTATCAAGATCATCCAATATAAGGATGCAGTTTTGTGCCTTAGCAGCTTTAGTGAATAGCAAATCTATCTCTTGAAGTATTTCATTCATTCGCGGCTTTGCCTTTAGAAGCTTCTTGCAATCTAAATAATACATTGGTCGGTAAAAACAGAAGCTTTCTAGTGCACTCAAAAGCAAGGCATTGTACGTCTTCCCACTTCCACTCACTCCGCTTAGAATCACAGAAGTAGAACCGACATGATTTATACGATGTAAACTTGGCTTTGTCCAATCTGATGTCAACGCGATATGCTGAGGTATTTGAATCGTGGAAGCATCTGGTACTGCAAAGGTATCTGAGGTATCTTTCTGATCTCGCCGATGACTCGACAGCAAACACAGAATTTCTTTCGAATCCAATTGAACAATGAGTTCTGCATCGCAATAGTTCGTTTCTTTTGAAGTAATCCGAAACCATCGATCTTGAAGACTTTTCCCTCTGCTAGATGCAACTGTAGGTGGCATGGGGATCACTGCACCGACTGGGAAATATTGCTGCCCATCTTGGTAGTAACACTTCGATATGATTTCTTTTCCGATATTATTTGATAAGGCAATATTCGGAATATTCCAAGCAGCTAGACTGTTTCGGCGATGATCGAAGTCAATTTCCTCAAGTACCAGTTCTTCGGCTCGGGCTTCTGTCGTATTTGTTGAAGGCATCAAATAGATCAAACCCCTGTGCAGGGACAACTGAAGATCGAGACGAGTTCCGATGAATAGGACTGAAAAGTATGAACAGAAAGACATGGTTAGGCAACGCCGAAAACAATCCGAAGAAATGAAGCGGAATGCATTTATTTCTCATAATCAATTGGAGGTTGATGTAAACACAATACTCGTCACTAAAATTCAGTATTAGCATGGAAGGTTTAATCTTCATCGAAATAAGGTCATTCACGTGCTAGATTCGTGTCCACGTATTTTTCGTCTCACCTGCAGCCATGAAGAATATCGAAAAAAGGAAACAATTTGCGTTCATGTTAGCGACAGAACAATCAAATTAGGTATGATCCAAAATAAAATCATTGCGATACATTCTCGGGAGTATCAATTGGAAAAATAATGAAATCATCAAGGAAATCAGGTTCCTAATTGGTCGTCATCGAAGGCGTGGATTGGATGTAGATCCAATCAAGATAGAACATTTGAAAATATCCAGTGATCAACATACCTGCGCTGTTTCGAGGAACCTCCGAAGAAGTCATGATTCTCACCACCCTCATTTGGTCTGAATTGTTCGATTTAATGTGCGCCCAGTCGGTTTTAAACGGCCATTGTTCACTTTTGATCAGTACACACCCGGGGCCTACATGGAAAGACTCTTTCCCAGTAAGGCTCGACAGCTTTTCCAACGACATACCCCAATCTAAATCGCTGGGAATCAGTCGAAAAGGATTTGTCCACGAAGGATTCTTCGTTTTTTGCCGAGTCTTTGGTTCGACAATCATTTCTGTATCCTGGACAAGTAGCACACATTTTGGTGAGTTTTTTACCTCTCTTGAACGTTCACTGTATTCGCTTGGGTTCGAAGGTAAATCTGGCCAAATTGAAATGTTGTCATTTCCAGGATCAGGAGAGTCTCTTGTTGTGACTTCTCTGACCCGTATATTCACTCTATCCATTCCATCCACACGCAACGCTAGGGATTGATTGGGATAAATGATGCTGATTTGCCTCAATAGGCCACCCTCCTCCATCAAGTTGCTATAAATCTCAAGGAGTTCCCAATCTTCCACAGATGTTGGTTCGACCAGCACCTGGGTGGCGTGCTCGATTCGTGGAAGTGCGTAGACAGAAACAAATTCAGGGATGTCGTCCGCAAGAATCGAAATCAAGGTACGCGGAACTTCAATTGTGTCTGCATACAGAATTTGTATGATTGGCAGAAAAGGGAAATCGATTTTGTGAGATTCAAGAGGATTCGAAAGAGCTCTAGGTTGAAGATCCTTTGGGTCTCAGTAGGAAGGCAACAGTATGGTTGTATCCACATGTATAGATTAAGTTAAAGACACAATAAAACTGAATCTTCATTGACCCTTTCATTTCGAACGGAATCTTTCGTCGTAACCGAAAGTGAACAGATGATGGTGAAACCACATACCTTTTTCCAAATATGGTGCACAGATACCCCCATTATAGGAGGCAAAAGTAGAAGCGTTGCCTCCAAATGAAATGCAAAGTGGCAAAAACGAAATGGAATCGCTTGAGCCTTCTTTAAAACAGGTCCATGCACCTGTCGATTCTCGTGGGTACGAAGTAGAGAGGTCGTCCTGGGCTAAACGCCTGGTAAGCGAAAGCAAATCGGAAGCAACCCCCGGTGAAAGACGCACAAACAAGTTGTTACTGTTTTCTTCCTTTCGGGTAACCAGCCGCAATTGTCTAGCAGTCGGTGCCGTGGCACTGTCATCAAGAATTGACATAATTCTTAATATTATGGTTGATTTTGCCTCATCGTTTTCGATCGACCTTTTCAATTTCGTTCGCTCCAACCATGCAGTTTGAACTGTTTGTTCACGATTATCATATCATCTTTTGTTGGTTCATGATCTGTCGTATCGAGAACAAGGATAATGTCTCACTGTTGTTCCACAAATCACTATGATAATGAAGTGACAAAGGAAGTTGCAGCTGACAAGTTAAACGTCAACAACAATAACAGCTCGCCGTATTCGAGTTCGATTGGAGATGGGAGCAGATTGACAGAGCGATTGGTGGTTGTAGGGATTGAAGAGATTTAGGGGTCGTCACTTTGGGGTCAGGATCGTTTCCTCCAAACACAACAGGATTGACTAGTTTGATCCAATATTTTCGCTCGCGATACTCCACTGTCATCATCAAAAGTTGCCAATGCCTTAAATCGGTACGTACTGTTTTTGAAGAGAAAAAAAAGAAAATAGTCAACTTCAAGAAGTTTGCGATAGTAGTGTATTGCAAACTACCAGAACCAGTGTCAAGGAAACTTCCTATTAGAGATGCCACAG
>JACLAC010010584.1_pt1 | contig 10839 bp, 12 predicted proteins | sample 8027881 | NCBI WGS metagenome assembly JACLAC01 (sample SAMN15725517, study PRJNA655200) | protist metagenome | isolation source: fluorescence activated cell sorting (FACS) single amplified genomes of... | place: Spain: Blaines Bay Microbial Observatory, Mediterranean Sea | collected 2016-01-19 | reverse complement strand
ATCCCACATCCCATTGAAGCGCATGCTGGCGATCGACATCCATGGATTGCGTCGGGCAAAACTCTCCCCGATCTCCTCGCCGAGCCATTTGGCGATCGAATAGGCCTCTTCGGAACGGGTGTAGACATGCTCGTCGAGGGGAAAATACTCGGGCGGTTTGACCTCGCGCGGCTGCCAGCGCACGGCCGTACCCATCGCCCCCACCGCATTGTAAGACCCACCCAGCACCACGGGTCTTATGTTCAATTGCTCCGCTGCTCGGCATATATTCCACATCGAAGTGACATTGGTGCGCAATACGTCTTCCTCGGTGTAGTTTGCATTGCTGGGACGCGCCGCCAGCGCGATGACTGCGTCGCAGCCGTCCATGGCCGAGATAACCTGCCCGTAATCGGTTACGTCGACTTCGAAAAATTGTGGATTTGCAGGCCAACTTTGCCGCATCCCCGCAAAAGCTGCGGCCCGCGCCCCAGCCCCCGTGCGCACCACGTCTGCGTTTACTACGCTATGCCCTCGACGGTAGAGCTCGTCGATCACATGATGTCCGACATTGCCCGATCCACCTGTTACTAATACTCGCACGCCTAATTCTCCGTTCTTTAGAAGTAGATACTGTTAGACCCTACTAACGGGCAGACGCAAAGTCTTGCAAGTCGATCACATTGCCGCCATCCTCTGCCGAAGCGTTGGCCCCCAACACCGCCGCGAGGCTATTGAGGCTCGGTCCATAGGGAGAACGCACCAAGGTCGGGTCCTCCGCGCGCACTGCATAGATAAAGGCCTTGGCCTGATAGGCGAAGGCGCTGCGACGGGCCCCGTCTGCAGCCTTCCACACACTTTCGCCATTTTCCACGACCTCGTCGGTCGACCATTCGATCAGGGAGTCGTCGCTGATAATTAACACCTCGCCGCGCGACGCCTTGACATTGGTCAGGACCCGCGAGGTGGTGGCGTTGCCGACCACGCCCGAAGCAAAGCGATAATTCACCCCGTAGACATAGGGCATATTGATTGGCTCGGGCCCATCATCGGATCCACGCTCAAAATAAAAGGCGGATACCTTGTCGATATCCCCGAGAAAATAGCGCAGCAAGTCGACGGTGTGGATCGTATTCTCGACAAACGAACCACCACACAGTTCGTAGCGGCTCGTCCAGTAGCGGATGTGTTTACCGCTGTAAAACTTGAGGATCTGGGCATGGCGCGGCTGGCGTTTTTCTAGCAACTCGACGACTTTTTCGGAGGAGGGATAGTAGCGGCTCATGAAACCGACTTGCGAGACCACGCCCGCTGTGTCTATGGCAGTAGTATGTTTGCACGGTCTTGCGTTCGCATACGGTGGTACGGACGGTGGCGGTATGCAGCGTGGAAGCATTAAATAGTATGACCGTTCCGGCCGGTCCGTAGAGATACTCGACGCCACCCTTTGCGAGTTGCTCGTCTCTTTCCAGAATAGGACCATCGGCCGGTTCGGGTGAAATGGTGAAACAATGAGTCTCTTCGTTGACATCGGTAAGGTAGAGCATCGCCTGTATATAGTTAAGGCGCAGCGGATGTTCCTCCAAGTGACATTGGTGCGCAATACGTCTTCCTCGGTGTAGTTTGCATTGCTGGGACGCGCCGCCAGCGCGATGACTGCGTCGCAGCCGTCCATGGCCGAGATAACCTGCCCGTAATCGGTTACGTCGACTTCGAAAAATTGTGGATTTGCAGGCCAACTTTGCCGCATCCCCGCAAAAGCTGCGGCCCGCGCCCCAGCCCCCGTGCGCACCACGTCTGCGTTTACTACGCTATGCCCTCGACGGTAGAGCTCGTCGATCACATGATGTCCGACATTGCCCGATCCACCTGTTACTAATACTCGCACGCCTAATTCTCCGTTCTTTAGAAGTAGATACTGTTAGACCCTACTAACGGGCAGACGCAAAGTCTTGCAAGTCGATCACATTGCCGCCATCCTCTGCCGAAGCGTTGGCCCCCAACACCGCCGCGAGGCTATTGAGGCTCGGTCCATAGGGAGAACGCACCAAGGTCGGGTCCTCCGCGCGCACTGCATAGATAAAGGCCTTGGCCTGATAGGCGAAGGCGCTGCGACGGGCCCCGTCTGCAGCCTTCCACACACTTTCGCCATTTTCCACGACCTCGTCGGTCGACCATTCGATCAGGGAGTCGTCGCTGATAATTAACACCTCGCCGCGCGACGCCTTGACATTGGTCAGGACCCGCGAGGTGGTGGCGTTGCCGACCACGCCCGAAGCAAAGCGATAATTCACCCCGTAGACATAGGGCATATTGATTGGCTCGGGCCCATCATCGGATCCACGCTCAAAATAAAAGGCGGATACCTTGTCGATATCCCCGAGAAAATAGCGCAGCAAGTCGACGGTGTGGATCGTATTCTCGACAAACGAACCACCACACAGTTCGTAGCGGCTCGTCCAGTAGCGGATGTGTTTACCGCTGTAAAACTTGAGGATCTGGGCATGGCGCGGCTGGCGTTTTTCTAGCAACTCGACGACTTTTTCGGAGGAGGGATAGTAGCGGCTCATGAAACCGACTTGCGAGACCACGCCCGCTGTGTCTATGGCCTGGGAAAACTCGACGGCTTGCTGCATGTCAAGGCTGACCGGTTTTTCGACGAAGACGTGGATGCCCCTGTCGATCGCCGAGGTGATCTCGTCTTTGTGCAAGGTCGGTGGTAGACAGATATATACGGCATCCAGCTCTTCTTTTTCTAGCATTTCAGCGTGCGACGCATATACCGCCTTGGCCCCAAAAGCCTTGGCCTGTTCATGCGCCACTTCCACATTGTGGTCGCAAAAAGCCTGCAACACTACTTCCCCCGACTCCACCAATGGTGCCAAACCCGGCAAGTGGGCGTGTACTGGGATATGGCCCATACCGGTAAATCCCAATCGAATCGCTTTCATCATCCTTCTCTCTTTTGTTTAATTGCCCCAAGCACGACCAAGCTCGATGCATCGGCTCGGCGAGTTGTGGCATTAGTGAAAATAATCCCTGCACATCAGCGCTGCGCCCGTTAGCTAGTTTCCAGCGCCCTCAATCACAATTCCGCTAGCTAGTTTGTTATAACCCCGCTCGCCGTCCCAAACGCCTAAATTGGCGATGCGATACGCATAACGCGGATCGTCGCGCAACCTCGGGCTGGCGTCGGGCAAGTGCAAATACGCCGTATACATACCTGGCGCCAAATCGGCTGACAACGGCAGTGAAACGTCGATCGCGTGCAGTTCCCCCGGCTTCCAAGCACGCGGATCGATGTCAAGGACGTGCGCCGACGCAACTTTGCCCGCCTCGTTTTCCAAAGCGATCTCCACATGGCGGGCGTTGTAGAGCGAAGCGAAGCCTTGATTCTCCAGATCGATCTCTACCGCGAGTTGGCCGCCGGGACGAGCTATCGCGCCGATGCGGCTCTGGTTCATGACCAAACGCGCGCCCAATCGCTGCCGCACTTCTTCGAAACATCCCTGCTTCATCCACTTGGCGAGCACCTTGGGATGGTAACTGCTGTTCAGATAACTTGCCTTCAGCATTTCTAACTCAGCGATCGTACGCCCACAGTCGTTGAAGACATGCGGTCGGCACGTCTCGCCGCCAAACGCGGTATAGAGGGTTTCGCTGGCCAGATATGCCACTTCTTCGGTACGCGTCATCTCGCCCCGCTCATAAGTGCCGACATCATTCGGCGAGGAGAGGAAGCAATCGTTATGATGGCCGACCCTTGAGACGCGCTCTCCACTATAGGCATTGCCGGCATCGACTACAGAATAACCGCCGGAGGACTCTTTGAAAATCCGCTGCTTCAAATATGGGTAGCGCACCAACACCAGACGATCGGTCGGCGTGTGGTCGAGGATGTGGAAGAGCAGTTCCCGGCCTAAGTCGTAGCTCTCGGCAATCTCCGTCGTATGCCATTCGCCCCAAGGTCCAATAAACCCCGCCTCAAATAGGGCGATAACATCGGCGTTGTCGGCGAAGATTGGCGCCAATTGCTCGATGTGGTTTTCGACATGGTTCCGCGGTGGGTCCGCGTACGACAAATAGTCGCCACCGGGTCCCAGATAACCATAGGATCCTCGGACAATAACTTTCATGCCCTGGTCGCGGGCAATATCAAAGCCTGCCGCCACGGCGTCGAGGAACGACTCGGGCAAAAACCGAACATCGCGATAGGCTTGCATATGAATCCGTCCCCGAACCAAGGCGTAGCCCTCATCACGCCTATCGCCAATCTTGGGATCGAGTTCGTGTAAATTGGTATAGATGTAGAATCCGCGTTCTGGATTGGCGAAAATGCTCTCATCGAGCGTGTAATCGGTGACCAGAATACCAGGTCCAGCAGATGCGACTTCGACATCCGCTCGCATTTCAGCGACGACATTATCGCTGCCGCAAGCTATCGCGCCGAGCATCACAATTGCGCCGCACAACGGGTATACCAATCGAAAGATGCGACGCAGACGGTCTTGTAAATTGAAAACGGCAGCAGAAACTCCGGTAATTTTACTATACATTAAATCCTATAAAACGGGTATTGTGTTGTGCGGTCCAATAGCCAGGTCCGATGCCAGTACGCGCTGGTGACATATAGGCTTTCCACCTGCATGCGCAAACTCTACGGTCAGAGTATACCGATTTTGCCAGGATCGCTCAATTTAACAATCCAGTCGATTGGGCAAGTTAACGGGTGATGTGCACTCTTCTATTCCGATACTGAAAGCCCCTCTACAGACTCTCACTTTGCAGCGGGATAAATTTTAAACCGGTTGCAAGATTCCGGCTTCGGATTGCGTATATGTCCGAATACATCCACGCAATCACTTTGCAGAGATTGCCGTACCATATCAGCAGACCGCCAATGACACCCGAAAAGAAATTCATCAACGATCTCGGTGGATGCTTAGTATTCAAAATAGTGCTCCGCGCTGACGAAATCGCCGAGTTAAACGCTGCCATCGACGCCGGCGGCTATGAGGGCCGACGCTGCAGCCGCTGGCGAGAGCCCTTCAAGCAGCTGATCGACCATGCCGATATTCTCCCCTACCTGCTGGAGCTAATCGGGGCCTAAATCCGCTTAGACCACGCCTATCCCCTATTGATGGACAGGGGAGACCGCAAGGGCAGCCTGCACAGTGGCGAAAACGGTGCTGGCGGCAATAGTACAAGAGGCGACCACCGGCATAAATATCGCAACGACGCTCTGCACAACGGAGGCTGCGTGACCTCCTCTCAGTTGACCGACGCCAACGAGGGCGATGGCGGTTTGGCCTTTATCCCCGGCATCCACAAGAGCAACTTCGTCGGCAATATGCCCGCCGACGTACGCAGCTACGAGCGCCAACGCCGCAACTTGCTACCACCGTCAATCGGCAAGCGCCCCAGAATCGGCGAAGTAACCGCTTAGTAGCACTGATTTTCATACGGGCACTGTGAAAGACTAAGTGAGCTGCGGCGATCTGTAACTAAGCCAATCGGCTTTGACCCGCCGGGCAATTGCCGGGGGCGGCGATGACCTTTTGCGTATTTCAACCGTTCTGGAATTACTTCCGTCCATGGGGCACAGTCGACGGCCGGGCGTCTACTACACTGTGCTGAACAACAACCGCGACATCGCCTAACGCCTGATGGCTTATTGGCGACACGTCGCGTTCTTCAAGTTTGATCAAACAATAAGGGCAATATATATTGGAGCAGTGGAACCTCTCACTTCCACTCACATAAAGGAGCCATGATGGCAAAAGTAACGGTTTACCACAACCCTACCTGAGGCAAATCCAATGGCGCGCTGAAAATTCTGCGCGACCGCAACGTCGAGTTCGACGTTATCGAATATATCAAAAAACCATTAGGCGAAAGTGAGCTGAGAAAATTCTTTAAGATGCTCGCCGTCGAGCCAAAAGAGATGCTGCACCCAGGATCGTTCGCTAAACTCGGCCACGACATTGCCCACTACAGCGAGCCCGATGCGCTGATCGCGCTATTACTCGAGCACCCCCAAGTGATGAATAGACCCATCGTAGTAAATGGGGATCGCGCTGTCATAGCCCGACCGTCTGAGCGAGTAGAAGAAATTCTAGATTAGCTATTGTAGTGCTCAGTGGCGCGAATGTCCCGAATGCCGCTATTCGAGACATTCGCGCCGTCTTGTGCCATTCAGACAAGAAAATGAATGCATCCCGCACGATCCGCCCACGCCCTCTTTAGCTGCTACGAGCCACGCGGTGCGCGATTTGGCCGGCTTCCGGCGGATCCTAGAACGGGCCGACCACCCCAACCTCGGCCTACACTTGAAACATCGGCTGCAAAAAGATCCGCCCCGATTCGCCCTCGGCCTCAAAGCGCACGTAGGCCTCGCCACTCGCCGCGAACTCAAAGCGGGTACCGTTGCCCGTTGCCAAACGCTGCCCCCCTGGTCCGATAAATTCACCTGCACAGGGCGCGTCGACCTCGACCGCAATGCGTCCGTCCATCTCCTCCACCGCCAGCAACAATAATCCGGTGGTCGCATAGCTGTGCCCGCGTTTGGCCGCCGCGACTATCCCTGCCGGCGTAGCCTGGTCTACTAAAACCATATTGTAGGCATTGTCAAAATCTTCTAGGTCATGAAAATCGTCGTTGGCAAAGCCCCATAGTCTATGCCCCGCCGTCAGCAACTCGTCCCAGAAATCCGCATAATACGGCTGCCGCCCCATCTGCAAAGCCCGTTCAATGCCATAGTGGCCATTGTAGACTTCGATGCCGTTGGGCCACGCGCCGAGCGCCTCCAGTTTCTCCCGCGTCCAGTATTCGCGCCTAGTCCCTTCGGGCTGTGGGTGGCAGACGATGGTCAGTAAGCCGCCCGCCCGTGAGAGCGCCTCTTCCAAAGACAACTCGTAGAACGATTCTACCTCCGGACCGACAAAAATCACGTTTTCGCGAGTGCTATATTCAAAGCCGTGCAAAAAAGCCAAATTCTCATAGCGTGCACGCATCGAAGATAGGTCGGTGACATGGTCATGGTCGGTTAGTGCGACAAAACCAGCGCCAATTTCGCTATAGCGGCGCACGCTATCAGCCAGAGGCACCGACGCGCAAGCGCTGTGCTCATCGCAATGGCCATGAAAAGAGCCGCGAATCCACGTCCCACGCGCATCACGGTACGGATTGTGCAATTGAGTTCCCATCTATCACCTCGGCTTATCCATTTTATTGTCTACGCTCGAGCGCCACTCCACGGCAACGCAGGCATCATAGGATAGAAGGTCGCAATAGTCGCTGTCCCAATCAACTCGCCGCGAGCTATAAAACCTGTGCACGTATAAATGCATAGAGCGCGAACAATAACTGCACACGCACTTCTTTCACACTTTGCCGATATCGATTGCCCATAAGTCACCATCCCAAACAGAAGTGGGGTGCCGCAGTCGACGAAAAACGTCCATCCCGGCCCCCCCTATACAGACCACTGCGGTCGATCGCCTTCAGACCAAATTCAAATCCGCCTTCTGACCTTCTTCGACAAAAGCAGTCAACAGATCTACCCCGCCCTTGAGGTCTTTCTTGTCGACCAATTCGACCGAAGAATGGATATAGCGAGTCGGCACCGAAATCGTCGCCACTGGCACTCCAGCCCGCACCCGCTGCATCGCACCGGCGTCGGTGCCGCCCAAGGGCAGGATCTCCATCTGGTATTTGATCTTTCTCTTTTTAGCCAGCGCCTTGAGATGGGCCACCAGACCCGGATGCGAAATCGAAGAAGCATCTAAAAGCTTGATCGCCGCGCCTTCACCCAACCGTGTCACTTGCTCGTACTCGGGAACCCCGGGTAGATCCACCGCCAAGGTCGTGTCGAGGGCCACCCCAATGTCAGGATCGACGCCGAAAGCGCTTACCTGAGCACCGCGCAGACCGATCTCCTCTTGAACCGTCGCCACTGCATAGGTATCACAGCCAAAGGCCTTAGCACTCTGCATTGCGCGAATCATCATATAGAGGGCGATACGGTTATCCATTGCCTTACAAGAAATGCCGTCACCGATCTCGGCGAAGTCGCGCTGTAAGGTGACCATCGAACCGACTTCGACCTCGCGCTTAACCTTAGCGGCGGGAAGATACAAGTCGACTACAAAATCCTTGACCGTCAGCTTGCGGTCGCGATCGGCCGGCGTCGCAATATGCGGCGGCCGAATCCCCGGATAGAGCAGCCCCGGCAGGTCCTTCTTCGGACCGCTGACAACAACGCGCTGTGCTACCATATTGCGCGGGTCGTGTCCGCCCAAAGGTACCAGGCGCAACCAACCGCGGTCGTCGATATGCGAAACCACAAAACCAATTTCGTCCATATGCGCGGCGATCATCAATTTCTTCGGCTTCCTGGTCTTGCTCGCTTTTTTCAGCGCGATAAGGTTGCCCAGCGCGTCGACCCGTATATCGTCGGCCAGTGGCTCAAGCTCACGACACACGATCTCGCGCAACCGTCCCTCGCGACCGGGCACCCCGGCGCTCTCGCATAACTCTTTAAGTAATTCCATCTCCTGCTCCTTGATGTAAATGTCCAAACGGAGATTATGCTTTCTCTCTTTCCTCCCGTCAACTCCCTAGGCGACTTGAGTCAGACGGGGTTATAGCGTCTCCTCGCTGCGTAGCTCGCAACTTCTTCACTGGAGCGCCTGCATGCCTGAGCCGCAATACAAAAAACTAGATTTCACCGAAAAACACAGCGAAGATATGCTGCAACAATCGCACGCCTTCTACCGCGACGTCAAAAGGCGGCGCAGTGTGCGGGATTTTAGCGACCGCCCCGCGTGCCCAAAGCCATTATCGAAAATGCCCTATTAGCAGCGGGCACCGCTCCAAGCGGCGCCAACCAGCAACCCTGGCACTTCGTCACCATCTCAAACCCAGTGCTCAAAGGGAAAATTCGCGGCGCAGCCGAGAGGAAGAGGAGCAGGCCTTCTATGACCGCCGCGTCACCCCAGAATAGCGCGAAGCCATCCAACCACTGGGCCTCGACGAGCACAAGCCCTTCCTCGAAATCGCCCCCTACCTGATCGTAATCTTCAGCCAGAAGATCATAACTGACGACCAGGGCCGACAGCACAAGACCTACTACTCCATCGAATCCGTCGGCATCGTTACCCTCACCCACACGCCGAGTCCGATGCGCTTTCTCAACCAGTTGCTCGACCGCCCCTTTCTAATCCTGGTCACCAGTTACCCGAGTGACGAGGCGCAAGTGCCCCTGATCACCAAACATCCACTCGAGCGCTTTACTACTTTTATCGGCCCTTAATCACCACACCATGCTTCAGACATCAGTCGCTTGCGGCACCACGCACAACTGCGGATCAGGATTGACCCGACCGCCGCGCTTGAGTTCCGTCACCACATGCCGCTCCTCGTCCCCTAACACACCCACCCTGAATTTGCTATTATCCAGACGCGGCACCGCCACTTCGACCGGCGCGTCGATCTGGGGAATCCATCCATAAGGCAAGCGATAGGCGCGATAGATCATATTGTGATTGCCGTATTTGCCATAGTAGGGACTAATGTATTCCCAGACGATTTCGTGCTCTCGCGTCACCTCGATCAGACGGCCATCCGTGCCCTCAGTGATCAAGGTATTGCCATTGGGCAGGCGCTGTACGGAGCTTATAAAACCGCTGTAGAACCTATGAGCCTCGACCACGGGGGGAAAGCCTGCTTCGACGGCCGAATATTGCCAGACGATCTTCAGCGTGACCGGGTCGAACTCCAGCACGCGCGAATAGTCCCGGCGGGCGTTGTTATGCCCCGTCGGTGAGGCCGGATTTGGTGCGCCATAACCGGCCCAACCGCCATTGTCGAACAATAGGATATTGCCCTCGCCAGGCAAACCCCGCGGAATCATATGCGGATGGTGCTGCCCGACGATCCAGCCCAACTTCTTCAATTCTGGACTGGTGTCGTAGTCGGGGCCTATACGCCAGACGATCTTGCCGGATTTTTTATCGGTTATCGCAAAGATATTTGCCTGCCGACTGCTCCAAATGAGATTGTCTGGGTGGAAGCGCTCGTCGCCGTCGTCGTGCCATTTATTGGGTCCCAGCGTCGACAGCGAGTTGATGTGCATCCAATCGCCAATGCCCCCACTGGCCGGCACTATATTGGGGTTGCGATACATCGCGTTTTTGGCCTCTTCGCCAAAGCCCATTTCGGCGAAGTGCTCACTGAAGACCCATTCCCAGACGACCTTGCCGTCCCAGGTAACCTCAATGATTGTATCGTCAATCAGCCTCTTCTCGCTTATTTCGGTATTGATGAGATCCTTATGCGACAGCATCAGCGTGTTCCCGCCACTGACCAAGGGCGACATATCGGGCACGTAGTAACCCACGGGATTGCCCTCACGCTGATAGTCGTGATGTTGTCTGGCCATCCACCGTGCTTTGCTGCGCGGATCCTTTATGCGCTGATATTTGGCGAATTTCCATACCACATTGCCGTGCCAATCGACCTGCACTAAATCGACATTATCCATATAGCCATATTTGGGATTGCGCAGGCCGGTACTACCCATCGCAAAACCTCCGGGCAAGATCTTGGCGGGAAAACCGATCAACCCCTTCCAGACATTGACCAGATTGCCGTTCATGTCCATCAGCGCGATGCCGAGTGCGTCGGTCGGGTTACCGATGGGAAAAACGGTATAGCCGTTGAAACATTTATCGGGATAATAAATGGTCGTGCCGGTGGGATAGACGCTTGGATAGGCCATAGAATACCCCTTTGTGATTCAGTTTATGATTCAGCTCGTTATTTACTTTGGAAATTTATCAGAGCAAAAAAGGAGGAAAC
>JACLAC010003253.1_pt1 | contig 10843 bp, 9 predicted proteins | sample 8027881 | NCBI WGS metagenome assembly JACLAC01 (sample SAMN15725517, study PRJNA655200) | protist metagenome | isolation source: fluorescence activated cell sorting (FACS) single amplified genomes of... | place: Spain: Blaines Bay Microbial Observatory, Mediterranean Sea | collected 2016-01-19 | reverse complement strand
TGGCATTGGGTAAAAGGGCATAGCGGCCATCGTGAAAACGAACTGGTCGACCAGGCTGCGAACGACGCCATTGACCAGATGCTGGCTTGAGCTAGGTTGCAAGGGGGTAAACAAACAATGACGGAGTTTTTGTGCGCCAGATAGTTTTAGATACGGAAACGACTGGTCTTGAACCTGATATGGGCCATCGCGTGATTGAGATCGGTGCAATTGAGCTCATCAATCGCAAGTTCACCGGGCGACATTTTCACGAATATATGAATCCTGACCGCGACATCGATGATGGCGCTCTTGAGGTACACGGTATTACATCCAGCTTTTTGGCCGACAAGCCCAGATTCGGCGATATCGCGGAATCCTTCTTGGCTTTTGTCGCGGATGCGACCCTGGTGATTCACAACGCGCCATTCGATCTTTCATTCCTCGACTATGAACTAAAGAGATGGACGAGCCACCACCCAAAGTTAAGTAGCCTATGTACGATTACCGATAGCCTAGTGCTCGCGCGACAAAAGCACCCAGGTCAAAAGAACAATCTTGATGCGCTATGTCGTCGTTATTTTGTCGATAATTCGCAACGGGAACTGCATGGTGCATTGCTCGACGCGGAAATCCTGGCAGATGTTTATCTGTTGATGACTGGTGGCCAAACGAATCTCTTCGCTGGCGCTGATGATGAAGCGGAAAAAGCGGAGGATAGCCTGGCGCTTGGTGTGCAGTCAGGCGCGTTTGAAGCACTGGATTTAGTCATGGTGAGCGCCGACCAAAACGAACGGCGCGCGCATGAAGAGTATTTAGATTTTTTGGCCAAACAGAATGGCAGTCAGCCTGTTTGGCGTTCGAGCGGAAGCGCTTCAAATACGCCCTGAGTTAGAGCACATAGGTCACACACAACCACCCGGTTATGCCCATCACCACCGTGTAGGGTAGAGCCATCTTCACCATCGTCATATAGCTCAAGCGGATCAGTGGCGCGATTGAAGACGTGAGTAAAAATAGAAACGCGGCTTGCCCGTTGGGTGTCGCAACACTGGGAATATTCGTTCCGGTATTAATTGCCACAGCCAACAGATCGAATTGTTCGCGCGTTATGGTGCCGTTCTCGTACGCCGAAAACACTTCGCCGATGTAGACGGTAGCGACAAATACATTGTCGCTAATTGCCGACAATAGGCCGTTTGCCAGATAGAACATGCCGGGTTGTGCGTCTACTGGGAGACTCAAGACATAGTTGATGACACCCGCAAATAGGTGCTGATCTTCAATCACCCCCACGATGCCGAAGAAAACGACGAGTAAGGCGGTAAAAGGCAGCGCCTCTTCAAAGGCGTGTCCCAACTGGTGCTCTTCTATCACCCCATTAAAAGCGGTTTGTATAACGATAATGCTAAGCCCAATGATGCCAACTTCGGCGACATGGAAGGCGAGGGCGAAGACCAAGAAGATCGCTGCAATAGCTTGTATAACTAAACGTGCTTTGTCGCGACCTGTTCTGATTTCTGACTCGTGCTTGTCGAATTCGAGCAATATTTCACGCACACGTACTGGAAGTTGGGTTCCATAGTCGAACCAGTGCGTTTTCTCGAGCAGCACACACGTGCATAAGCCAGCGGCGAGAACTGGCATCGTAACGGGTGCCATTCGGAGGAAGAACTCCACAAAGTTCCATCCGGTATAGCTTGCGATTAACAGATTCTGCGGTTCGCCGACTGTTGTGCAAACGCCACCGAGCGCCGTACCGACGGCGGCGTGCATGAGTAGATTGCGCAGAAAGGATCGAAACTGCTCTAAATCTGATCGGTGCAAGTCTTCAATAGTATCGTCTTGACCATGTTCATGGTCGTCGCGAAAGCTTTTTCCGGAGGCAACCCGGTGGTAAACAGAATAAAAGCCGACACCGACGCTGATAACGACGGCCGTAACCGTTAGCGCGTCGAGGAATGCAGAAAGTACAGCAGAGACAAGTGAGAAAAGGACTGAAATAGCAGTCTTGTTGCGGATTTTTAACAAGATTTTGGTGAACGTGAAGAGCAGAAGCTCTTTCATAAAGTAGATTCCGGCTACCATGAACATCAGCAGTAAAATGACAGGAAAGGCGTTGAAGACCTCTGTTCGTATGGTCTCAGGCGTAGTCATACCCATCACGACTGATTCTATGGCAAGTAACCCTCCCGGCTGGAGTGGATAGCACTTTAGCGCCATGGCTAAAGTGAAGATAAACTCAATCACGATGATCCAGCCCGTCATATATGGGCCGAGAGCGACAAGAAATAAGGGGTTGCAAACAAGGAACGCGATTATCGTGATCTTGTACCACTCGGGCGCTTGACCGAGAAAATTTTGTGAAAATGAATTGAGAGAGATTCCCTGCATGGTAATTTTACTCACCGCTGTCTAGTTGGTGAGTTGCACCTTATCGTGGCTTCACTTGTGTAGGCAAGATCTACGTTCAATATAGGAGCCTTATGAGATCTTGTGATATTTTGTAGACAGAAAAATAGTAAGGAAAGCACCTGTGTGGCCAACTAATCCGGATGAATTTGAACCTCAACACATTGAGCCCGACGACGCTGATCGAGGAGATGCGTGGTATTTCGTGTTTTCTCGCGGAGAGATCATCTGCAAGACAGAAGGGGGCGTTTTGGAGCCCGTCACGGCTGATGATTTCCGGTGGTTCGATATGGAGGTATCCAGCAAACACTTTTTAGGCCACTACCTAAATAGACCCTGCTTCGCGGTTGCGGCAAGTGGATCCGTTGCGCAAGGGTTCAGTCCTATGGGTTTGCGCAACCTGCTTGGTCGAACCAATCAGGCGATATTCTATTTAGCAGGTAGGGCGCAGCAGGTGATCGAATGGCACGAGACGCACCAATTTTGTGGTCGTTGCGGAATTCAAATGTCAGATCATCACTTAGATCGGGCTAAACAGTGCCCAACCTGTAAGCTCATCAACTATCCCCGTCTTTCGCCCAGCATCATTGTTTTGGTCACACGGGGGGATGAAATGCTATTAGCACGTAATGCAGCCTGGCCGAATGGCATGTACTCAACGCTGGCTGGCTTTGTTGAACCGGGTGAGTCAATTGAGCAAACCGTGCATCGTGAGGTATTTGAAGAGGTTGGCTTGCGGGTTGGCGAACTGCGCTATTTTGGCTCGCAGAGTTGGCCGTTTCCAAACTCGTTGATGCTTGGGTTTCATGCTCAGTATGAGTCTGGAGATATTGTTTGTCAGGAGGAAGAAATTGCAGATGCGCAATGGTTCAAACCTGACAACCTGCCTCAGATTCCGCCAAAGACAGCGATTTCCGGGTGGCTCATTCAGGAGTTCATGGATCGAGAACAGTAAGCGTCTGTAGGACATGGAAGGTAGTCACGATATAGCCACTGCTGCGTAATTCTCCGGCCATAAATTGCGTTATCGGATTCGCTTGCCCGGTGAGCAGGGCAAGTGCTGAATCTTCTGAATCGAAGTAGATTGTCCATTCGGGTTCAGTCTCGTGAATGTCTATTTGCCCGGGTTGGATCCTTAAGACAAGGCGCTCATTTTCTTGATCAAGGTGTAGGGCGACGCAAACATCCAAACCCTGAGTGGGGCGCTGCGGTTCTGTGGAACGAAAGTGATCTTTAATGTGTGTTTCTAAGCGATGCATGAGTTGGTCAGCCTAAAGGTTGTCGGATAGCACCAGACCCTTGCTGGACTGTGTTCTAGTGCCTCTATAGAGTACAGCGTTTTTGGCTAAATTCAGCTTTAGCCTTGTATAGGCGGTGTATGGAATACGTTTACGATTACCTGGTTTTTCTTGCTCAAGCGGTCACCGTAGTGGTTGCTTTCCTTATCATCTTGTCTGCGGTGGCTAGTCTAGCCATGAAAAGCCAACAAATGGACGAGGGCGGTGCGCTTCACGTCACCAAACTTAACGACAGAGTGCGGGAACTTCGCCACACGATGGAGGCAAACGTTCTGCCCGCTGGCGTGGTCAAGAAACAACACAAGGCCGAAGCAAAGGCAGAGAACAAGGCGAACAAAGCCCAGGTTCAGGCGATGAAAAACGCCCTCAGAGAAACGAAGAGTGAAGCACCGGCTATTGCGAACGACGTGGAAAACGGGAATGCGGGACACGAAGATGACGGTCATCCTGAACGCGTGTTTTTTCTTCATTTTGAAGGTGACACTCGAGCCTCGGGGGTCGATAAGCTGCGGCGAGAGATAAATGCCATTCTCACGTTGGCAACGAAAGACGATGAAGTAGTCATCTCGATTGAGAGCCCAGGTGGTATGGTTTCGAACTATGGACTCGCCGCATCGCAACTTGCCCGCTTTCGTGAAAGAGAAATACCGATGACAGTAGTGGTCGACAAAGTAGCCGCCAGTGGTGGCTACTTAATGGCCGTCGTTGCAAATAGGATTGTCGCGGCGCCGTTTGCCCTGCTTGGCTCGATTGGTGTTGTTGCCCAGGTGCCCAACGTAAACCGTCTACTCAAGAAAAATGACGTCGATGTTGAGGTGTTAACAGCAGGAAAACATAAACGAACGTTGACCCTGCTGGGTGAAAACACGGAGGAGGGGCGACAAAAGTTCCTCGAGGAATTGGAAGATGTGCATGCGCTTTTCCAAGAATTTGTTGCTAATTACCGGCCCGAAATGGATCTAGAAGCTGTTGCGACCGGTGAAGCTTGGTTTGGAAAACGAGCGCTTGAGATGAAACTCGTGGACGAGTTGGCGACGAGTGACGAAATTGTGCTAAAAGCCTGCGAGCGCAGCGAGGTCTACGCCATTGCTTGGGAAGAACAAAAGAAACCGCTCGACCGTATTATGGGCAGGGTCAATGGGGTGTTGCAACAGGCCGAAGACGTGTTGGCGCGGTTTTCCGGGCGCCCGTGAATCTTTGTGCTTCGCACAGACAGAGCAAATGAATAACGACAGACAGAAAGGATCAAGAGATGACATTTAAAGCCTTCCAAGTGACCAAGACAGACCAAGGGTTTGAGCGCGCAGTGGTAACTCGAGACGTGGCCGATTTGCCTGAAGGCGATGTGCTAATTGATGTTCAATTTTCTTCAGTGAATTTCAAAGATGCCTTGTCAGTGACTGGTAATCCAGGTGTGACGCGAAATTTCCCGCACACGCCAGGTATAGATGCTGCTGGTATTGTTATTGAAAGTGCGGATGCTTCTATTCCGAGTGGTGCAGAAGTTGTGGTTATCGGCTTTGATCTCGGGATGAACACGGCCGGTGGCTTTGGTCAAAAAGTCCGTGTCCCAAGTGATTGGGTTGTCCGGCGGCCTGAAGGTTTAACCTTGCATGAAAGTATGATTCTGGGGACGGCTGGTTTCACCGCGGCGGAGTGCATCGATAAACTAGAATCGCACGGTATGACAACTGAGAGCGGCCCTGTGCTGGTTACAGGAGCGACCGGTGGGGTTGGTTCGGTCGCCGTAAAGCTACTCAGTCATCTTGGCTACGAAGTTGCTGCGGTCACCGGAAAGGCCGACAAGCATAACTTTCTAACCTCACTTGGGGCCAGTGAGATCTTGTCGCGAGAAGAGATGATGGAAGGCGGCAAACGACCTTTACTCGCTGACCGTTGGGGGGGCGTAGTAGATACTGTCGGTGGTGAGATGTTGTTCAATGCGGTGAAGAGTCTGCGCTATGGCTGTTCGCTGGCCGCTTGTGGTCTTGTTGGTGGCGCCGATATTCCGGCAACTGTTTTCCCTTTCTTGTTACGGCACGTGAACATCTTGGGTATCGACTCGGTGGAGTTACCCCTCGCCGAAAAGAGACGTATTTGGAACCGTTTAGCCGATGAGTGGAAGCTAGATCTTGGTGGCTTAGAGGAAGCGCTTACATTTGATACGCTTTCGGATGCGCTTGATCGCATTCTGGCGGGTCAAATGGTGGGCCGAGGCGTTTTACACCACAGTTAGCGGTACGACAGATTTGTGGCTGGTGTTTTGAACTCAGTCTCGGCGGAGTTTGGGATCTGGAGCGATCGGGCTGGGATACCGAAATATGACGAAATAACTGCTCGCGATTAGGGTCAGTACTGTTGCGAATTGGAGCACCAGAGCACCTGCATCCGACAGCAATTCGTTGCTGATCGCAATGTAGCTCAGTAAGAGTGAGAATTCTGAGGCTTGTCCCAGTCGATAGCCAACCTCTTTGCCGTTTTCGGCAGTCTCTCCCTGCAGTTTTAACAAGTAGGCAAATACGATTGGTTTTATCGCGATAAGGCTGGCTGCTAGCACAACGGCAGGGAGCCAATATTGAGGAATGAGACCGATGTCTAGTGTTGCGCCAACCGAGAAGAAAAAGAGCACAAGAAAAAAATCGCGCAGTGGCCGCAAACTTTCAGCGATGTACTGAGCGATCGGAGATGTTGCAAGTGAAACGCCACCGATAAAAGCGCCTATCTCGAATGATAGCCCGATGAAGGACGCGAGCGTGGCAACACCTAAGCACCACCCAATAGCAATCAAAAATATGTATTCATGGAACGCATCGAACTTTTGGATCAGAAAAAGGAGCCCCCACCGCACGACTGCATAAGCGAATGCAATCACCAAGGGTAGTCCCAGAAATATGCTCGCCACGCTTGTCATCAAAGCCTTTGAATCAGCCCCGAGTCCCGTGATCAGTAATATGGCTAAAATTGCCAAAACGTCCTGAATGAGCAAGAGGCTAACTACTATCTCCCCCACATGACGATGATGGAGGACGGTTGTGGGAAGAAGCTTGATGCCGAGAATTGTGCTAGAAAATCCTGCGGCAATACCCGTGATCACACATTCAGTGATCGCGAACCCAAACGTAAACATCACTCCGAAGCCAAGGCTAAAAAAAGCAACTGTTGTCCCGAGTGCAGTTAGTAGCGACTCGCCGACCATATTTTTCAATTTCGCAGGCTGTAGATCAAGTCCGACTAGGAATAGAAGAAAGATAATCCCGAATTCCGCGATTTCGGTGAGAAGTGCCGGATCGTCCACTGATTGGGTACCAAAAGGGCCCAATATGCAGCCTACGGCGATGTAGGCCACGATCATCGGTTGACGTGTGTACAGGGCTACGGTCGCAAGAACCGCTGCGCCGGCAAAAATAAAAAAAATCGATTCGATGATGCCGGTATGCAGCATAAGATTGCACCCCTCAGTTGGGGCTATTCTACGCGTTCACGCCTCTAGAGATACGCTGGAAGGACTGCTCTGGTTGGATTGCAGATCCCTGGTAGTGTGCGCTATAGGGGTCAATTAGCGCGAGATACCGTTCGGGTAGTCGATTCTTTGCGACATCGATCACATCGAAGCCGCACCGCACGAGGTAGTGGACGATGTCTTCGTGAGTGGCACCCATTGCTCTGAGTTCACCCGTGTAGTCAAAGCGTGTGCGCAACAGAACCGCAATTGAAAGCGCTCGGCCGTCCACGAAACTTGGAAATTCTATTGCAATCCCGGCGGCATTCGCCGTGTCACCGCTCGGTTCTTCGTCGCATTGCATGAGAAGTGGGCTGCTACCATCCCAATCTGCTGAGGATTGGTAATGTGTTTCCTCACTCTCTACAACCTCCCACGTAGTTGTGCCTTTTCTAAGCTGCGTTGGCATAAACGTGTTCCTTGAATGGATCGATACCGATACGGCGAAATGTTGCGAGAAAAGACTCGCCGCTGTAACGGTTGTTGGTGTAGACGTTGAGAATTTTCTCAATGATGTCTGGGACTTCATCGCGAGCAAAGGACGGCCCGAGAATTTGACCCAATGCAGCCTGTTCGCCACTGTGGCCGGAATGCCCACCAACCGATATCTGGTAGAACTCACTGCCTTTTTTATCGACGCCCAGAATACCGATGTGGCCAACGTGATGGTGCCCGCAGGCATTCATACAACCAGAAATATTGACGTCGAGTTCACCTAGATCGTGGAGATAGTCCTCATCGTCGAAGCGTCTTTGAATGGCTTCAGCGACGGGGATAGATTTTGCGTTAGCAAGCGAGCAGTAATCGCCGCCTGGGCAGCAAATCATATCGGTGAGTTGACCTTTGTTGGCCTCGCCTAATCCGTTTGCGCATGCCGCTTGCCAGAGCGCAAAGAGGCTAGATTGAGCAACGTGCGGCAGGACGAAATTCTGTTCGTGGCTAATGCAAATCTCGCCATAGCCAAACTCTTCTGACCATTGCGCAACGCTGTCCATCTGTTTGTCGGTTACGTCCCCAGGTGGGATACCGGTAACTTTTGTGGACAAAGTCACTGACGCGTACCCAGGTTGCTTGTGGGCGAACACGTTTTGTGCGAGCCATCGACTGAACTTTGGGTGTTGTAATCGCAGGTCGGCGAAGTCGAAGTCCTGGGCTGCGGCAAAATCCGGATCGATAAAGTGCGATTGTAGGCGGGCGATTTCCTCAGATGTGACGGTGGCTGATCCTTCTTTGAGGAAGTGCCATTCTTGCTCGACCTTTTTTCGAAAAAGTTCCGCACCCATTGCGCGAACGAGAATCTTGATGCGAGCTTTGTATTTATTGTCGCGACGACCGTAGCGGTTATAGACCCGCATGATGGCCTCAAGGTAGCTAAGCACGTGTTGTACAGGGACGTTTTGCCCAATGAGTGCGCCGATTACAGGCGTCCTTCCTAAGCCTCCGCCGACGAAGAAGTCGAATTGGGCGGAACCAGACGGCGCTGGTGTAACTTGCAGTCCGATGTCGTGTACGGCAATGGCTGCGCGATCTTCCTTAGCTCCGGTGACTGCTATCTTGAACTTTCTTGGCAACCAGTCGAACTCGGGGTGCGCGGTTGACCATTGACGGATTAACTCGCAATAAGGTCTTGGATCGATTGCTTCGTCGAACGCGGCACCAGCAAATTCATCAGTGGTCACATTTCTAATACAACTACCGCTGGTTTGGATTGCGTGCATGTCGACAGACGCGAGATCCTGCAGAATGTCGGGTACTTCGGCGAGTTCGGGCCAGTTGAACTGAATATTCTGGCGGGTACTAAGATGCCCATAGCCCCGGTCGTATTCACGTGCGATTTTAGCGAGCATGCGTAGCTGGACGCTTGAGAGGTTGCCGTACGGCACCGCAACACGAAGCATAGGTGCGAGCCGTTGTATGTACAGACCGTTGCGCAAGCGCAGTTGCAGAAATTCGTCTTCGGCGAGCTCTCCGGCTAGATAACGCTCAGTCTGCTCTCGGTAGTGAGCGACTCTTTCGGTAACAAAGGTACGATCGAAATCGTCATAGGTATACATGTGAAAAAGATTGGCGTGGTGTTCGGCGCGCGAAGATAGCAGTACTCGCTATCGCTGCCAATGAACGAACAGATATAAGCTTATAAGAGGAAGTTGCTCGAAGAAAGATGAGACTGCACGCTTTGTACGCGCTGCCAATTTGCGTAGCAAGCGCGCCGTCGAGAGCTACAGCGCGGAATTGAGGGTCCAATGTCAGAAAGAGTATCAATGACCAGCAACAGGCGGAGGCGTCCGACGGTGCAGCGGATGCAAAGGTCATTTTGGTTGTTATTGTTACTGCAGTTGCGTTCGCGGTACACCTTATTTCCGGCTTCACCTTCGATTTTTGAACGTGGAGCAGTCTGCTTTGTGCTGGATTAATTGAGAAGAGGCCGTAGCGTGCGCTCTGCGTCTTCCTCAGACAGGCCTGTTCGTTTTGCATAGTCCAGAAGTTGGTCGCGGTCGATTTTCCCGACACCAAAATACCTGCTTTCAGGGTGTGCAAAATACCAGCCGCTCACCGATGCTGCAGGATTCATAGCAAAGCTGTCTGTCAGTGACATTCCAGTGTGATTGGTCGCATCGAGCAACTCAAACAGGGCAGCTTTCTGCGAATGGTCTGGGCACGCTGGATACCCAGGTGCCGGCCGTATGCCTTGGTAACGTTCTCTGATGAGCGCGTCGCTGGACAACGCTTCTTCTGCGTCATAGCCCCAAAAGTCCGTTCTCACTTTGAAGTGTAGGTATTCGGCAAAAGCCTCGGCCAGTCGGTCGGCGATAGACTTAACCAGAATCTGTTGGTAGTCGTCGTTGCCATATGGAATAAGGGCCGTATCGATACCTAGACCAGCGGTGACGGCGAATCCGCCAATATAGTCTTCTTCCCCGGCCGGAGCGACAAAGTCAGCGAGACAATAATTGGGCGCGAGGTCATCGGGTTTAGGCGATTGTTGACGTAGGTGTACAATGATCTTTGTGGGCTCCAAACTGCGCTCGGTAGCAAAGATCGCGACATCATCATCCTGACTTCGGTTTGCGCGCCACAAGCCGTATACCCCTTTGCATTGCAGCGTTCCATCGTCTATCAGCCTATCGAGCATTGCTTTGGCGTCAGCGAATAGATCGCGAGCGGCAGATCCGACGACATCGTCATCTAAAATTTTTGGGTACTTGCCCGCAAGTTCCCAAGTCATAAAAAACGGGGTCCAATCGATGAACGGTACTAGCTCCGAGATTTCGGGTTCGATGGTGTAAACGCCAAGTTTGCTCGGCTTCACTGGCACGTGTGAATCGCCAACAAAATGATTGTATCGAGCATCGGATAGGGGCAAAAATGCCCGTTTAGCCTGACGTGCTGCGACGCGATCGCGCACTTTCGCATAGTCGAGTTCGATTTCGTTTGTGAATACTTGATATTGCGTGTCATCACTCAGCAGCCGAGATGCCGTTTGCACAGCTCTGGAGGCATCTGACACGTACACCGTGGCACGATTCTTAAAGGCTGGCGCAATCCTGGCTGCGGTGTGTGCCTTGCTCGTGGTCGCACCTCCAATTAGTAGAGGGATGTTTAGATCAAGACGTTGCATTTCCGCGGCAACATTCACCATCTCGTCCAAGGATGG
>JACLAC010022764.1_pt1 | contig 10845 bp, 10 predicted proteins | sample 8027881 | NCBI WGS metagenome assembly JACLAC01 (sample SAMN15725517, study PRJNA655200) | protist metagenome | isolation source: fluorescence activated cell sorting (FACS) single amplified genomes of... | place: Spain: Blaines Bay Microbial Observatory, Mediterranean Sea | collected 2016-01-19 | reverse complement strand
GTCGCAACATGGCCGGTGTGCCAATCCTCAACAAGATCCCGTACATCAGCCGATTGTTTAAGAACTCGGGTGTCGGTCGCGAAACATCCAGCATAATGCTGATGGTGACCCCGCGAATCGTCATTTACGAAGAAGAACAAGAACTGCTTGGAATCCCTCTGGACTAACGCAGCAGAAATATCTTCGGGGTGCCGGGCCGTCGCGAATTGCGGGAATTCGCGGCGGCCTCGGACTTGCGCCGGTAAATGGTTAGAAGCAATAATCATCTACTGACCGCCACCATCTGGAATCGGCCAGTTGAGTCCTGCCGTGAAGCCGCCATCAACTCGCACTACCTGTCCGGTCATGAAGGCTGCTGCTTCTGACGCAAGAAATAGAGCAGCACCTACAAGGTCTTCTACTTCGCCAAGTCGACCAAGTGGTGTATTAGTTTCCCCCCAATCTCGCAGCGTCGAATCTGACCATAATTTCTTAGTCAGGTCCGTAAGAATAAAACCGGGCGCGATCGTGTTGACGCGTACTCCGTGTTGCCCCAATTCCACGGCGAGACCACGAGTCATCATCACCACACCGCCTTTGCTCATGGCATAAGGCAATACATTCTTAAGCGGCGAGTATGTATTCAGTGAGTCAACATTGATGATGCTTCCGCCCTTCTGCTCGGCCATGTGCCGTCCCACGCGTTGAGCAACAAAGAATGCTCCTTTCAGATTTATGTCAACTACGTAGTCAAACTGCTCTTCAGTGAAATCAGCAGCTGGCTGACGAATATTGACACCGGCGACGTTCAGCAGCACATCGATACTTCCAAACTTGTCCTTAACGCCATCGACCATCTGCTGAATGGCCCCCACGTCTGCAACATCACAGACCCAGGTTTCGACAGGTCGGTCCTCTGAACCGATTTCACCAGCAGCCTCTTTTAGCGTCGCATCATCCCGTCCAGTAATGACGACATGAGCGCCGGACTGATAGTAGCCTGCCGCGAGCGCTCGTCCGATCCCGCGGCTACCACCAGAAACTAATGTCACTTTGTTCCGAACGGAAAATTTCGAATCATTCATCGGATGGCCTTTCAACGTCTATTTTCACCTGCTCAACCATGTAAATTCCCATCATGTAATATCAGGCAGAATACGATCGTAGATGGATCGCACTGAAAATGGACCTGAATGCCGATGGTACAGGTCTCAAAAATGCCGAAGGGCTCAAGTCGGAGTGATCACCATGATCGAACGGCATACTCAGCCAGACTTATTGACAGGGTGCCGTTCCCCTGCTTCCAGCCCAATCGGCCTGACCCGAACGTCCTGACTGAAGTTGATCAGTCGTCAGACTTTCCGGCTCTTGAATCAGCCAGAAAGGCTGCCTACATTGTAAAGCTCTGGCCAGCTGACCGAAAATGTTCGACGACTGCAAGCAGTCACCCGGCAAGAGCAAACGATCGTCTCTACATCGGAAACCGGGCTACTGAGAATTTCCGACTGCAGTCCCTTTCCGGAAAATACGGAGCAGAGTCAGAAATTTGTAAACGCTTTCGGCAAAACGGACGTAAGCCCGGCAAAGTTGCCTGTAGTCTGACTCACTTCATTATTTCAGTTTCGTTTTTTCGCTGAATCCACCAGAACAATTCACCGACAAAGCAATTCCTTGAGCCGTTTGGGCTTCATTCTTTTGGCTGCAAAAAGCAGTACAACGTTGTGTTATCATCCCACACATCAACTGCACAGGACAGGACTAGCTGATGAGCGACGAACCAGTTATTCAAATCCGGAACCTTACGAAAATATATCGAGACTTCTGGGGCCGAAAGAAGGTTCAGGCACTCAACTCGCTGAGCCTGGAAGTGAACAAGGGCGAGGTCTTCGGGCTGCTCGGTCCAAACGGTTCGGGTAAGACGACCACGATGAAACTGCTGCTCGGACTGCTCTTCCCGACGGAAGGCGATATTTCGATTCTCGGCAAGCCCGCATCTGACGTGTCGAAGAATGAAAAGATCGGCTACCTCCCCGAAGAGTCGTACCTTTACCGCTTTCTGAACGCCGAAGAGACTCTCGATTTCTATGGCCGCCTCTTTGATATCTCGGCCGAAGAACGAAAACAGAGGACGAACGAGCTGATCGAAATGGTCGGCCTGCAACACGCTCGAAGGCGTCAGTTGAAGGAATATTCCAAAGGGATGACCCGCCGAATTGGTCTAGCGCAGGCATTGATCAACAACCCGGACCTGGTTCTGCTTGACGAACCGACAAGCGGTCTGGACCCCGAAGGATCGCAGGACATGAAGAAGTTGATCGAAAACCTCCGCGACCAGGGAAAGACAGTTGTGATGTGCAGCCACCTGTTGGCTGACGTCCAGGACGTCTGCGACCGAATCGCTATTCTTTACGGTGGCGAACTGAAAGAACTCGGCCGCGTCGAGGACCTGCTGAAAGAGCAGCACGAGACTCAATTCGTGACATCGCACCTCGACGACACGGCCGTCGACGAGATTAAGGCAGTGCTCGACAAACACGGAGCATCGCTTAAGACGTGTGGGCATCCGACGAGCAGTCTTGAAGATCTCTTTATGAAGACTGTTCAGCGCAGCAAAGATCGCCCCGGACAACGATATATCCCGTCAGCTGAGTCTAAGGCTCCCCCCGCCGAATCTGAGACTGCGGACTCCGGTTCCTGAGCGACTCATGAACGCACACGTTCCAGACGACCAACACCTCACTGTTGCCGATCGAACATCGGTAGTGGCGTGTGCCTGACGACTCGATGCTCAGCTAAGCCGTTCCCTGTGACTCAACTGACAACAATGCCGGTCGCCGGATCAAGTGATGCCGGCTGTAGCAGCCTTCGGAATAAATCTCATGAGTTTACAACCTGTTGAATTCGAACTTCTCTTTGGCATTGGCCTATGGGCTGTTGTCTTTGGCTCGTTCGTCGTGCTGTTCCTGATTGTGTCGATCGCGACGTCATTCCCACTGTACGGTGCGGCAGGACCGGGTCGCGTTCTGGCCGGAATGCTTCGAGGCTTCAAAGAGTTTGTGTCTCCGTCGCCACGCCGCGTCTACGCCATCGCGTCGCTGACCTTCAAGGAGTCAATCCGCAAGAAGGCACTTCTTGTGTTCGTGGTTTTCGCCGTGCTGTTTATGTTCGCAAGTTGGTTCATGGCGAGCCCGTCGGACAGACCTGATATGCAGGTCCGCAACTATGTGGCCTTTGTCTTTATCGCGATCAATATGCTTGTCCTGCCTGTCGTTCTGCTGCTCTCGTGCTGGGGACTTCCTGAAGATATCCGCATACGATCACTTCATACTGTCGTCACAAAACCAGTTCGCAGAAACGAAGTAGTGCTTGGAAGAATGCTGGGATTCGCCAGCGTTGGAACGATGATTCTGCTGATCATGTCGACCGTCGGCTTCATCTGGATTCAGAGGCAGGTCTCGGACAACGTCGAACTGCTCTGCCGAGTCCCGGTCTACGCCGTTGCCGGGCCAGAGGGTGTAAAATTCCTTGACCGAAGTGGTAACCCCGGCGCAGGAGTTAATGTTGGAGACATCGTCGAAACCAGAAGCTTTATCGAAGGCGGAACGCGTGCGGCTGGCATCTGGACGTTCCCACTTGACGAACAGGCAGACACGCTAAAACTGGAAAGCCGCTTCGAAGCATTCCGAACGTTCAAAGGCGATATGAACCGCTCAATCCGAGTGCGTTATGTTCTTGTTAACGAGGAAAAGTCGCTCAAGGTTCCGCTGCCACCGTTTGAAGTTGACGAGTTCGGCACGAACGAGATGGTTGTGACTCGTACCCAAAAATGGACCGACGAGCAGACTCTCGAAACGAAGAACGTCGATATCTACGACGACCTCGCCGTCCCGTCTGAAGATGGCCAATTTGGCTCACTCGTGGTTCAAGTCCAATGTCTGGACCGAAGTCAGTATCTTGGAGTTTCACGTGGAGACTTCTTCATTCGCCTGCCAGACCGTTCATTCACCACTGGCTACATCAAAGCCGTCATTGGCGTCTGGTTGAAAGTGCTGATCATCGTCATGTCCGGCGTTACCGCGAGTTGTTTCGTTAAGTGGCCGGTTGCAACATTTCTCAGCTTTAAAGTCATCGTCATCGGACAGGTCGCTCGAGGATTCCTCGACAAAGTTCTATCCGGCAAGCAGGCAGGAGGAGGCGCAGCGGAATCTGTATATCGCCTCCTGACTCATATGAATGATACGACTGCATTACCAGAAAACCCCTTGACCTCATTTATCCAGTTATTCGACCACGGGCTTCAGCACCTGCTGTGGATGGTCAAGTTCATGATCCCCGACTTGCGATCTTTCGGTATGTCAGACTGGGTTGCTCGAGGGTTTGACGTACCATGGGGCGGCGTCATGCTGCCATCAATCGCGATCACCGTCGGTTACTTTTTACCGTGTGTTCTTCTCGGATATTTCTCACTCTCTATGCGTGAACTGGAAGCCAAATGAACAATCTCACATCGCGACAGCGTAAAACGGCGTGTGTTGTGGGGATTCTCGTGCTGCTGGTCCCCATTGTTATCCTGGGCATGCCCGCCGGCGATCAGGCCGAAGCATCGGGCGGCGTACTCGCACGCCTTCGTACGGAGCATGACCTTGGCGAAAGCGACCTGGGACAAATCGACCCAACTAGCGCAACGATGAATCTTGTGTTGCTGGGTCTTCGAGGTGTTGCAGTCAACATGCTCCGCATGGATCTCGACTATTACAAAAACACCAAGAACTGGGCAGAACTTCGTGCCACGACAGACGCAGTCATCACACTGCAGCCACACTACATTGAGGTGTGGCGATTCCTATCGTGGAACATGGCGTACAATGTATCTGCCGAATGGGATGCCGTCCCGGACCGTTACTACTGGGTCAAAGAAGGCGGCAAGTTCTCGCAACAGGGCACCAGGCGCAATGCTGAGGTCCCGGAACTCTATTGGGAAACCGGGCGTATCTGGGGTCAGAAAGTCGGACGGAGCGACGAGTGGAAATACTTTCGAAAGTACTTCAATCCCGACGAGTACGAGGACTATGAGGGTTCCGTGGACACGGCAATCAACGCCGAACAAAAGGACAATTACCTGGTCGCCAAAGACTGGTTCGTTGACGCCAACGTGGCAGAAGATGCAAAAGTCCAGCACATCATGATGCGGGCACTATTCCGGTCGTACCCAACACGTGCACAACTCGACTACGCGGATGCCCGGCAGCGAGAAGGAAAATTCGATGGTGTAACGGTTACCGCATGGCAGCAGTCGTTTAACGAATGGACTCAGGATTACGGCAAGATGCCGTTCAAAGCTCCTGCTTGCGTACTCTACATGGAGGCGAACGAGGACGATGTTCGTCAAATGGCAGATGATAATAAAGTTGACGAACGAATTGTTCAAAAGTGGCTGAAGCACTACCAGCACACGACAAACTACCGCTACTGGCGAAGTCGTTCGCATTCAGAGTCGCAACCAGAAACAGGAGAGGCTCATAAACTGATCTATGAGGGTGAGCAGCTCTACAAGCAGGGCGAACTCGCAGACGCATTGTCTAAACTGACACGAGGAATGGGGCTATACGCAAGCATCATTGAAGCTCATCCGGAATTATCCAGCGAGGATTTGACCGCCGAGGAAGGCATGTGGGCGGTTCTGCTATGGCAGAAAATTCTTGAGCTTCAGCAAAAAACAATCCCTGAATCATTTGCGCTAAAATCCCTCTGGGACCGTCACCAGGGACTGCTGCCGGAACTGGAAAGCAGATTTAACCGACTCGGACTGTGACGTGCCCGGTGCAAGATTTGTAAGGCATTCGTGGTGCCTCTAAATTGATTTCTGTCAGATGACACCTGACTTCCACCCACAATGTCAACATAGTCGTCGACAGGGTGATCAGCACCAGCGTCTCGTGTAACTGTTCAACACGCGGCATGGGGCATATCTTCCTCTGGTAACAGTTGCCCCCGAACTTCTGAGCTAACTTGTCGTGTGAAGTGCTCGATCTTTGGTCAAGCGAACTGCGCGGGTCAACTGAATCACGTTTGCTCGAAATGTCACACCTCTACAGTCACTGGCATTGAGAGCGGGCTCGATCGTGAGCCTCAGAGAAACCACATTCGCGATCCGAAAATTCGCAATAGAATCCGAGACGCTATCGGAATTGCGTAAGCCACAAGAGGAAGCAACGATGTCCGACGATACAGCCGCCGCACAGGCAGCCACTGCAACCCTCAAACGGATGGGGGCCAGAGTCGTCGAAGATCAAGGCAAAGTCCTACTCATTGATCTGGCCGAGGCAGCAATCGGCGATGAAGACGTCAGCATTCTTAACAACTTTCCATACCTGAAAAGTCTCACACTTGCTGACACCGATATCACAGACAAAGGGCTACTACAGCTTGCCAATCTGACGTCACTTGAAACGATCGATCTCTCGACGACTCAGGTTACCACTGCCGGACTGGCAAGTCTGACGAATCTTGACAAGCTCGACATGTTGATCCTCGGCGGCTGCAAAGTAAGCGGAAACGGTCTTTCTGTTCTGAAAGAATTACCAGCCCTCCGAATGTTGATCCTCTCTGATACCGACATCAACGATGCGGGTCTTGCTGAACTGGCAGAGCTGACTCAACTTCGCAACCTGAATCTCGACTATACCGACATCACAGACAGCGGCCTTCCACATCTGACAGCGATGCCGGAACTTGAGCTTCTCGGTCTTGTCTTTTGTAAACGCGTCACTGACGAAGGGATCCAGCACCTTAAGTCACTGGCAAAGCTTCAGGTTCTTGATGTCTGCACGACGATGGTGACTCCTGACGGTGTCCGAAAGCTGCAGGCGGATCTCCCGGAATGTTTCATTGCCTATTCGCCGGACCCGCTACTCGAAGCAGTGCAGGCCAACAGTGGCAACGTCATGGCTGCGTTGAAGTCGATCGGTCAAGTAGAAATCGACGACAACGATCAGGTTGTGCGACTACGAGTTGATCAGGCTCAACTAACCCGTGCCGGACTTGAATACCTGAAACAATTCAATCGCCTGGAAGACCTCAGCCTATATCACCATCGCCAGCTTCCTGACGCTGGACTGACGACGCTGCGAAGCCTTAAGTACCTTAAGAAGCTTGGTTTGCTCGGCACAAACATCACCGACGAAGGACTGCGATACCTCAGCGATCTTTCCAGCATTCGAGTGCTCAATCTCGCCTACACGCCAGTTACCGATCGCGGTCTTGCGAACCTCGCAAGTCTCCTGACGCTGGAAGAACTGTTTCTTGGGGACACGCTCGTAACAGACGGGGGGCTGGCACATCTTGGCATGATGTCAAAACTCAAAGGCCTTGGACTGAGCGGCACCAGAATCCAGGGACATGGCCTGAAGCATCTGAAGAAGCTGCAATCCCTTGAACGGATTGGCTTAAGCGGAACGCTCCTAACTGATCAGAGCCTCAAGTATGTGGCAGAACTGAAAAGTCTGGTTGCTGTGAGTCTCCGTGGAACTCAATTGACAAATGCGGGAGTCCCTGACTTACAAACACTGGAATCACTGCAGGTCCTATGGCTCGACCGAACATCTGTTTCTGAATCCGGCCTGCAATGGATAAGCAGTCTGTCAGGTTTGCGCGAATTAGGCCTCAGAAACTGCCCAGTGGGGGATGGGCTCGTTGAACTTGTCAGCAATGTTCAACAGCTCGGGGTTCTTAACATTTTCGGGACCCAACTAACCGAAAAAGGAGTGGTGGAGTTGCAAAAACGCCTCCCCGATTGCGAAATCATAATATAGCTGATTAGGCTGTTTTACCTGAGACGCGGTGCCATCAAACCCAATCGCTGTGTCACGAACGCGGAAGTCGCATGACCATTCTGCTCAAACCACCCCAGGGCGGCCGCCCGATTGTTCTCGACAAACCGGTCCTTTTGATCGGGCGGCACCCGGACTGCGATGTCATCCTCAAAAACAGCGGAAAGATTTCGCGGAAACATTGCTGTGTCGCACTGGTCGACAACCGTTTTGTCGTACGCGACCTCGACAGTATGAACGGCGTTTGGGTTAACAGCGAAAGGGTCGATCACTCAGCCAATCTAAGAATGGGAGACGAACTGATGATCGGCGATCTTCCATTTACATTGATAAAGCACAAAGAGAAGGAAGTGGCCCGGCAGAGTCCAGTTCCCCAACGCGCTGGCGAGACCATCGCCGAGAACGATCCAAACGAAGTTCCACAGTCTGACTCATTCGAGCCAGATGCTTCAGCGGTACGTGCAGCATCTGCCGCATTAAAAGAACGCCCCGATCCAACCAACGCCGGCCCTTCAGAAGGTGTCGAATTCAGTTCATCCTTTGCCATCCCTTTGCCTGAGGACGACGACGAAGACTACGTCATCCCACTTGCGGATTTCGACGAATAGCCTGCATCAATTCCTCGGTGCCAGTCTTTACCTCTGTGTAATACTACTCAGTCGTGCCACACCAGGGTTGACCGAAAAGCGTCGCACCGAACTGAACTCGCAGACGCGTTACGAGACACCTACCCACCATCCTGCCCCGCAATCTGACGTTCGGTCTCACAGATAATTTCATAGGCCGTCTGTGAATCTTCTGTGTCGCGTAGTTGCTCACCAAATGCGGGTAACTGCAGCATTCGGCCCAGTCGAGCCAGCACCTGCAAATGACTCTTTGAATCCTTGCACAGCACGAGGAAAAATAAATCAGTCAGACCGCCATGCGGAGCGCCGAATGGGATCCCTGTCATCGTACGGCCGAAAGCGATAATCGATTCGCCCTGTGCGTCCGGCAGTGGATTTCTTGGATGAGGAATCGCGACACCACCTGCATAGGCCGTTGGCATCAGCTCTTCCCGTTGTTGAATTGCGGTCAAAATGTCACTGGGACTCCAGATTTGCCACGTCCCCCCTGCCGCTTCCAGCAGCGACTCAAGTACCGACCTTTTAGTACGAGCCTGCAACGGTACAGCCACCGTCTCCGGGTGCAGAAGAGACGAGACAGGAAGTTCCGGGCACACATCTTCGGACTGTTGAGAAATCTCAACATTTCGCAACTCAGCACTCGAGTAGGCTCGCATTTCCTGCTCGAGCCAACGCGTGATTTCCGCTGAATGAAATTGCCAGGTATTTCCAACTTTTCGGCCGGGAACACGTCCACGCGCCGCGAGCTTCTCGATTTCTCGTCGATCACGCCCAAGGTGCCTGGCCAGTTCGTCCAGCGTAAAAACTTCGTGAGACATCGAAAGGGCTCCAGAGGCGGGCTGAAACCAGTCCAGCGAGGAAGGCGGGGCAGTCGCAATACATGGTCGGTCGCTGAGGAAAGTCTGAACTGGAGACGCAAGAGCGATACATTTTAACTCAGGACTGAAGCAGTTCGAACTAAGCGAACTCTCAACCAACTGATATACCCTTGCGTGATTTCAGAATCCCTGTAAGGAGACCACGTTTAAAGACTCAACGCAACCGACCAGCAACCGCACATCAGAGACACAGCATACTGGCCACAAATGCAGCGTCGGGTTGAATTCCAATCGTTCAACCGGCACATTCCTGTTGATGACGACAAGTACAACCGCACAACCAGCTATCAACTTCCTGGGAGTCAGGCTCTCAACGAAGCTGTCTTATCAGCGAGACACTTCCGCAGCAAATCTGTGACCTGTAGCTGACAATTTTTCACTACGTCGACGATATCCTGCTTCCAAAGTTGTTCCGAGAAGACTTGAACATCGACGTCTCCTGTGAATCCACTCTCAAACAGGCAATGAATCGTTTCCTGAAGCGGCAGAATGCCGCTTCCAGGCACACACTGCTCGTACTCTGCTCCACCAATTTCCATTGCATCTCTGAGCTGCAATACAAAGATCTGTTCTGCACACTGTTCAGCAAACTTCAGTGCCTCAGCATCTTCGGCGAGGTAAAAATTGTCATAGACAACTCCGACATTTTTTCGACCGGTCGCGTCACAAAATGCGATCGCGTCCGCAAGATTGTGCAGTGAGGTCCAGCGTGCCGAATGCCGCATGTTTCTTGGCATCACCGCCAATTGAACACCCAACTCTTCCGCGACGAACGAAAGTTCTCGAACGGCCTGCGTCACAAGGCGATATTCGTGACGAGCCGTATACCGTCCCCGGGATCCGGTCGAGATAACCAATGTCCGCGCGCCCAGGGCAGCTGCGGTGAACAACGCATCATAGCTATCATCAAGAGCTTCACTGAACTTCAGTCCCGCGCTTCCACTGAATCCACCTGCGTATGATAACGTCGTGACCGAAAGTCGCGATTCCTTCACGGATTCAATGGCAAAGGTCTCGCCGACTTCGTCAACTTTTCTGCGCCAGAGTCCAACTGCGGAGGCACCAGCATGTTGCCGAACAGCCAGATCATCAGCAAAAGACGCTCGCATTGTCGTCATCTGGTTGATCGAGAATTCAGGCAACTCCAGAGATTCGGAACGCGCCAGCCCACCATCAAAGGAACTAATCGTTGGTTTATTTTGAATATCAGAGAACTTCGCTGAATCAGCCAAGACACACACTTTCATTGAGAGGATAAAAGCCGCTGTGTAAAAATTGAGGAGTAACAAAGCAAAGCACGACCACCGCAGCGGCATCGCCAATCAGTATCCGTAAGACCGTCTGCAACACGAAGACAAATGGTTGGACGGCAACCCAACCCCTGAATTCAATGTGCCAGATGGAGAAAAGCTTGCCTGGCGGCTGCCGCCGAATAAGAAATCAGCGTGCCCTGCGAAACACTCGTCGCAGACTGAGAAGCAGGAGCAGCATGGCCGGCGTACAGCGACTCAACGTAACAGTTTTCCAAATAAG
>JACLAC010008360.1_pt1 | contig 10845 bp, 5 predicted proteins | sample 8027881 | NCBI WGS metagenome assembly JACLAC01 (sample SAMN15725517, study PRJNA655200) | protist metagenome | isolation source: fluorescence activated cell sorting (FACS) single amplified genomes of... | place: Spain: Blaines Bay Microbial Observatory, Mediterranean Sea | collected 2016-01-19 | reverse complement strand
CGTATTGTCTGCCATCAATTAAAGCTTTGGCTTTGGCTCCTAAAATAAGGTTTTGGCCAGCGCGTGGACCAGCTCCAACTTCGAGGCTTTCTTTAATAAACAGAGGGGCTTTAGGGTCGGTTGGTCGAGTTTTTCTAACAAAGTCTAAAGCGTATTCAAATACATGATCTGCAACGGGAACTCTTTTGACGAGAGCTTGTAATTGTAATAGCTCGTCTCTTGATAGGACGGAGTTTAAATCAGTCCTTACGCCTGAAGTGGTGGCTTTTAAAATTTGGAGTTCATCTTCTACTTCTGGATAGTTTACTTTGATACTAAACATAAATCTATCTAATTGTGCTTCTGGTAAAGGATAGGTTCCTTCCTGTTCAATGGGGTTTTGAGTGGCCAATACAAAGAAAGGAGGCTCTAGTTTTAACGTATGTCGACCAGCCGTGACTTGTCTTTCTTGCATAGCTTCCAGTAGAGCGGCTTGAGTTTTAGGAGGAGTACGATTGATTTCATCTGCGAGGAGTATGTTTGCAAATATGGGGCCTTTTCTGAAAACTAATTTTCTTTGTCCCGTTTCTGCATCTTCTTGTAAGATGTCCGTACCAGTGATGTCAGAGGGCATGAGGTCAGGGGTGAACTGAACCCGTTTGAAGGAAAGGTCTAGCACCTTGGCTAAACTTGAAACCATCAAGGTTTTGGCCAGTCCAGGTAAGCCTATCATGAAACAATGGGCATTGGCAAATGATCAAGTAGAAAAATTAAGTGTGAATATTAAACATACTTCTTTGGGAACAAAAATAAGAGAAATTTTAAAGCAATACGACGACCAGCCTATCTCTGGTATTATCATTTTATCCGATGGCAATAACAATGCCGGTTTTGATTTAGCCAGTGCCAAACAAATGGCCAATGAACGTGGAATACGTATCTTAGGTGCAGGTGTCGGTGGAACTTATGCTCCGCCTGATGCCTCAGTAGAAAAGATCATGGCGCCGAAATCTTCTTTCAAAGGAGACCTTATTCGCTTGCAAGCCATCATAGGTCGCGAAGGTTTTGCTGACAGAAAACTTAAAGTGACTTTAAAGTCACAAGATAAAGAACTTTCTAGTAAAATTATTTCTGCTGGAAACCCAGGTAAGAAGCTCGTACAGTTTTCCATCACAGAAAATAATTCGGGAAGACAACGCTACCAAATTGAAGTTGAATCCCTTGAAGGCGATGTGCTCATTGAAAATAATTCCAAAGAAGTTGAAATTAAAATTTTAGGAGACAAAATAAAAACTCTTTTTATCGAAGAGTTTCCTCGCTGGGAAAGTCGTTATGCCGCGATGATGTTAGAGCGTGACCCTAGGATTGACCTCAATGCCATATTCATAGCTTCTGCACCTAACGGAAGATTGCCCATAGGCAAAACGGCTTACCCAGCAACAAGAGACGGATTACACTCTTACGATATTTTAGTCTTAGGAGATATCAATCCTAGACACTTTAATTCGGAACAATTAGAGAACTCAAAAAGCTTCATACTAGAAGGTGGAACCATGATGGTCATTGCAGGTTCTCAACATATGCCACATGCTTATCTACAAACTCCATTGATTGATATTTTGCCTTTAGAGCTTAGTTCCAATCAGAAATCCCCACAAAGTAAGATCCAGATCAAACTCGATTCCGGCAGTCAATTTGATGATGTCATTGCCATCGGACATGATGCAGAAGAAACAAACAAACTATGGAAAGGCTTACCGAGCTTAAATTGGGTGAATCATCAAGTAAATGGCACAGCTATAGCCGACACTTTGGTAAAAACAAAACAGCAAGCTCCTATTATTAGTCGAGCTGACATTGGAGCTGGAAAAGTTCTTTATCTTGGAACAGACTCTTTCTGGAAATGGAGAAATAGAGCCCGATGGACTTATCATCATCGCCTATGGAGTCAAATACTACTTTGGGCGACCACTTCGAGAACAACCGGTAAAGATTCCCAAGTAAAAATTATGAGTTCAAAGGGTATTTATGACCCAGAGAATGAAATTGAAATTAAAGGTAAACTACTCAACTCAGAAGGGCTACCCCTTCGACAAGTTAGTGCTTCAGTAGAAATTATAGATGAAAATGACGTACTTGTTAGAAAAGCCCCTCTCATTTATAGCGAAGGCTCTGCTGGCGACTACAAGGCCACCTTGCCTCCTATGAAACAAGGAAAATATAAAGTACGTCCCGTTTTACCCGACTCTGACAGAGATTTAAAAGAGGCCGAAATAAATTTTGAGGTTAAAATTTTGCCTACCGACGAAAGGTTATCCCTACAATTGAATACCTCTAAACTTCACAGTCTTTGCCATGAAGTAAAGCCTTTAGATGAATTACTTCACCTGATTGAAACCATTGAACCTAAAACTAAAACGACGACAGAAAGAGTGGATAATGAAATTTGGGATTCCTTTCCATTTATGCTCCTAATCTCTTTCTTACTCGGTATCGAATGGCATGTACGTAAAAAAATAGGCTTGGTTTAATTATGAATGATCAAAACCAAAAAGAATTAAGTTTACATGGCCAACTGAGCGCCATGGTGAGTCGCTACCATTACACAACTTTTATAGCTCACGGCTTAAAAAGCATTGTCGTACTGGGACTACTTGTATTAAGCTTCTGTACGATTGATTTCTTTATCAACTTACCTCTCATTGGTCGAGAATATTTTACTTATACTTTTTATGCATTTTCTCTCTTTGTTATATTTTGGTCTTTAGTCAAACCATTTTTGAAAGCTATGACTCACGAGCGTATGGCTTGGCACTTAGAGAACACTTGTAAAAATTTTGATGAATCCCTCATTTCAGCCCTAAATTTTGAGAAAGATTCTTCAGGTCAGCACTCTAACGATATGAAGCAAAAAGTCATTGATGATGCAGAAGCCTCTCTTCATCAGGTTCACCCTCTTGTCATTTTTCGAGTCAGCAAAAGTATTATCACTATTACCTTGGGAGCCATTGTCATATACTTGGCTTTCTACATTGGTTTTACGCCTAACTCAAATATTTTACTTAAACGAGTTCTATGGCCTAGTGCCTACGATGCTCGCCCAGGCTCTTTTATACTGGAACAGCTACAACCCGATAAAGACTATTATATTGAAGGTGAAAACTTAAAGTTTCAGGTAAGGGTCATAGGCCGATCTGTCGACAATGTGAAACTCATTTTACGCCAAAATACAGAACGTTCCATTGAAATGACTTGGATAGAGGAACAAAAAATTTATGAATGCCAACTCAATAACCTTGTCGGAGACCTTTGGTTTCGATTCCAAGCAGAAGAAGTGAGTACGACAGAAAAGAAAATGTATTACAAAGCACAACCAAAAATTGATCGCTTTGAAATAACTTACCAATACCCTACCTATACTGGTTTACCTCAAAAAACAGTCAAGAGTATCAGTGGTGATATTCAAGCTATCGTAGGAACAAATGTACTGATTAAAACCTTCATCACAAAGAGGTTAGCTTCACATGAAATCAATTGGTTAAATCAGAAAGAAATTAAATCTCATCCTAGTCCAGGGGTTTTAAATATCGACTTCAATAGAAACATCGAGAAAGATGGTGACTATCAAATAAGTTTCACCGATCAGGATCAAATTCAAAACACTCAACTTCCCAAATATAAGGTGATCGCTTTTCCCGATAAAAAACCCATCGTCAATTTTATCGCCATTGATTCAGAAATTTATATAAAAGCAAAAGCGCCTTTAGATCTAGAATGGCTCATCGAAGATGATTTTGGCATTCTTTCACAAACTCTCATTGCAAAAAACTCTAACGGAACACTTTTAGAGCAAGGTTTAGATAAAAACTCGACACAAACAAGTTTAGATATTCCAAAGTTAAACTTAAAAGATGGAGACCACTTTAACCTTCAGCTTCGAGTCAAAGATCAACACCACACGGTTTATTCAGAAACCATTAAGGTAAACATTGTCGATGATGAACATGTGCAATTTGCCTTGCCCTTCGCCAAGAAATGTGAAGAGCTTGTACTTGAATATCAAAAACTTAGAAACCATTTCCTTAAAACACAGAGCTCCATCGAATTAATTCAAGGTTTTACTCCAGATAATGTCAGCCAAGACCAAAATGAACGACACCACCAATTGGGTGTTCAAAGCATAAGGCTTCAAGAAAATAAACTACGCTTAGAAGAACTTCTCCATAAAACAGAAGATTTACAAAATATGGCGTTCTTCCCTGAAAGTCAGCGGGGGTTAAATTTAAAAGAACGTTATCTTTATTACCTCAACAATCATGAGCTTTCTCAATTGATTGATCACCCCGAAAAAAGTAAGCCCATGGAAAAGCTTATCCTTAGTACTCAACTAAATATCAATCTATTAGAGCGCTTAAAAGATAGGGCTCATCAACACCATGATCAATTTGAAATGAAACGACTCAACAAACTGAAAGAACTTGACGACAAAACCTTTCAAGAAATCAAAAACAAATATCTCAATAAAGCTTTTTATCATAACACATTACCTAAAGCCAAACCTCAAAATGGTTTGAATGCACGATACTATTATAATAAAAAAAGTTATCCTACTGAGGTTCATAAATCACTCCCTTTACCTAAGGCAGATAAAGAGTTTGTTAGTAAAACAATCAACTATGACAACATGAATAAATTTGGTTGGAATCATCACCAAATTTTTTCAGCTAGTTATTATGGTTTCATAAAAATTCAAAAATCTCAAAAAATTAAATTTCATTTAACTTCAGATGATGGTTCTCGCCTTTCTATCGATAATAGAATTCTGATCTACAATGATGGTAGTCATGGCATGCAAGAACGCACTAAAGAACTTCACTTAAGTGCTGGCTATCATTTTATAGAAATTCAATACTTTAACTCTAGTGGTGAAGGTGGCTTAAAATGGTCATGGAGCTTTAATAAACAAGTTAAAACTATAGTACCTGAACATGTTCTTAAAAGTTCCTTATCCGAAAAAGAATATGATGACTTCGTCAACAATAGTTTAACTTCAGAAATTGACCGTCTCATTAAAAACAACACTCAAATTGATTTGGCGATCAAAACTATTAAAGATCAGATACCTGAAAACCAACTAGACCTTAACCAAACTTTAGCTGACATAGAACTAGGCAAAGAAGAAAGTTGGGACGAAGTTGAAGCTCTTAAGGAACACCTAGATACTTTAGCAGAAAGAACGGATGACGAGGAATTAAGTGATACACAAGAATCAGCCGCTGAACTATTAGCCGATATTATTGAGAAAGAAGATATAGATAAACTAAAGAAATTTAACGAGATGTTAAACAATGCAGATACTGTTGAAGAAAAGGGAGAAACCTTTCTTGCTCCAACAGAGAAAGATAAACTCAGTCAAATCCAACCCACGACAAGTGAACTCTTAGCAATGGCTAAAGAGCAATTGAAGCCCATTCCCAAAAGTTTAGAAAAAGCTTTACAGGAATTAGCTAAAGCAAAAAATTCCTTACAGAATGAATTGAGCTCCAAACTTCAAGAAAACAAAACCCAAGATGAAAGTATACTCGGAGATATGGCATTGCTAAAATCGATGGAGAAGAATGAAGAACAACTTCAAGAGCTTGCTAGTCAAGAAACCATTGAACCTGAACCCTTAAAAAGATTAGAGCAAGAATTAGCCAACACTGAAAAACTCGCTCAAGAAAATGAGGCTCAAAAGAAAGCTCAGCTATCTCAAGAAGAAGAGGCACTCTTTAAAGAAAAAGTAAATGACCTTTTAGAAGAACTCGCGACGAAAGAAGAACAACAGCAATTAAAGCATCGTGAACAGCTACATAGCCTACAAAAAGACACCATGGCTATGCAAGAACAATCTGAACAGTTAACGAAACGGCAAGATTCAAATGGTTCAAAGGAATTAGCTCAACAAGCTAAACAAACGGAAGAAAAGGTGAAAGCCTTGAGTGAAGGGAAAAGTATTGATACATCAACTCCAGAAACAACTTTTAATGAAGACACAAAAACTCCTAACCCCTCAACAGTAGCTCAACAACTCAGTCAATTACAACAAAAATTGAATCAGGCAAATACTCATGATCAAAAACAACAAAGCACTAAAAGTATCAGTGGTAAACTTAAATCTAAAGCTTTAGATAGTTTAAATAAAATTGATCAAACTGAACTAGATCATCAACAAGATGAGGCCTTCCAAAAAGCTATGGCTACAGCACAAAAGAAAAACATGCAGGAATCTAGCCAAGCCTTAAGACAATTTGCCGATAAAATGAAACATAATTCGCCTCTTTATAAAGACTTAAAACATCAATCTGAGGAAATGCAAAAACATGCACATCAGGAAAATCAACTCAATAATGAAAAAAATCAGGAAAATCAGAAACTAAAAGAACTAGATCAAAAAGTTCAAGATTTAAAGCATGAGTTATCCAAAAAGCCAGATGCTTTATCTAGAAAAATTCAAGACGCTTTAAATCAAAGTAAAACATCTGCTGAAAATGGTGACTATGAAGATGCACAGAAAAGTTTAAAAGCTGCTCAAGAAGATACTTTAGAATGGCTCAAGCCAAAAGAACCATCTCTTGCCAATGCTGATAACTTAAAAAAAGAAGCTCTTCAAAACCTTCAAGATGCTGAAAATAGAGCCAACCATCATGACAAAGCTCCTATTAAAAACATTAAAGATGCTGTTCAAAATGATCAATTAGCATCCGCGATAGAAAACCTTCAACCCTTGATTGACTCTAAAGAAGCTGACCTAAAAAGATACCAAAAAGCGAAACAACTAGCTCATGATCAAAAGGACAAATTACCTAAGTACAAAGAAGCTGAACGCAATATAAAGTCCGGTAAACTAACAGAAGCTGCATTTAAAATTGCTTCGGTTGATCCCACGAACCAATTAGCCGATGACTTACTGAAACTACAGCAAGACAAAGAAAACTTATTATCTCAATTAGAACAAGAAAAGGCTAATCAATTAGATTCTGATATCAGAAAAAGTTTAGATAATGCTATTCAAAAAGGAAACTCTGGAGATTACAAAAGTGTCTACCGTGAATTAGCTAAAAATAAAAAAGAGTTACAAGATTTCGTTCAAACATCTAGTGAGCTTCAAGCTCGAGAGAAAAAGATGGAAGCTAGTATTAAAAAAGAAGAAAGCCAGTTAAATAATGAGGTCAAGCAAGGCCAACGTGACCTAAAAGAAAGCTACGATAAAGATATCAGAAAACTAAGCCAAGAAGCGAAGTCTGAAAAAGATCAGAACAAAAAGAAACAACTAGAGCAAGACCTGAAAAATTTACAAAAGCGACAACGAGAATCACAACATAAAGATCTGGCTCACGTTAGAAATACCATGCACCAACATTTAAAAGGCGCTGCCGAATTGGCAGAGGCTCAAGCCCAGCTAAAGCAGGCAGAAAGCTTACAGAATAATGATTCATCTGAACCTGAATCATTAGCTAATATGGGTGAAGCAGAAAAAGCAGAACTAACCAAAGCTCAGCAATCACTAGAAAAAGCCCAAGCACCTTTAGAGAAAGGAAAAGCCAATCAAGAAAGTTCCAAGGATTTTCAAGATGCTGCAGAATCACTCTCCAATGCCTTAGCCAAACTAGATGAAGCACTTCTCGCTGGCATGAGCTCTGAGAATGCTAGCCTTGCCGCAGCCGCCTCGGCAAGCCAAGAATCGAGTGAAGATAGCACAGAGAGCACTCAAGGAGATAACTTTAAACTTGATCCAGACTTCGAGAAAAACTTAGAGAGTAGTTCAGACTGGAACGGATTGGACGGGAACTTGAAAAAGCAAGGTGGACAAAGTAAAGAAAACAATTACGACGATTACTTTACTCAAGCGAACCATCGATATTTACAGAAAATCATGAAGGAAAGTCGCAAATGGAAATAAATTTAAGTCGTTTATTTTTATGGTGTCTTCTACTCATAAACCCTGCTCTCTTTTCCAACGAAACTGCCCAGCATCTACTCACGATTCAGAAAGAAGACGAGGTCGATTTAGCCGTTAAAAAAGGACTATCCTGGATCACCCGACAACAAGACCCCAGCACGGGAGCTTTTAATGGAGAATTACCCAATACCTTCACAGCTTTAGCCTGTATAGCCTACATGGCAGCAGGAGAACAACCAGGACGCACGACCTTTGGTGAAGCTTTAAAAAATGGTATCCTATATTTATGTCGAAGTGGCAAACGTACAAAGTACTATTATGGCAAAGAAGGTAAAGGAAGAATGTATGCACATGGTATTGTCACCTTAGCTTTATGTGAAGCTTATGGCATGATGGAAACCAACGATGAAAATAGACTCATCAAACATAGCATAGAAAATGCCATCCAGGTTATTTTAAAGTCGCAATGTAAGCAAGAAGGCCATAACTTCGGTGGATGGAGATACGAACCTAGGTCCAACCAAGGAGCCGACTTATCTGTCTCAGTATGGCAAGCCTTAGTTTTAAGGTCTGCTAAAAATAGCCAACTAGAAATCCCAGAAATCTCTATCGACCATGCCATTAAATACATCAAAGGTACCTTTAACCAAAAAACAAAAAGTTTTACTTACGAAGGAAAAGAGAAAACCAATACTCCTGCCATGAATGCAGCTGGTATTGTGGCGATGAGTTGCTTGGGTTTAAATAAAGAAAAAAATGATATTCAAATGATCAAAGACTCCTCCAAATTTTTAGAAAAATTTAACCCTGCTCATGGTGGGCATTACTATTACCAAAGCTACTATGTTGGAGCAGCCGCTAATATGCTAGGAGATACAATTCGAGAGAAATATTTACCAAAACTCAACCAAGCTTTATTAAAATTACAAAACCCTGATGGCGAGTTCAAAAAACACAGTGGTCAGTTTGCCGGAGTTTACTCTACATCTTTTGCAGTTTTTACTCTTTGTATGAGATATCAGTACCTTCCAATTTATCAGGAATAGACTAGTGTTAATTTATTAACAGGTATTGATAAGCGTGGTTCTTTTATTATATTTATATATAAAAAGAACTATTGATTCCTCATATTCCTATGTTACTAAATAAAATTAACCTTGTTTACATCTCCATGGCTTTCATCAGCTCCTTGATATCGGCTGATTCTAAATTCACCAATCTAAACTTTTCCGTTGATGGAATAGATAGAACTGCCGCTGTTTACCTACCTGAAAATTATAACGCAAACAAAAAATGGCCTCTCCTCATTTATTTACATGGAGGAGGCAATGGAGGTGACAATCAAGGAAATGCCATTGATTGGGCAAAAAAGCAGCCCATCTCTAGCATCATCACTCAAAAACCTTTGCCGGCCATCGTCCTTATCCCACGTTGCCCAAAAGGAAAAATATGGGCTCCTGTCCCCAAAGGAACTTATCAATCAGCCTGGAGAATGAGTAAATTCAAAGACGAAATTCAACCTGATGCTTCAAATCACATCACCAAAGCTATCGATTCCCTTTTCCAAACTTATTCTGTCGATGAATCAAAAATTTCCCTCACCGGTTTTTCAATGGGTGGCGAAGGAACCATTCGCTACGGAGCTTTACATCATCAGCGCTTTTCAGCACTCGCTCCCATGGCTGGCTCTGCTATCGCCATTAAAACAGATGCCCCCAAACTAGCTCAATTAAAAATATGGATGTTTCAAGGAGCCAAAGACAAGCTCAGCACCTCTAAATTAGGTCAAAAAATGTCTACTTGGGTTAAAGAAGCCGGAGGGGATATCAAATACACCGAATTCGAAAATATTGCCCATAACATCCCTAAAAAAGCCCTTGCCTATGAAGGGATGCTAAATTGGCTTATTACCCAGCAAAAATAAATCTATTCATCTAAATAAGAACAACAATAATCAGTAATTTCCTTGATCTTTAACTGAAATTTTGAGTTCGCAGAAACATAAAAGCTCTCTCCACCCTTAATGGTTTTCCAACTTTCTTCACCAGGCAATAAAACCTCTAAATCACCCGAAGTGATCTCCATAAGCTCTTTTTTCTCAGTGCCAAACTCATATTCACCCCGTAACATAAACCCCAACGTTTTAGTAGAACCGTCAGCAAATGTAATTGCACGACTCGTTACCTTTCCATCAAAATAAACATTCCCTGCTTTATTGACCGACACATTCTCAAAATTTGACATAATTAAAAACTCCAAAAATTTTCTAAATTCTAATTAAATAACCTACACAGAAAGGGAGTCTCATTAATTTTTGAACATAATTTTTACATTAACAATAATTATTGAATCATAGAGCCAAAGCTCTATCAGCGACATTATTTACAAGTCTAAAGTTCTTTGCCTTCAATAAATTACTCATAATTAATATCAAACACAACTTCCTTAGTAATTTCTTTAACTTTTCTATAGTTTTTTAGAAAAATCATTACGTGACCAATCGAGAATATCCTCATCAGACTTGATAAAAAATTTTATTTTACATTAATCACAACTAGAGTTTAGTTTTTCCTCTAAATTTTGAGCAGCTCTAATCTATACCTACAATTTAAGTTGAAATCATAAACAATACTGCTCCGACTCTTGCCAAAGTAATATTCCCAAAACCAGCACTCTACCCTACAGCAATACATGAAAATTAAAGCAGCATATCTCTAGTATTCTTAATGGTTGTTTTAAACGTTAAAGACTGACAAAGACACAACCAAACTCAAAAAGAACGAGATGCTAGATCCTATTATTAACATAATTATTCAAACAATCACTGGCAAAACTTATCAGGTATAAAGAAATGATCTTGGATGAGGTAGTCCACAATGCATACTTTTTCAAATAAATAGGGCCTGTCCAAAATCATGTGCTTT
>JACLAC010019355.1_pt1 | contig 10849 bp, 6 predicted proteins | sample 8027881 | NCBI WGS metagenome assembly JACLAC01 (sample SAMN15725517, study PRJNA655200) | protist metagenome | isolation source: fluorescence activated cell sorting (FACS) single amplified genomes of... | place: Spain: Blaines Bay Microbial Observatory, Mediterranean Sea | collected 2016-01-19 | reverse complement strand
CAACCACGACCCATCAAACAACATTGATGCAAATTGTGCCTGTGTATGTAAACAAATGGCGAGCTTGTTCGTAAAGCCAGAAACGCCTGCCCCAAGGAAAGGGTCGGGGCAACCGCCGCAGCTAGTAGAGGACTCCATCGTCGTCCCCGATGTAGAAGTAACCCCGCTTCAAAATTATCAGTGGACGTTGCCCCCCATTCTTCCAGATCCGCGCTGTCGCAAGTGTCTTGCTGGTGGAAAAGCGGGTCCATGCGCGCGTCACCATTTTTTAGGAGGTGGCGCTTTTGGGAAAGTGTACGTAGGCAAACCAACAAACCCCAGCAACAGTGAAATGGCAATGAAGGTGCTGCAGAATACTGTGCGGGGCAGAAGCAAACGAAAAGAGATCGAGCGGGAAATTAGCATTATGAGGCTGGTCAGCTCCATCCACTCGGAAAACTTATTGAAGTTGGTGGACGTGTACTACACAAGCACCGAAACGATTTTGGTCGTACCGCTGCTTGGAACCGAAGTGTTTGAGCACTTGGTTACGAAAGGGCAATTCAACGAAACGGGCGCGTTCAACATCATGTCGCAGTTGACCAACGTTGTCAAATATTTACACGATAAAAAAATATGCCACTTTGACATCAAACTACAAAACCTGGCGTTTCAAAAAGATGGTAAAACGGTGACTCTCATTGATTTGGGGTACGCGAAAGGACCCTACGATTGGCCTAAAACGTTGGACAGGTTCATCGGAACGATGGCGTTCGCGGCGCCGGAGGCGGCCTTGCAGAGGTCGTACGGGTACGGCACGGACGTTTTCGCAATGGGAGTGACCCTGTACCTGCTCGTTTGTGGGATGTTCCCATTTTCACCGTACATAGGCGAACAAGGCGTTCCGCACGACAAAGAAAAGAAAACCCCGAAGCCGATCAATGCGAAAATACCGGTGTCAGATGATTGCAGGGATCTAATTTACAAAATGCTCTGCGTGGACAACAACTCACGGATTTCCATTGATGGCATTCTGAAGCACCCGTGGTTTATTAAGAAGCAGTTTTACTCGGACAATCGCACGGACAATATTATGAGCAAGAATTACTTTTCGTACGCCAGAAACACGACACTGAGCCGGTTGATCAGTGCCTTTCCCGCTGCCAAGGTAGTTGCCGACACCGCCGGCACGGCGGCTCCTGCCCAGGTGACCATGAAGGTCTCCTCCCTCACGGGGAACGATTGGTCGAATTTGCGGGACATTTTCCATAAAATAGCGTCCACAGAAGAACACGAGGACATCAAATTTTCGCAATTTGGAGATTTGATGCGGAGCGTAGGCTTGGAACGGTTCGCAACGAGCCATGTCTTTGTCCTGTTTGAAAAGAGAGGGCAAGGAATAAACGGCTCGCTAAATTTTCGAGAGTTCATACTGAACTTGATCGCCCTGAGGGGAAAAGGTGAACTGAGCCATAAGTTTTTGTTCGATTTTTTTGACATCGATAAAAATGGAAAAATAGGCCTCGACGGATTGAAAAACATTCTCCTCAGCCTTGTCCAAGAAGATCTAGGAGACAGCGCTGCCCGCGGATACAACGAAAACATTGCCGAAAGTCTGGAAGAAATGCTGGGCAGTGCTTTTATTTCTGAAAATGACGATAGTGGGGCAAAAAAAGAAATGAACTTTGCGCAATTTAGTGAGTGGTACAGTACTGATCTAGCAAAAAAATTGCTGGACAAAGCGTTTCGCCAGAACGTCTCCGAAGCCGTAAAAAAGTTGCGAAACAAGTAGACGACTACCAGGAATCTAACGGTACCAAAGATCATCCATCTCCTCTCGTTTGTATCAAAAATTAACCTCCTCCCTTGTGGCTTGTGGGGAAAGTGAACAGTTTCTGGACCCTTGGTGGATATGTAATAAATAATAGGCGATAATAACTACATTTATAAGTATACTAAATATTATTCCATTTTTTCAAGGGAGACGTTGGTTGGGACGAGAGGCACGGATGCAAAGTATCTTTGGCGCGGAATTGAAAAATGGTAAACAACTTTGTGCTAACTATTTCAAACGAAGAGACCTTTATGAAAAAAGAATAATTTTTATTATTTTAAACCCTCAAATGTCTTTTCAGATACATAAAACTGTGCGTCTAGGATTCGTTTTCCCAGTTCCAACAAAGAAACAAGTGATTGTTTGGGTGGCGCTTGGTACAAATCGTCCATTTCACATAAAATTGTCCCTTGGAACCTCATTTCCAAGTCAATTGAGGACAAACATTTTACAAACGTTTGTTTCTGGCCGGATATTGCAAAGGTAACCATTACCTGAGCTAAACTTATGTAGTTAGGCGTCCTCCTTAGTTTTTTTTGTCATTTTATGACCGAGTGCTTCCATACTTTGAAATTCGAGTCGGATTTTTATTCGCGCCAAGGACACTGAACACTTTCTAGAACAGGTGTCTACGATCGCATTTTACTTCAAGAAAAACAACGACGGTCGTCTTTTCTATTTTTTTTAGAAAATGGTATTTTGTTATTTTTTGTTGTAAGTTTGTGTTGAAATATATTTTATTCATATTTATAGCGAACAGAAATGTAATATGTTTAAAGATATGCTGTGTGTATATAAAATACTCATTGTAAAAACAAAACAAAAAAACAAAAATTGCAAAAAGAACAATTGTTGTTGGTACATTGCAACAAAAGTAGTTTCTTTTTTTAGTGCTGTGTATATGTATTTTACTTTTACCAAACTCTATTTTTTGTTGTAACTTTTGTGTCGAATTATATTTCCTTCATATTTAATAAAGAAGAGAAATGCTAATTTATTTTAATAGATGCTGTGTATATCTAAAATAATAATTGTAAATACAAAAACAAAAACAAAACAAAAAACAAAGGAAGAACTGTTGTTGGAGGTTGGAGCGAGCACCTTCCCCTCCTAATTTCCTTGATAGGAGTATTTTTAACTATCGTTATTTATAGACTATATACTTGAAAACTGTTCAGTTTAAATAAGATGTCACAACTCACAACGACGACCGAGAGAGGTGTTTAAAAATCAAAGTCCGAGTCTGAGCCCGAGGCATTTTCAGTTTTCGAGACATTTTGAAACAAAAACCCGAACACTTCGTTGTGGTCCATTTTTACTGTCATTTTGTTCACGTAGACTTTCTTTGTATTTTCAAGCAACTTTGACGTGACTGCATGTTCGTCCATCAGGTCCGGCTCCGTTACATGCTCAGTAACGGTGTGGGACGAGACCAGGCTGGATAGACAGCGCTGAAGGAAGCGCTCATCTCCTTTGGTACAATAAACTCGTAGCATATACAGCGCGGCGGTCCTCATTTCCTGGTGCTCCCGAAGTTTATCGTCCAGTTGCGAAAACATCGTGCTCGATTTTACCGCGTTCTCGTACGCTTCTTCGAGGTTCCCAGAAATTCCTAAACAACGCGAACAGATACTGTAACACCGGGCTTCGTACAATCGGACAGTGACCTGCTCTTGAGTCTCCAAGGGTGGCCCCTCTTCCTGTTCTTGTCTCAGGGAATAAAAAGCTTTCGTGGCCCGTGAGCATAATTGCGCGCAGTCTACCATCATCTTGCAGCACGTTTCTAGTATCCCAAAGTATTCTTTGTCGACGCTGCCATCGTCCTTCATCTCTTCCTGCACAAGCTCAAATTTTAACAGCCCTGCATTGTACAACATCTTTACATAGTCCAAGAGCAAAACTAAGTTTTCTTTGACAGGCTCATTTTGTTTACTCAACAATTTCTCAATTTTCTTTTTTGCTTCTACAGGAGCCACCTTTCTCGGGGAATGCGCCATTTTTTCTATTTTTGGGAGCACCGTCGACACGTTTTTGCTTTGACTCGCATTCTTCTCCGCTTCTTTCCTTTCCCAGGCCAGCACCTCTGTGTAGTCAATGTCCTTCCAACTGTCAAAAAACTTGTAGCCGTACAGCATTGCGGCCGTATCGACAAAACCACTGTCTCCATCACGGCACTCCTGCGCGAGAGAGAACGGGTCCATATGTACACGTGCGCCTTTGAATCCTCTGAATGCTACCGAAACAAGTTTGTTTTACGAATTATTCTTTTCTGTTAAAAAATATAGATGACGAAGATATAGTTTGTGTTGGACATCAAGAAATTATTTCAAAGCAACTTGATGCCGGTACCGTGCCATTATTGGAAAATGAAGCACTTGTTTGTTGTTTTTGTATATATATTAATAAAATAAGTAGTAAATAAAAAAAAAAAGAAGAAAGAAACTCCTTCCTCCTACTACTACCTCCTCCTCCTCGATCGAACCCGGAAGAAGGAGGACTTAGTCCTTCGTATATTTTATAGTCTGTAATATTATAGACAGACTAGCTAAAAAACACACTGCTGCATTCCTGTATAATATTAATAAATAAAGAAGAAGTATAATAAAACAAATTGTCGATGATCGATGATCGATGATGATGATGATAAAAAATAGAATAAATAAATGGCAATAGAAAGAAGTACGTATATGCCATGAGACGAAGATGTTTCTTGGACAGAAGATATATCCATTACGTTCTTAATCAACACTTTTGAAATTTATTGAACGAGCACCCAACGGCACAAAAGAGGACTAGCGCTCCTTTATTACAGTGGCATACGCGTAGACAGTCCTGTATTTTTTACCATAGGCATGGGTCAGTCGTGGAGCGAAGAACTTGTCGAAGAGTCCGGTCGAGTGTTAAGACTGAATGGGGCTATTCCAGAATATGCACAAGAACAGCTTGATGTCTTGGATAAGGTTCGAACCATGTACACTAACCCTGAGGTCACTGCAAATTTTCTTGGCCACGACTATGCGTTCAAGTATCTTTTGCAAGGGATCAGTGTGAAGAACGATCGGGTTGTGGAAAAGACGCTAAAGGTGCTCACGGACATAGCAAGGATTCCTCCAAAAGTGGAAGACTTGGGCAAGGAGAGGAAAAAAGTTCTTCAACTAATTGGCACCAAAATAGCTTTGTACTGGGGACTAGCAGGTGCGGACGACATAGATGTACAAATTGCTGCCGTGGAGTTGATGACAGAGTTGTTAGATTACACTGTGAACCTTTCCAGCATGTACTCTCTGAGCATGAAGACGCTGCTGTTTTACATGCAACCCGCGTACCCGAACAGACTAAAAACCCCGCTGGCAAAACTAATCAAAAGAATGGTGTCAAACCCAGTTACTTTGTGCTCCATCGATTCCCACGGACTTGGGGCCATAAAACAAGAAGCGTACATTCGAACGGACCTTCCTGATAAGTTTTTGTGCGAAAAATGTGCAAAAGAGTGTGGTGAGCAATTACTAAATTCCCAGTCGGAAATAATGCCCCTCGGGAAGGAAACGTTTGTTTGTAACTGCAGGTACTGCCACATGTGCATGCTGCAAATGCCCAAGCCGGACAGGGCGAAAGAATTGTTCGAGCTTCGAGGCCTAAAGATATTTGTAAATATGATAGTGGACCCCAGAACGGATCTGGAATGCGTCTTGTATATATTGGAGACGTTAGTAGAAATGACGGATACGGACGTAACTGCGCTTGTGGTGAACGAGGACTATCGGGCCAAAAGGTTTCTTTTTCAATCACATCTTTTTTCAGACATATGCTACAAGAATTTTGCGATGCGGCACGAAGACGATCACAGAGACGAAATTATCGGATTAACTGGGAGCATGACCAGGGTTTTGGACTGTTTGATTTGGCTCTTAAATCCGCCGAGCGTCATTCCAAGCGATACAAAAAAATACAAGTTTTCGAGGTATTACCCGCACAGGCTAAGAAAATACGCGGTGGCATTGCCAATGATCAGCACCATGGCAATGAAATGCATATCGAACATCTGCAAAGCAATTGCCCTGGGAAACGGGAAGATCGTTCGTTTCGAAAACCCGTTGCTTGTTCGGTTTCCCGGGACAAAAGAAGTGAGCGTTGGAGCCGAAGAGGAAACGGACGACGACGAAAGCGCAATTGCAGAAAAAGCGAAAGATACAGACACGGTCATGCGGAACTACATATCGGAGGGGAAGCTATGGCACAGGCGTCTGTTGGTTCAAGCGAGCAAGCAATCATCTACCAACCCTTATTCTCAATTCATTGTTGAAAAAATACTCGGATTTATGAAGGCATTGAAGGAAAGCGGCGACAAAGAAAGCGCAATGTCGCAGAAAGTTGTGCTGACAAAGCGTGAGGTGAGGGGGGGGGGAAGCATGGAATCAAACCCTTTCTAAAATATTGTACCGGGACGAAGGAGGGAACAAAGTGCAAATTGTGAGCACCCCGAAGTACGCCTTGAAAGGAAACGGAAGCTCGGAGGGCTGGCGCATAGTTTTCTCTAACCTAAAGGAGTCACCACCAGGCACACGGAGATTGATATTTTATACAGAGTATAATATAGAAGGCTACAACGACGACCACGTGATAATTCGGGGAGAGTTGCAGGGTGACGAGGAACACCAGACGGCCGTGGATGCCAACGGTATGACCAACGAAGAATTTAATGCATCAAAGGTGCAGCAGCAGCTTCCTTTGTGGGAAATCCTTCCATTCAGCAACATCGCAAAGATTGATTTAGGAGTTACCGCTTCCCCGGAAGACAAGGCAAAGTACGAGTCACTTCTGCACGAATCGGTACCCACCAAATTGGCGCCAAGAGACTCGAACATATTTTGCAAACGGCCTGGAACAACTATAGTGAAATTTGTCGTGGCCTACGTGCGCAGGGTCAAGAGAAAGAAGTCGTCCTTCGGCAAACAAAAAATGAAGGAGCGCTCATTGCCTTTACCAAAGCATATAAGAGACATATTGACGGCGGATTCGAACGACGAAGACCCCGCGCAGAACGATTGGACGAAGTCCGTTCTCGTTGGTGTGAGCGATTTTATGACGTCAAAAGTCTACGTGCACCAGCCTCTTCACGAGAACCTGCGGAGAGTGAGATTGCGCCTTCGAGCAAAAGCAAAGCAGATGAATGCAGCCAGATGCATTATAGACACATTTTCAAGAGGGTTTTCTCAAACTTTAAGGGACTCATCAAGTGTCCAAGCCTTGCTGGGATGCAAGCTGGGAAGTTTGACTATAATGGGGTCGCCAGATGTTTACCCCTACGTCACTGGTTTGCGCGTGTTGGTCGAGCAGAAACGACTAAAAGTCTTGCCAGTTTGTATCCATGCAGATGTGGCCTTGGTGCAAATAGCTATACACAGAAAGAACAACCTTTTGAGGCACCAAGTCTTAGACTTGCTCGAGGGACTGAACGACTACGATTCATGGGTCAAGGATCTAAACAGGCTGGAGCCCGGAGAGAGCATTCAATTGGACATAAGAGGAAACTCTATATCTTACTTTTTAGCCCGATCGCTGTATTCCATGGTTGGAAAAATAGTTCTATTCGAAGAGACCCTTGCACAAAGATTTACCTTACTTCTTAGCATGACTTTCTTGGATTTGCTAGACGAGCGATTTGATGAGGCAACACGTTTAATGGCAATTAAAACAGTCGGCCTTCTACCAATGAGCCCGGGGGGAAAGTGCGCAGACTGCGTCGTTAAGAGTGGCTTGTTAAAGGTATTGCTTCAGTACCAAACATTCAACGCCAGCGAAAAGATTGTAACGGAAGCGTTAGCAGCAGCGGTGGGGTTTGCCGTGCACGAAAGGTTTCGCGAGGAAATGATAGATGCCGGCGGCATGAAGCATTTCCAACAGTTGATCATGGGCGCGACCTCCATGGTTGAAGGTGTCCATCGGGTCATTGATTTTGCAAACATTGGTTTGATCCTTTTGAACCCGAACCGCCCGACCAGCCCCCCCCCATGTTTTCAAAAAGACTGTTTTGTTCGCGCAGCTGAAAAAATTTGTGGAGTGGGTTCAGCCGGGCGTGAGACTGGTCGAAGATCGTTGGAAGGCAATGGGTGCACTCGTGTCGTTCAGTAAATCCTTTTCTACGCACCATTTTTTTTTGGAAGAGGAGCATTTGACCCTCATTTTGAAGATTGCGATGACCTCTTCCCCCGACTTCAGTATGTTTGGATCTGCTCCATGCCAAAAAGAGGCTGTGGAAATACTCAAAAATTTGTCCCAAAATCCTCTGGGAATATTTCTTTGGATGCCCTTTTTGGAAAAAGACCGTTTGAGCTGGGATTATTCTGGTAATTTTGTTCCAGCAATTGGGAGGACGAAACGGGCACCTGATTGGATTGCTGACGTGATCGATATCGAAGATGGTTCTAGCGACAGTGGCGGCGAGTCGGACGGGGAAGGGAAAACAAAATCAGTCCGGTGCAGAACGTTTCAAGAATACTGTGGGATGGTTTTGGGTTCTTACAATGTCATTTTCACACAGGTGCAGGGCGTTCCGTTGTCACCCGACTACACAATAAGTGTTTGGTTTCGTGGGGGAGAGTGGATTCTGAAGCGGCCAAACAAGCCGAACTTCTTTTATACGCTGGTCGAGAGCACCGTAGGGGACAAATTGATTGCTCTCGATCACAATTGTCATTTAGGATGCATGGCTGCTGGGAAGCAGAAGAGGGGAGGGCTGCGGCACGCCCGTTGGTATAACACTGGGTTTGATTTTTCGGATGCATCCCACACCGGGGAACCTTTTGCTACAAATGCTGCGAAGAACAAGTGGTTTCACCTGCTCGTTATTGGACAGACGGTTACTCACGAGGGGGTCTCGAAGGACTACACCATTTTTTTCGTTAACCGAGTGGTTGTGAAGACAATGCTGTACAAATGCAAGTCAAACATATACTGTGTGGGTAATACGGCGCATCGATCGGACCTCGCATCGCATTGGGACGCAATCAGCCAATTTCGGGTTTACAATTACGCGTTTTCTCGGTCTCCGATGAGCTGGCCAGCTGAAATCGTTACCAAGCCGGCGGTTGACCAGTCTTCTTTGATGCATTATCGCCGGGCAGTGAAGCCCACCGACTCCCCGTTTTACGTCCTGAAAACTTTATCGACGAATACGTCCTTAATCAACGGCCTGTTGCACTTGCTGCAATCACCCCTAGTTACGTTGAACCAGCTGGCACTTCAGACACTTTACAATATCTGCTGCTACCCACCATCCCGTATTTTAGTGGCACAGAATTACAGATTGCTCGAGGTATTAGACCAGTTCAGTCGATCCACCGACGACACGCTGAAGGACTTTGCGAGAAGGGTTCTCATTGCGGTTTATTAAGAAACTTTATAAATTCTTTAAAAAAGTAATATAGTAGAAAGTCGTGACTCAACATTTAATTAAAAATAAAGTACCTATCATAATGCGATTTCTCTAATTTGGATTTTTAAGTTAATGTGCTATGTTACGAACTAGATTGTAAAAATGTATATTATCTTTCAACGAATCCATACTAAGAGATGACGCACGCTGCAGGAGGTTTCTGCCCTTGATCCAACTTCATGGCTACCACAGACGATTGGCACAAGCAGCAGGACTTGCTCTGGGTTACTGTTATGTGCCGACCGGCAAACGGTTGCGCCACAAGTTTCGACTCCTTCGGCCGCTTGTCAAGCGCCTGGACTGTGGATTGGCATCCTCCTAAATCCGATGAAACAGACACGTCCGCCGAATGATACACAATCAGTCGTTGTTGGCAACCAGATGTTTCAACGATCGCGTTGTTTGAAGGAGGAAATAGCATGTCTCTGGTATCTAAATAGGTATTACTTTGGCACGCACAACAGTGCAAGCGCAACCGACCATTATTTGGAAAACGAAAAACCCCTTTGTAATTTTTCTTGGACTGGCACTGGCACAAATTATTTGAAAGGAGTTCGTGAGCACCTCCACCGTAAACTACCTCCTGCTGCACGGGATATTGCGGCGGGTAAACCGCGTGCTGTTGCACGTACGCCATGTTTGGTTGCATCATGTTCTGCGGGTATTTTGGCTGGCCGACGCCTTGGACAGGAACTGGAACAGCTTCGCATTGAGCGATAGGAACGGGCCTGGACTCGAGTAATAAGTCTGTTTTGTCCATGGGATTACTTGAGTTCCACACGACGTTTTCGTTTTGAAAAAAATAAGGAGACAGCAAAACTAACCCACCTCCCTTTCTTCAGAACAAGTCTACAAAATAATAGAGTATATCGCAATCTCATTCTTCGAAGTAATAAACACTCGCACAACAAGCTCCAAAAGAGCGAGACTTGATATTATTATTAAGAAGAATTGGGAGGAGCGCTACTTCTTCTTGCTCCTCATTTTTTTCGATAATAATAATAAAAAAAAAATGCGAAAAAAAAAAGCTATTTTTTTATAAGCCTATTATTACCTGCTGTATTTTTATTTTATAAATAAAATTAATAATAATAAAATGAATACGACCAAGACAAGACAAGATTTGGTTGTTGAAGAACGAACGAAAAAAATCGAAAATGAGTACCGTACGGTATTTAATGTAATAACAGCAATATTACCCCTTATTTATTACACTTATAATATCTCTGTGGACTTCTCTTCTCAAAATAAATAATGAAATGACCCTTCGGAACGCCTGGCAGAGAGAGGCCTATTTCTATAATTTACGTATTTGTCGATAGAATGGGAAGAGCCATTCGGTAGAGATTCTAATCATTTACATAAACACAGTATACTTACATATGCTGTGTTTATATAGCTGATAACTCTACACTCAGGCCAGAATATTATATTGTATTAAGTACAAATTCCTATCATTATTAATGTCCTGAGTTAGTGTGATAAGGCGAATGAACACAGCATGAATAATTATGCTGTGTAAATACTAAGTCTTAGAATCTCTACCGAGCGGCTCTTCCCATTCTATCGAGAATTAGGTAAATTATAGAAATAGGCCTCTC
>JACLAC010022020.1_pt1 | contig 10853 bp, 11 predicted proteins | sample 8027881 | NCBI WGS metagenome assembly JACLAC01 (sample SAMN15725517, study PRJNA655200) | protist metagenome | isolation source: fluorescence activated cell sorting (FACS) single amplified genomes of... | place: Spain: Blaines Bay Microbial Observatory, Mediterranean Sea | collected 2016-01-19 | reverse complement strand
GGACTGGCAGCGGCACGCCTTCCATCTGCCCGCCGACGATGCCTATAGGTTGCGCTATACCCTCACCGATCTGATGCGGGCGATCCGCGCTGCCACTGACGCGATCGCCGCCGAGAGAGGGCGCCCCTTTTATGTTGCGGTACGGGTGGCGACCACCTTCGAGTCCTGCCGGCGTATCGGTTACGACATCGAAGCCTGGGTGCGGGACGGACTCTGCGATATCGTCATCGCCGGCGGCAACTCGGGTACAGATCCGGGGGTGGAGGTGGAGCGTTTCGTCGAGTTGTGCAAACCCGCCGGGGTTTGCTTCTACAGCGGCTTCGACACAGACGGCCGGCAGCAGGCGCGGCGACTGCGTCCGCACCGGGCGTGGCGGGTGGACTGGTTTCGCGGCCTGGCCCACGATTGTCTAGACCGGGGCGCCGACGGGGTGTATGTCTTCAACTGGCACGGTCACCGCGACACCCATCGGCCCCTGCTGACGACCATGGGCTCGCAGGAGACCCTGCGCGGGCTGGACAAAGTCTACACCGCCCTGCACCGCAGCGTCGGGCCCAAGACGGGCAGGAGAGTGGATGCGGAGCGGGATGACCGCATCTACGGCGAGGTGCCGGTGGATCTACTGCGCACGTTGAGCGGCGACGGACCGACCTTTCACATAATCGTCAGCGATGACGCAATGGCAGCTGGAGCTGAGTTAGAGCGGGCTGAACTGCAGATTGAGGTGGCGCATCTGTCGACGCAGGACGAGGTGGCAGTGACGCTGAATGGTGAAGCCCTGGGCCCGCCGCGGATCGATGATGCCGCCGCCGAAGATCTGGAGGACCCGTCGGATGTATCGGAAAACGGCTGGCTTATCTGGCCTTTGGAACAGGTGGCACGTGGCGTGTGCGAAGTCCGCGTCTGCTTGCTCGAGCGAGATCCTCGCATCGGAGTGCCCCTGCGCATCGAACAGGTCGAGATCTATCTGCAGTATAGGCACTGACCATGGCTTCGCGCCCAAGTTCGCCAAGCGCGACGCTTCTGGCACGCCATATGTCGGGCAGTTGAGCATGGCTCCCCAGGATGGGCGGGAGTATTTCCTCGCCCTGACGACAGAGGTCGTCGAGCGCTACCGTCCGGTGGCGGTGCGGGTGGCATTAGATTCTCCAACTATGGTCTGCTGACGGAAGACCAGTTGAGCAATATCGGACAGGCCGTGCGCGCATCGCGATCGGAACGGACACTTCAACAGAGAGCAACAGCCATGAAGATACTGATCACAGGGGCCGCCGGCGCCATCGGCACCGTGCTGGCAGAGGGATTGCGGGACCGGCACGAGCTGCGGGGCTTCGACTGCCAGAAGATGCCGGAAATAACCGATGCCATTGTCGGCGATATCGGCGACTTCGACCAAGTGAAGGCCGCCGCCGAGGGTATGGACGCCGTCATCCACCTCGTCAACGTGCCCGGAGGGCAGTGGGAGCACTCACTGCAGAGCATGATCGGCACCTACAATGTCTTCGATGCGGCACACCAGTGCTCCGTGCGCCGCATCGCCTACGCTAGTCGTGGCGGGATTCTGCCGCAGTCCTTCTATCCGCGCACCCTGCAACGCACGGTGGACATGCTGCCCAAGCCGGACAGCTACTACACCATCTCCAAGGTCTTTGGCGAGAGCATCGCCTACATGTACTCCGCTCGTTTCGACATGGAGGCGGTGTCCATCCGCATCGGCAACTTCAACATCGATCGCGACCAGCCCGAGCATCCCCACCACCTCAGCCACGGCGATTGCGTGCGCGTCTTTGAGCAGGCGGTCACCCATCCCGGTGTCGAATTCGAGGTGGTCTTTGGGGTCTCCGACAGCGACTGGCCACTCTACGACCTGGACCACGGTCGCAAGGCGATCGGCTACTACCCCCAGGATCGGTCGCAGGTGGCGGAAGAGGAGCGCAAGTAGCATCGGTACAGGCGCGGTCGAGTAGCTTAGAGCCTATACGAGACAGATCTGGACTGCGACGAAAACGGTCTTGCTGCTGGAAATCGTCTACAGGGACGCGAAGAGGGGGGTGCCGTAGCAGATCGAGGAGCTGATGTCGAGCGCCTGCAAGAAGTGCTTCAGAATCTTCCGCTCAGTAAGAAATCTCATGCTCGTGCATACCTGGCATATGTTAGGTTTAAGGAAAATGACGCGTCCTTGTGAATAAAGAAGTGGGCGACGGTCTTGAGCGAAGCCGATGATGCTTTTGGATGCGAAGAATGTTTCGAGGCTCTTGTTGCACCATTTGCTGAGGCAGCGGCCCAATTTTGGACAGCTGTAACTGCAGGTTTGTCGCCCAAAGGGAAATGTGCGCCCGTCGTTCATTATTCAAATGGCTTGGCATCGGAGGAAATGCAGGAGACGAAAAGGGCAAGAATGTATATTTGGTTTACTCCATGAAAGCATTCTGCTTGCACCAGTCTTAACCAAACTCGGAAGAGGAGGCCGCATGTCGATTCTGGCTACAACTCAGCCCGGATTCTCCTGATGCTACGATCAACTCGGCCGTTGCCTCCGCGCGCAAAAAGATTATGAAGGGGCGTTTAAGGCGTTCGACCACGCTATGAAATTCGCCTCCAACAATCGTTCGCTGTTGTGGAACAAGATTAAAACACTGGAACTGTTGGGGCGTCACGCGGAAGTTGACAAAGAGCAAGCCAGGATGTCGGCAACGTCCTCAATCAAGCCATGCACGTATCTATTTACTGGGAACTCCCAGAAAACGCCATGGCCAAATATCTCTGACGACATCAGCGAAGCAAAGAGAATGGCCTATTTCATCAACAATTGGAGTTGTGGAAACAGGAAGAGGATATAAGCTGGCGACCAGTCTTATCTTCTTTGCCAAGGTAAAGGTCCAAGGGGAATGGTTGGTGCGGGCACAGTGGTGTCAGGAGCGTGGGAGGAAGCCCACATTGGAACGTCAATGATGCAAAGGGTGGGAAGAAAGCATTGTTCGTCGATGTGGGGTGGAAAACACGAATCGACCCCAATATTCAATCTCCACTGGATCGGAGCCTTCTCATAGCCAATTCCCCTCAAGCAAACTGGAATACGCCCAGATCGGGTATTCACAATGCAGACGAAATAGTGGAGCCCTTGGCAACTTCTTGGGTACAGCATCTCAAGTTGATGGATAAGGATGCGATATACAACTTCGACGTAATCAAATGTGGTCAATAAGATCTACGTTCGGTGTTGAAAGGAACTGGTTGTAAAGCATGGAGCCTGCATTCGAGAATTGGGACATCGATAAGTTTCGATCTTATTTGACCGAAGAGGTAGCCGAGTCTTTTGCGAAAATATTTCCCAATAAAAGTATGCATTCCCCTGCGAACTCATCGAGGATATTTGCGCAGAGCATTTAGCATTTCCTTGCGGGGGTGTTTCAACACGCAATGGCTTTGAGGGCGCTGTTCGACGGGCGAAACTCGGTAAGCATATCCGATTCTATGATCTACGCCATACCTTCGCGAGTCATCTACTGATGAAGGGCATAGATCTTAGGACCGTGGCCAAACTCATGGGGCATGGGGATATTAGTGTAACGATGCGCTATGCCCACCTGGCTCCTGATCATCTGCAAGCGGCTGTGGATGTGCTCGCGCAGCCGATACCCGTAGAGCGGCAGAGCGCGGGGTAGCATACGGTCTCCATAAAGTCTCTATCGAAACGTACAACTCCATTAAACTCGGAGTTGACTGGAGCTAAACACAGCTTAGCTTAGTTGAAGGCTAGCTTTGATCTTGTGTTGTAAGTGGTTGATTCTCGTGATGGTGCAAAAATTATCTTGGGCGCTTTGAGGGGGCAGTGCCTTCGGGCGTCGGGGTTCGAGTCCCCGCTTTGGTACCATATATACTTAGAGGGGACTGTAGAAACATTACAGTCCCTTCGTCGTTTCAAGGACTGTAGACGTACTTACAGTCCTTTTTTTGATAGCGAATAAAAAATAAACGGGCATGAGGGTTTCGTTGAGATTCTATAAACAGGTAGATCAAATAATCTGGGTCTTATTCGCGGTCTTATTCGCCTATATATCCTTAGTGCCTTTCTATTATTTTCAATCGCAAAGCCTCGTAGGCCCCCCAGTGTTCTCCCTGGTTAAGTACCTTCCCTTTATCTTGGCCGGAAGCGCATGTTGCTTGTGGTGCTTCGATATCGTCAAATATTCTAAGCCGGTCCTCAGAACGCCTATCGATCGTTTATTGGGCTTATATCTTGCGGTTGCGTTGCTCAGCCTGCTCGGCGCGAATTACGCGCTGACGGGGTTGAGTAAGTGGGGGTATTACAATGTTACCGGTGGCGTTTTGTGTCTACTGGTGGTCCAGTATTGCACGTCTTGGAAAGTGATTCGCCGGGCGGCATTTTTCATGGCCTTGGTGGGTGGGTGCGCAGTGAGCTATACCCTATTCTACGCCTTTGCCGAGCAAGAGCCATTTTGGGACGCGGTTCAGCGCATGTATAGTCCGTATCACACCAGTCATCGAGCGATGGGACCCTTTGGCCATACGGTGGCTACCGCGACATTTGCGATGTTATTACTGCCTTTGGCTGTGTGGACCTTTTCGGTTTTGCAGCGAGTATGGCTCAAGATTGGCTGGGGGCTGGTCTGCACTCTTTTTGTACCTGTAGTGTTGTTGACGCAGACGCGCGGTACGCAAGTGGCGACGCTTTTATGCTGTTTGTTAATGATGCCTTGGCTGAAGAAACTCGGATTGGCGCTTGTGCGTAATACCCGGGGCAGGCTCTATGGCGGGCTCGTTATTATTGCGATAGTGGCGTTGGGGGCATTTTTTTCGCGAAATGCGAAGGTCGATAGCGTATTGCAGGGAGTCCAGCAGCGCTGGAGTGACATCTTGCAGCCAAGGACGGTGACGATTCGGGGGGATGGTAAGGTCTACGAGTATGGTTCCCTATTGGAATATACCGAGCGCTTTCGCATCGCCCAGTACTATACCGTGGGCAATATTCTCGCGGAGCATCCATTGTTAGGGGTCGGCTTTGGTACTTTTACTAGGGAATTCGAGCACTATAGGTATAGCGAAAATTACATGGTGAGGGAATTTCCTGAACACACCACCGAGAATATGTATCTGATGTTTCTCGCCGAAACCGGGATCTTGGGTTTAGTAAGCCGCCTTATTTTGATGGCTGCGATCTTCTTAGTAGTACTACGGGCTTGGCGGCGGGCGGGTGATGGAGCGGGTAAGGACTTGCTTTGGGCTTATTTGGTCGGACACATCAGCTTGGCCGTTAATATGCTAACCTGGGACATTCTAAACGAGCCGACGATGCGTATGACGTATTGGCTATGGACGGGGTTGGCGTTGGGCTTAGTGCGGTGCGGCGAGGGTTTAGGCGTGTCGGTGGTAGAGGCCGCGGACGATGCTGTATAGCCGTGAATCGTGCGTTACATAATTGCGGAAGGTGTTTTTGGTATGGAATTCCAGACGGAGCATGTTGTAGGCGGCGATGCAGCAAACGCGAATTCGATCCGAAAGCGCGACCCATTGCCAGTCCGGTAGGATCTTTACAAATATGGCCTTTTTTGCTGAGACTGCCTGCTATCCGTCGTCCCACGTGATTGGGTAAGGAGGATCGTCTTGCCGACACTTCGTCATCGTCAAGACGAGCAGATTGCACCTAACTAAGACCCAGTATCTTATCGAGATACCAATTGCATGCGGCAAGATTTGTGCAAACTTCAGATTCGTTTCTGGATTGGTGAATTGGGTGTTAAAAACGCCATACTTCGAGAGCTGTTTCGCCAAAGATCCAGGCCCGTTCATCATCGCTGAATGAAGAAAGATGTTCCATGGGAAAACTCAAAGAGTGGTCGTAACCCTCGCGCGAACTGACCGGAGGCCAATCACTGCCCCACATCACCCGACTTGGACCAAAAGCCTCGATGGCCATCTCGGCCAGTGGGGGAACGTCGTTGAACGGGTGTGGCAACGCGCAAAATTCGCCGAAACCGGGTAGTTTGATCGAGAGGTTCGGGTATTCGGCGAAGGCGAGGACGCGCGCGTAGTCCTCATAGGGTGGTTCGGCGTTGTTATCGATGCCGGCGAGGTGTTCGATGACAATTGAAAGATTCGGAAAACTACGCAGAACTTCGGCGAATTCGTCGCCGAGCAGGGCGGGGGGCGTAGCCGGGGCACTGACGACTAGGTCGAGCTCGGCGGCCGTTCTCCATTGCGCAAGGGAGTCGGCGTGCTGGGCGCGCGAAGTCGCCGCAAGGCGAATACCGATAATGCCTTGCGCTGCCCAATGGCGAATCTGGGTACCGTCGTCCTCGGGCTCGACAGCCATCGCCGAGGCGAAACGACCGGGGTGTTGTTGCAAGCACTCGACGTGGTAGCTGTTGTCGGTTTCGCCACCGTGTTGAATAAGCACGGCCTTATCGACTTGTGCGCGTTCCATGTGGAAGAGCAAGGTTTCGACGGGTTCGTATTTGTGAATTCCCGTATGGCAGTGTGTATCGACAATTGTCATAGGACCTTCCTTTCTCGGTTTGCTCGGGAGCAATATAGCTTGCATCCTTTATTGCGGCAACGGCTCTTGACGCAGGGGCTTGCTACCTTCAATATAACCGCCATGGGTAAGCTAACTGAAGGACGTCCAGTGCCCTGGCGAGTCGATGGCCAACTAGGCATAGCGCCGAGATCCAGCATTGTCGGTGCTTGGTATTGTTGTCGGCAGCAAATACCAAGTAATCGCTGTAGGGGCATTGCGTTTGGCAGGGCGATCGACACGGCGGATTTAGAGGCTCTTTTTTACGATTTTGCCGAGACTGGATAGCCTGTGCAAGAAACATTGGCGTTAGTGCTATTTGCTTGTTTCTTTACCGGCACGCTCATCGAGATCTCCCTTATGCTGGGGCGTAAACGCCAGGGGGGGGGAGCTCGATCGTTTTCGTCTATTGTTTTTCTTTATGGCTATCTTGATGTTGGTCTGTCTACTGCCTTTGTGGGTCTTTGCCAAGTTGACGATGGCGATTTGGGTGAGTGATCTCACCGTCGTTTTGGCGAACCTCATTGGATTCGGATTGACCTATACTCGGGAGCGCCGTCAAGGCGAAGCAGGGGACGGAGATGAGCAAGGGGAAGACCGGAGCGTGCGAGCCTATGCCGTTTATTTACAGGGCAAACCGTTGGGGATGGTGACCCGCGAAGGATTTGAGCAATTGCTGAGTAATGATCTGTTGAAAAAACAGCAAACGGTTGAATTGCTTGATGACTATCAGGAGAAAGCCCGTCGCCAAGGACTGCAAGTGATGATTTACCAGAACAAGGACGGCAGCCAGCGATTGATCAAAATCGAAGAGTTGGCCTCGCGGGCTACTTAAGGGGAATCGCCTCGTCGATAAGCATGATGGGTATTTCATCCTCTATGGGGTAGAGATACGCCCCATCTTCACGCACTAGCCCGCCGTCGATTTTAGCTTCCACTGTCTTACCTGCCCGATTCTTGACTTCGCCGCGTTCAATGCGATCATTCAGTGCGGCGAGCATTGCCGTCTCGGCTAGGTGGACCGGTTCTTTGGTCTCGGGACAGGCGAGTATATCTAACAATTCTTTATCAATCATTATTGACCTCCATTCTACATAAAAATAGATCGGTATTTCTTTGCCGACAAGTGGTTCGGTAACACGAGATGGGAAAATTATGTCTATGGGGGGACATTTTTTCCTTTTTTAGTGTTGGTGCTGGGTTTTGAATCGCGAATGCGTATTTATTGAATATTACATAAGATATTATTTTAATTATATTTACATCGTATAATGAGGACTCATTATGCGATGTAAATCGCTTGCGGCCCAATCCTTGCTTTAGTTGTCCCTGAAACTGGGGAAATGGCCCCGGACCATTGCTGGATAAAGATGGGGAGGATCATCATGGAGAGAACTGATCTGCAAGTTGGGGTCCGCAACGAACGCTTGGCCTATATTGTCGAGCGCTGCCTGGAGAGCCAGGCAGCCTATAAGCTCTTTGATATGCTGGCTGCCATATCCGACTTGGACAAGGACGCCAAGGGCGAATATATGGAATTGGTCAAGGATTCGGGGGCGTATTCGGAGGAAGAGATTAGCGCGATTGAGCGTTTGATCATCAGTGGGACGGCCCGCTATTTCAAACAGGTCATTGACCAGGTGCGCGAAGAACATGTCCAGCGTGAAATCGATGATATGCTGGTTTAGAGCAATTCTGCGGCGTTGGTTAGTACTTTGTTGATGGCCGAAGCGATATCCCGCATATCGTCGGCAGTACCCAATAGCATATTTTGCGTGAGCCAGACGGCTTCACGAGCACAGGCGTGCTCGGTAACTGGGCATGAAACGCCGCTGTAGTCGGGCCGCCCTCGGAAATAGGGACTGCTCAGGGATGAGTCGATAAAATGGGTCGTAAAAGCGGCTTCGTGGTATAGCGGGCGATAGCCAGAGGAACAGGGAATGCCCTCGGCGCAAAGCGCTTCGATGAATCGATCCCGCGAGAGACCGGTTGACTCGGCTTGGTAGCGGAAAATATAGAGGTGATGCGCGTGGGTGGTAGTGCGCTCGTCTTCGCCCATGGGGGCGATGCCTTCGATCTCGTGCAATAGGGAAGTTAGCAGAGCGGAGTTTTCGGTCCGTCGGGCCGTCTGCGCTTCAAGGCGTTCGAGTTGGCGCAGAAGCAATGCAGCGTGAAATTCGGATATGCGGTAGTTGGAGCCGATTAATGGGTGCTCGTACCAGGCACCTGTGCGAGATCGGCCGCAATTGTGTACGGACCATGCGCGCTCGGCGAGTGCTTCGTCGTTGGTCGTAATAAAACCGCCTTCGCCGGCACATAAATTTTTGCTGGCCTGAAAGCTAAAGGTGCCCAGGTGGCCGATGGCCCCAACGCGGCGCCCTTTCCAGGCGGCGGCATGGGCTTGGGCGGCGTCTTCTATTAGATGAATCTGGTGGTCGGCAGCCAATGTGCTGAGGGCATCGAGGTCGCAAGGACAGCCGCCGATATGCACACCGATAATGGCCAGGGTTTTTTCAGTTATGGCGTTAGCGACTGATTGCGGGGAAATATTGTAGGTGTCGGGATCGATATCGGCGAAGATTGGGATGCCGCCGGAGGCGACGACGGCGCTGGCGGTGGCTATAAAAGTATAAGCTGGGACAATTACTTCGTCGCCGGGGCGGATGCCGATGGCACTGAGGGCGACTTGCAGCGCGGTTGTACCGTTGCTGGTCGCGATGCCGAACTTGGCCTCTTGGAAGGCTGCAAAGTCCCGCTCAAAGCGCTCAGTGTGTTCGGCGAGAAACCAGCGGTCTGAATGCAGGACGGCAAGCAGAGATTCTTCCTCGCCATCGCCGTATATGGGCCAGGAGGGGAAGGGGGCATTGCGAAGGGGGGAACCCCCATTGAGAGCAAGCATAGAAAATGCTTATCTCAGACGGAGATTCCGGCTTCTTTTAAGAACTGCGAGACACCCTTTTTGTTGAGGGTGCGTAGAGAGCGGGTGGTGAGACGCAGAGTAACCGTGCGATTTTCTTCGGGAATGAAAATGCGCTTTTTGATCAGGTTGGGTTGCTGAACGCGCTTGGTTTTGCGCTGAGAGTGGCTGACACTATTGCCGGTCATACCTCTTACACCAGTGAGACTGCATTTTCTGGCCATGAAAAAACCTCCTTAGAAGACCTGAGAAGATAGAGCTAGCAAGTCGATAAGTCAAGGGACGAGCTTGACAAAAGAGAGGCTGGGAATCACCTTAAAAGTGTCGGTTGACGCCGTACTCCATCTGCTCTAACGAGATCTACCCTCTCTTTTAAACCATATGAATTTAATTAGAATTGGCTTATGTGCGCTGGCGCTCTTGTGTGCGGTCGGCGCGTCTGCGGAATTGAGTGTCCTCGAAGAAGCGCCGAAGCGCCTGCGCTTGCTTTATGAGCCCTTCGTCGATCCAGGCTTCTTCATCCGGGTCGTGTCCCCAGTGGATCAAGTGCTGCAACTCGTGCGCCAGCGTCCCACGACCAAGATAGGCTTCAAAAACCAGCTTGCGCGCATCGAGATAAATGGTATCGCGCCTCAACTCTTCTTGTACATGCCCATAAACCGATCGGTCGAAATATCCGACCACACGATCGTCGGGAATATCGAGCAGCAAAATGAAAATGCGGGGATCCCCATCTTCGTCGGCCACCTCCCCGAAGGCTTCAACTGCCATATCGTAGACTCCGCGATCGGCATCAGCCGGGGTCTTCTCCTCGAAAAGTGCCCCAAGCTGGTCGACATCGGGTTGCGCGACAATAATATCCCACTGGCTTTCTTCGACGAAGATATAACAGTGCTCGCCCTTAAAACGGCAGGTAGCCAAATTGAGTAGAGGATCGGTGGGAACCAAAAAGGCGCGCTGCGTCCCCACTTCAATCGGCCCCGTTTCCTGTACTACATCAAGGGTTTTCGCCGCAGACGCCGGAAATTCGTCGCGATGTTCCTGCAACCAGCGGGTGCCGCAAATCCGCTCTTCAGAAAAGGCCGCCAACGGTAGCAGGCATACGATCCACAGCCAATTCATCAGAAATGCCGCACGATCGCTAGTGACGCCCTCAAGCGCCCGGGATTAAAACTAGGTATTAGCATAGTTTGGATATCGCCCGCACCACCGGCTGTCCGAGCTGCATGTACCGCCGAAACAAGGTGGTTAACCACCAGCAACCCGGTCATAAAGACCGCCTGCCGCCCGGCTGTGGTACTCGAATTGCGCAAGCTGCGATAGCGTTCACGCGAAGGGTCCCCGTCCCATTCCCAAAAGGAATCGCGGTCCAGCGAGTACACCTTCGCGTTTGGGCCGTCC
>JACLAC010025640.1_pt1 | contig 10856 bp, 6 predicted proteins | sample 8027881 | NCBI WGS metagenome assembly JACLAC01 (sample SAMN15725517, study PRJNA655200) | protist metagenome | isolation source: fluorescence activated cell sorting (FACS) single amplified genomes of... | place: Spain: Blaines Bay Microbial Observatory, Mediterranean Sea | collected 2016-01-19 | reverse complement strand
TTAGGCCGCAATAGCAGGTAAATTGTCGTCAAAATAGTGCTGTGACGGCGTAAAAAAGTCTTACCATAGAATAATTAGGCCGCAATAGCAGGTAAAAGCGTGACAAAATAGTGCTGTGACGGCCTAATTGAGTCTTACCATAGACATAGTAAAGGGAAAAAATTTAGTAGCAAAAAATTGATTGTCAATAAATTAAAAGGTGTATATTTATTGACAAGATTATCTCCAAACCAACTACGAACGGTTCGTACAACCCTACTTCACTTCCACCGTAAAACCCGATTCTCACATAACAAAAAACAAAATCTCCGCCTTTTTGATACTCACACTACGGGCTATCACCATGCTATACTGCACTTCCAGCCACACTAAAGTTTCATTAACACCGGTAAAAATTTATTAGCAATATACCTTCGAGTGTTAATGAAAATTGATTCTCACCGGAAAAATTTTTAATACCTGCTGGCCCAAGAAAATTGGAAGGTTGGATGTTAATCATGATATGGATACTGTAGAAGATAAGGAAGGCACAGGCGAATCACATGACTCTATTGTAGATCCTGAATCTTGTATCGACTCAGATATGCCACCGTTACTACCGGCAACGCCTCCCAAGGCTCCAAGAAACCGGCTGGTACCAAACCTTATGGGTATCGATCTCGGCCGTTCTGCACAAAGCGATTATAACGCAAATGATGCCTTGGATCAGTATGAAGAGAACGATTTTGTAGTACCTGACGCTCAGGAAGCTTGCAACGATGGTAGCAGGGTGATACAGCAACAGTATTTACAAAGTCAGTGGACAGAAGAAAACGATGTTGATGATAGACGATCGTATAATACATTATGTATACGAAAAAATTTATTACGACAAGATTTTTCAACACGAGAGGAATCACAAAACATATTATTAAACATTAAACGGAATTTGCTTATCCATTTAGTAAAACGCAGAGCGGAAAAGGTTGCTGAAAAAGTTATCCATCGTCATACGTAGGTAATGGATTCAGAAATAGAAACATATATATTTAAATGACTACTAACAGTAACCCATATACCATCGTACACTTATATCCTACATTTATATCAGGTTTACATGTTTGCATGGGAAAGAGGGAAACAAATGCTGTCGCATGGCGTATAAGCGACCATTCGCGCATCGAACGCGGTTCGTTGAAGTAGATATGAAAAACGACCATGAATGGCGTGACGATATTTCACCCCAAACGTACGAAATGGAGAAAAAAAAGGATGCATTGCCGAAAAAATCAGGAAAGGTCGTGTTGTTTGATCAACGGCGACCATCAAGTGATGACCAAATGGTTGTAAGTCATAACAAAACGGCGTTGGGTGTACTTGGAGACAACATGGATTGCCAATTTTTGGGCGATGAATCCGCATCAAAAGCGGTGATGATGTACTTAGTAAACTATTGCACCTCGAAAAGTGCACACAAAAAAAACATAGATGAGGCATTTATATATCTACTAAATTCACGAAAGCATATGGCCCATCATCCTAGCCTTGCAGAAAACGTTGGTACATCAAAACGGAATGCTTTACATTTGTTGCAGCGTTTAAACAACAAAATGATTAGTGCGACTGAAATGTCTATGGAGCAAATGGCGGCATCAGTATTGGGCATGGAAGCACATTCTTTAACCATGGAACCGTTTTACATAAGTGTCTGGGATGCAGTTGTAATGTTGGAAGAAATGTACCCGGAACATGAAACTAAAGTCATTAAACGGACGGATAACACGTATCGATTCGTAAAAGAATCTCAAGAAGATCATGATATGGATAGGAGCGAAGATGTGGATATTGATAGAAAGCAACAACAGACATACAATGCAGACAATCCGAAAAAGCAATTGAAACAGGTACATTGCGACGACGACAAGAAGATTACCACTGTCCATCCTTATGAGCATTACTTATATCGGAACAAAGAATTGATGCATTTAGATTTTTACACCTATACTGGTATTATACTAGTTCGAAAGTTGTACAAAAACAAATCAAAATCATCTTCAAGTGAAATGCAAACGTTACCTGAAATATCCACTACCACCAGTGAACCGGAAATATCCACTTCCACCAGTGAACCAAGGATAACAACTACTACCAGTGAACCAGAAAAGCCTACTACCACCAGCGAACCGGCGGCGACCACGTCCACCATGCCAGAGGATGTAGATGATAAGCGCGATTATAGGGTCCGTGGTAGGAACAAAAATAAAACGTTTCGATTCCACCCCGATCACCCGTGGGCAAAGACACATATCCAACAATTACGATCAAAACACGTAATTCCCATGAGAGTCGGGAACAGTCGTCCAGCATATCCCAAACAAAAAAGGAATGAAACCGAAGAAAACTTTACTAATCGTAGGAAACGTTTTCTAAATTATTACTGTTGCTTGCTGGTGCCGTGGGGAAATGGTGACAAAGTCCACCAAGAACCCCATCCTTGGGCTCAAATGAATGAACAATGGAACCGTGTCCATACGTGGGACGGTTTTTGTGACATGGTACAAACGTGGAATGAGGACTACGAACGTAATTTAAATGGGCACTTTCATGCAGAAACCAATTGTCCATGTGAATCATCTCCGTGTGATACTTGCCTCACCTATAAAAAAATGCACAATGTATTTCGTTGGAATATATACCACAACGTAGCGCGTGGAATGTGTACTGACCCAAAGGAGCGCGAGATGCAGCTAAGACATCGTGCGCGAAATACTGAGCCATGGCACAAATTGCCCCCAGATGCAGTTCCAGCTATTGTACGACGTGCCCCTCAACGCAATGGAGAGGCGGTAACTGCAGCAAAGATTGCACACGAGAACGAAGTGGGGTTTTTAGACAAAAAGGCGCAAAAACGATATCTGAAAACATATTTATATCAGCAATTATTGGAACGTAATGTGCATTTTCTGGAAACTGTTGCAACGCCTACTGTACGCAAAGGGTGTCTCAACCCAGCGGATCATATACATCGTCATACTTGCGATTGGGCCAAGACAACATTGGAAGTATTAAAATCCACTTCGCATAGCAATATTGCCATGCCAGAGCCAAAAAGTAACGACAACACTTCTGCATATAGCGCAAGCATTACACAGCCACCAAAATTGTTACATTCGTATCCAGACCAAGCACGTATATTCAAGTATGCGATGACCAAACTAACAAGCGGGACTCAGCTACTTTTAATGATCCATGGATTACCGGGTTGTGGCAAAACCTTCTTATTAAAACTGATTGTAGATCGAGTATTAAAATGTTTAAATTTCGGAGTACAAGGTTGTAGTTTTCAAGGAATAGCAGCAAGCCTGATGCGAATTGGTACGAAAACGGGGGAAACCATGCATGCGATGTTTTCTATGAATATTCGAATCAATAAAAAAAGTAAACGAACTCATGTCAAATCGTTGTTTCCGCTGCTGGAAAATGTCCGACTGTTAATTATCGATGAAATTTCCATGACTGTAAGTAAATTCATATTTACTATTATATATTATGTTTCCCAATAAACTAACAACAACGAACAACTATTTCTCCATCCAGAGCTCAAGCGACTTGGCAACAATCCATGATAAGTTAGTTCAAGCATTATTGTTATACCGAGAAGAATATGGATCGCATACATTACCAGATCTGGATGCAGATGCGTCCTTTGTAGGTATGCATTTCATTTGCCTAGGGGATATGTTCCAAATCCCGTAAGTAAAGTCCGAACAACTTGTCGTGCACGCGCTTTTACATACTAACAAACATTTTTTTACCCTTGTCCGTACAGGTGCATAGGCGCCACCAGCCTCAGTACCAGCATGGTGCAACTTTGCGTGTCACAAAAACTGAATCAAAGCCGTGATTGTTCGGTAAAAGTCAGAGCAATTGCCGGGGCGAATTTATTCAAGCTGTTCACCGTAAAGTTTCTGACGCAACAAGTACGTGCAAGTGAAGACAAGGAACATGTAAAATTCATTGCATCGTTTACGAATTGCCTACACCCTATTACACCAGAAGTGTTGTCTAACTTTCAACAATATAACCAAGAATTAATTGAACGAGATCCTGCGTTTGTAGATGCACCAATCTGCTGTGCTACAAATGCAGAACGCTATTTCTGGCTTGACCATCGAGCAACTTCCATTTGCCGTAAGGAAAAGAAAATATTGTACAAATTTTTCAACCCATATCGCTTGCCTACCGGTGGGTATGAACCCTTGAATGAACATGGAGTTCCAACACGCTCCTACGATGAAGAAACGGACAACAAACGCCAAGGCTTTTCCGAGATTTTTTTTTATGGCGCAAAAGGTATCATTACACAAAACGTCAAATCCCACAATAAGTCTCTTTTATTAGCAAATGGTACTCCATGTCGGTACTACGGCATCACTTTTCGTCCAGAGCACGACATTCTCGTAAATCGTGCATTGGAAAACTGCGTTGAACACGATGGTGTGAAAAAAGTATTGGTTCCCCAACCAAAATACATCCATGTGTTTGTGGACGGTGAATTTAAAATTCGCATAGGAAATAAGCATTTTACTGTCACCAATTCGGATTTTAAGAATCAAATGTGTACCGAGCACAAAGCGGGAGATGCCGTGGAAGTATTATGGAACGATATGTTTACTAAGCAACATACCCGTCTCCGTCAATGGGACATGTACAAAAGTGCAAAAATAATAAGTGTGATTCGCAATGGAATTGTTTGCCCGTGTAGCTACTCTAGCAAAGTGGATACCAAAGATCCGGTCCGTAGAATGTCGGTTGCACTGGCATATGCGTTCACATTCAATAAATTGCAAGGCTTAACGTTAAACCGACTGGTTCTATCCATTGGAGAAAATCCAGGATTTATTAAAAGCATAATTCATCTTGCTCACGTCTATGTCGCGATGTCTCGGGTGATGGCTAGCAAATACTTGGCACTTTTGCCAGCAAAATCATACGCATATTTGTATAAATTGAAATATCCACCTACAATTATGAAGTGGGCGAACAATTATGATAACAATGGAAAATGGCAAGAGGGAAATGTAGATGTAGCGGATGTTACTGAAATTTTATCTACATGTCCATCTTTAGAAGCAATGCCAAAAACCGAGTTACGAAAAATTGTGAAAATGCTTGGTGAAACTGTGTGGGGAAAAAGCGAGCTACAGCTTCGAAAAATATTGCAACCGTGGTATGTACAAGCACATATTGGCACTGATCCGGGGAAAAAAACGTTCAAACGTAAAGCAGCGTCTGAAATTGGAGGTCCAAACAAGTTTATGCGGAACGCAAAGAGGCACCGTGGAAACAACGCGTCTACTTTATCCTTGCCCCAAATTCCTGGCAAGAATAGGTTGCAATTGCAGTCGCCACATTCAATATTAACAATGAATAAACAGAATTCAACCCCAACTATAAAATTACATTCGCGCCCATTGCCAATTACATGTGCTCCTTCGCTACCATCTGCCAGTTCAATACCATCCCGCCCCACAAAATCAGTTAAGAAACGCAGCAAACGTAGTACACTTTCCAATACTGCCATACATTCAAACCCGCCGTGCCATCGTAGTAGGTTACTGCAAATGTATCAACAAGAGGTGTCAAAAATCCCGGCCAATACCGTAATTCGCCTTTATGACGATTATTACTACAACATACGTTTCATGGAAAAACAATACCATTGTAATTGTTCTGGCCATGCGATTAAATGCTTGCTGCATCCATATGTTCACATAAATAATACTACATGGAATACTATTGAAAATGTAACATTCTTACAGCCAAAAGTGCGCCAACGCAGAATGTTACCATACCACGAACGCACCAACCCGTACGTCAAATGGAACCGAGATAGTGGTCCGCCATTTTGGCACAATCGCACTACAACATTTATCATGGACGCGATAAAACACATGCTTCCACAAGCAAAAATCGAGCTTCATTTCAATAACGACTGTATGCAGAGCAACGATGCAATGCATTTGTTCTTCTCCCACAGTGGCATTCAGGAATGGCAAACACGGTATAACAACACCTTGCTTGGATTCGTTTGCTACAAATATGGAAATCCAACCGGTCATTTTACGGTCCTGAAACCAGTATATTATCTAGTTGGTGATTCCATACGCTGGAAATGGTTCTACTTAGACTCATTTGATAAGAATCATTTTTATTTGCAAAATAAATTACCACGAGTGAGAGAATTGACGCCTCAACGTGCAGCACAATATTATCGCAATTTTCGCAAATCTAATAGCAACAGTCAATTCTCCAACCACATTTTGCCATTTAGTATGTCTTATGATATTTCACTAAGGTATGCTGCGATTGCGTAAATAGTAATACATAAAGTATTTGCATTATATACATAACACATTATTAGCAACGTTGATTAAAAATGGCTATATATGTGAATCAAACTGGTAAATAAAATGTTCAAAATGTTCAATATTGTTCTTTTGTGTGTGTTTTCGTGCGTGTAAATTGAGGAAACGCGTTTGTATATACGTTATATACGCACGTTACCAATTATATTGATACCTAACGACTATTTATTAATATATTTATCATACACTAATAATAATAAATAAAAACATTTAAACATTAAAATAACTAATAATATTGTTAAAATTCAAAACAATTAATATTCAAATGACCCATTTCTGAAAACCCACTTTCCCTAAACGTCCCCAAACGTCCCCAAGGCAATGAAGGTATTTATGTAATGTATAGGTCAAATGATGATCCCCAGCAAAGGTCAGGTTATAAGGAAACCTCATGAAATATCATTTCTAGTATGTGTGTCTATAAATTATCAAAGTCAATTCTTTTTAGTTGTGTTTAATAATTTTAAAACAAGTTCATGTTTGATTTTAATAATAATAGTTTCATTATTTATTTCGATCTAGTAGTTGGTTTGCAATGCTATGTCCATTGTAACCGCACCTACCAACATTTTTCAACATAAATGACGAAATTGTACAAAAATATTTACTACAAATAAGGATTAAGTATATATTTTAATACTCACTACACTACCGGCACGAGTATCCCGATCTCACTCCATGCTTTAATTCATCTTTTATTTTATGCATCGGGTACCATGTTTCTCACCTCCAGAAATTCTTCATTTGTTAATATATCAAACGATACGCATGGTATAGCGCAACGACATACATTTTCAATCTCATCCTCACAGCAAGTTTGGCATTCATTATTACATCCCCATCTACAACTAATGCATGCCATATCACCACATGATGGACATGCATCCGCACCTGTATCGTAACAAATTGTACATACCAAAGTTATATTCGCTCTAATAAAATCATTCTCATTGGAATCTTCGCTTTCATCCTCTTCGTCCAAATAAAAATTTGCGGTTTCCCTTCTTGGCTCTCGCCGTGGCGTCCGTATAACTTCCAACGGTTCCCTTGCACGTCTACCGCCATATTTAACCAATAGGTCTTTTTTCGCTTTTGCTATTTTCAAGCCCAAAGGTAACAATTTTTCACCATAATTCATTCGCATCTCGATTTCATACTCGTATACCATATCCAAAGCAGTTTGTTTCCCATTACACGTGTCTACAATCATATTAATGCTTTGGGTGGTCGTATGTCGACACAACAGTTCCATTGCATTTACATTCATTTCGTATGATGCACTGTTATTTCCCCAACAGAGCCTATGCAGTGCATTCCGTCCGCCGACGGTCAAATTTGCATCTGCCCCTTCATCAATTAATGCTCTCATTGTCCAGTAACCTCCATATTTAGCTGCTTCCCCGAGTACAGTGCATTCGTCATCCCCTATATTATTCACAATTGCGCTCATATTCGCCCCAGCTTCTCTAGCATACGTAAATAATTTTTTTAATTGCTCCACATAGATTTCCGAATAATCCTGCACTATAAAGTTGAAAGTTAATACGCATTCGTAATATAGTGCCCGATTATACGATATATCTGCTAGCTTTTTAATACTACTTGCGTAATTTTGCTGTTCATCAGGTATGATTCTAGCAGTCATCTTATTGTTGCGGTCTATCAATTAATTGTAGCACGTATTTTAATTTTATCTGGTTCGTTTTTGACGATCCACCCGGTGTAATCAAAGTCGTTGAAAACTAATCTATTTAATTCAAACTTCGTTTATAACAATTCTGATTTAAAACTAACTTAACCAACTGAGCGACACAAATGTTTTTCATATATCGTTTTTCCAATATTACCATGCAGTTAATTATGCTAGTTTAATTGATATATATACATACAAACAGATGGCCAAACTGCTTTATCATCTTATTCAAAAGCGTATCTACTTATATCGTTGATATTACTACTTCGTTCTACAGTAATATATATTATATTAAAGTAATATAAGTTATTCTGCTAATATTAATGCTATATAATAGTATAATAATATTGTTAGAAATACTAAACTACATACAGGTATCACTACAAGCAGTATAGATTCCAAGACCTTGTGCACAGCCTGCTATGCCTATGCTAACGGGTAGCCGGGAAACTTGATTTTGGATTTACACGCTCACGTATATTGGTACTAAATTTTTATTCGTGTAAATGGAGTTTTCGTGAAGATGGAAGTACAGTATAGCATGGCGACAGGCCGTATTGGGGGTATCCGAAAGGCGGAAGTATTTTTTTTTTTTTTTGACAATCGTACGTAGTGGGCGCACGGTTTCTTTTAAAACATAGGAAGATGTAGCTATTAGGATTGTTGAATTTACACGATCACGTATATTGGTATTAAATTTTTATTCGTGTAAATGGAGTTTTAGTGGATATGGAAGTACAGTATAGCAGGGCGACAGGCCGTATTGGGGTATCCGAAAGGCGGAGGTAATTTTTTTTTTTTTTGACAATCGTACGTAGTGGGCGCACGGTTTCTTTTAAAACATAGGAAGATGTAGCTATTAGGATTGTTAACTATAGGCATAGATTAAAGAAAATACTATTTTTACAATAGAAAGAAAGAAGGAATAAAAGCATGTCTTGGTTTGAATGTTTACACCTTTATATATATATATTAATACAATCAACGTAGAAGAAAACAACCAATATATATTTGATATACATAATATTACCACCAATCCATGTCTCCTGCACCACGACTTGACGAATTTAAAGTGTCAATATGGAATAATGAGGCTTACGTAATTGATAATGGGCGATTCGAAGTGTTGACTACGACGCATATCCCAATATTTGATTTTGATAGATACGGCGGGTTTAGAAAAAGCGACATTGTTATGGATATACAAAAAGCATGGAAAAATTATGCAATTCCTTTTACTTCTCGGCTGTATTACACGGCAAATGGAATACGAATGATACTACCATCTCACCAATTTGCAACACAAGAAGACTTGTTGGAATTCGCACTCCGAATGCCTCATATGGACCAGCTATACCTAAAATATACGCTGCAATCCAAAGTATATCGTGCGCGATTAACTGTGAAACCAGCTCGCATTTCTAAACAATCAATCGTTTCAACATATGAACGTATCGGTGTGTGCCTAACAAACAAATTTGCTGTGACAACTTACATTGGTACTTTACAACCAGTGACAGGACATATCATGAATATGCACCAGTATGAGTATTCATTGTATCGGGAAAACGTAGCACCGTTAACGGAGCGTGACATGACTTACATTGACCAAACAAATGCAGCTGTTCCTGCTATATTTAACATACAATATAACACGTTGCCACCCTCACTCCCAACTATTTTAAAATATGACATGGCTTCCAATGCGGCGTTCCATCGTATAACCAAACAATCTACTATCATGATGCACGATATAATCACAGGAGCATATTTACGTTCATTCAAGTTGTTGTAATGATAACAAAAAGATGTTAGCGACATGCACTTTCTAATTACAACTATTCTTGCATTATATTCTTCTCATTTAATTCTTGAATTTACTTACTGTTTCCTTGGCGCTTTCCCCCCCGTTGATTTCCTGGCGGTTTGCTTTGTTCGTGCCATAAATAATATATCTTTCTTTTTTTCAACAATATATACTTTTTCTTATGTATTCAATACTTTTTCGTTTTTTTATTTTATATAATTAGTATATTTCCTTTCACGTTTGTATGTTATATTGATGTATAATAACTATTTATATTAATATTATAAAATAAACAATACCCTATATATACTGCTACCCTGTGAGTCGTCTCAATATTCATATAGAGCTATTAGCCTGCCTCGGTTGCAAACGCTATCAAGTATAGTAGTGCAGTAGTGTTTTTGTGAGAATTCACCTAAGTCTCTTCCATAAACCTATTTTTCCCTTAAACCCACGTTCATCTGATATGGTCGTTACAAAATAGTATTTAAAATTGAATTCGCACGCTTTTTTTCGTGTAAATCAGAATGAAAAAATTGCGGAAATTCCTGATAATTCCTTTTTACGCTTTTCCCCATACTTAAGGTGTGGAATAGTAATATAGAGCTAGGAGCCTGCATCAGTTGCAAACCCTATCAAGTATAGTAGGGTTTTTAGGAGAATTCACCTTAAGTCTTGCCTAAACCGATAGCACCCTTAAAACTACGTTAATATGGTCGTTACAAATGGTATTTGAAATTGAACTCGCACGCTTTTTTTCGTGTAAATCCAAATAAAAAAATTGCGGAAATTAATGATAATCAGTGTTTACGCCTTTTCTTTGTGCCCGTCAACTGTAGAATACGATGGCCACAGCATCGATTGAACATCAAAAGGCTTCTTCCGTTTATATACTCTGTCCTGTTATCATAAAATAGTACTACTATACAACACAATATATATATAAAGA
>JACLAC010001226.1_pt1 | contig 10858 bp, 16 predicted proteins | sample 8027881 | NCBI WGS metagenome assembly JACLAC01 (sample SAMN15725517, study PRJNA655200) | protist metagenome | isolation source: fluorescence activated cell sorting (FACS) single amplified genomes of... | place: Spain: Blaines Bay Microbial Observatory, Mediterranean Sea | collected 2016-01-19 | reverse complement strand
CCACCTAGCTCTCCAACTCGCAGACCGAGGCTATCTACTCAAAAATGGCAAAATTCAAGTGACCGACACATCTGCAAACTTATTGGACAATGAGGCTGTTCAGCGAGGCTATCTTGGTAGGCGAAGATGACAGCAAAACATTAAATGAATTGCTCACTGTTTCAATGAAGACTTCCCAAAAATCTCCTGAAAAAACTCCGATTCCTACACAAATCTAGGGGTCCAGATAAGCCCTCGTCCGTTGACAACGCTAGCATACAAAGGATTGACAACTCCTGAAAAATCTTCGCCCAGCGGGAGAGGAGGGATCATCATAGACAGTGGAGTGAGGGCATAAAATAAACACTGTGTGATGCCAATCATCTATCCTGATGGGTACCTGCTCCTCCAAGGAGAGGGAAGAAAGATTTGCTCAGAAACCAGCTCCCAAGAGACCCAACGTGAGTACCTTCCATTTTGACAGAGGACTTGAGCACTTCTCAGAGTAAGGTCTGGTTCTGCGAGTAGTGATCCAGCACCTGCAACGACAACTCCTAGAACCATGAGAAGCCAACTTTGAGTTATTGATCCGCATCATCACTGGACAACAACTCTCCAGCGCTGCAGCCTACACCATCTATCGCAGGTTAAAGCAAAATTTTGAGGATTCCGTCATCGCACCTACCATAATTCTCTGTTCTTTTAGGAAGCAACTACTGGCCTGTGGACTCTCTAACGCCAAGCCACAGTACATTACGCTGATCGCCAAGCATTTGATGAACATCCCAACCTGATTGATGAACTGAGAGAAATGTCTTCCAAAGACGTACTGGAGACACTACAAGGATTTAACGGAATTGGTATCTGGAGCGCCAGTATCTTTGCGCTGTTTTAACTCCACCATCCAGATGTCTTTTTCTGAGGAGATATCAGTCTGAAAAAAGCAATCCGACTGCTGTACAAGAAAGAAGATATGAGTGCATTGCAAATGGAGACCATCACCTAACCGTGGCGACCCTATCGCAGTACAGCCTGCCTAGTTCTGTGGAAATGGATTGATGGAGAATCGATTAGGGTTTTCGTAGCAACCAAACTGCTGTTGCAGACAACTGAATTCTATCCGATTTATGAAAGGTCCATCACAGGGCGAATGGAACTTTACGGAAGTTGTACCACGCAGATGATGGTCAGGGGTTGGGGAAAGAAAAGTTGAGATGGATTGAAGAAAGGTTGTGTTGTTAGATTGTTTAGAGTAAAGAAAATGTTAGTTGTAATTTAGAAAATATAACCAACATTTAAAAATATTACATATTTTGGGGAATACTTATTTACATCGCTCTCAAAATCCGCCTGACAAGCGCTGTTACATTCCCAATTATTTCCAATTTCATAGTTTATCGATGGCTCACTAGTTATTAATCTTACAAGATTTATTGATGTAGTAAGACCAGTATTGAAAATCCAGTTTTTACCAATTCCGAGATTATATCCATCTTCTGGATAATCTACCCTGTAAACGGCCTCTCTTTCACCGCTTCCACTGCTGTCAATCTCCTTCTTCGCTTCCCAATCCAGATTAACCAATCCAGTTTGAAAAAACACACTATCGGCAAGAGCTGCAAGGTAATATCTGATATTCAGATATGAGGTTTGACTGTCAAACCCAGATTTTTCAGTAGTCGAACCGTCACTTGAATCTTCAGACATATTTCTAGATAAAGATTGTCCTTCAAAATTAAGCCATAAGTTTTCACTGAATCTATAACTAAAACTAAGCCCAGGGCCTAGATTTGAAAGTACAATCACTTGGATTTGAGCATTCTTGTCGTTTAATGAGGAAGCATTTGAATTTGATGGAATGGTCGTGGAGAAAAATAAAACTCCAATGCTGATACTAAGTGCTCTTATTAACATTCGACTATTCATTTCTCTTATTCTAATTGTTTCCACAACATTAGTATGGTCATTCATACAGCACAGAATTTTATGCTGAATAAATCGTAGAGTCTACAATTTATCAAATTACAGGATCTGTTCTATTGATATCAACAGTTGAATTTCCCTTTGCCCTACAACTTTAGTAATACGTAAAAATAATCCCAGATATTGCTGACAAGGGAGAATGAGCTAAACTGATTTAAAATCCTGCCAAGGCTTAGTCTTTGGAGGAGAACTGGTGAAAAGGAGGGATTTACGAAGGATTGGGTGTTGGAACTGTAGTTGATGTGACCAGAGCGCAGGCCCAGATAAATTACGAGCTTGACCATACTTGTGATCGCCCAAGAGAGGGTATCCACAATGCACCAGTTGCACCCGAATCTGGTGAGAGCGTCCGGTTTCCAATTGGATACGTAGCAGACTCTTATTTGCATGAACGGCAATCCGCTCATAGTGGAGAATCGCTTGCTTGGCTTGAGAAACTCCGGATTCAACGACCCGAACTGTGTTGCTGTGACGATCCTTCTGAAGCCAGTCGGTAAGGGTCCACTCAGGTGGATCGACCACGCCAGCCACTACAGCCAGGTAGGTTTTCTGTAAAGTCCGTTGACGAACCTGATCTGCCAATCGTGATGCTGCCTTGGAGGTCTTGGCAAAGACCATTACTCCGCCCACAGGGCGATCCAAGCGCTGCACCAGTCCCAAAAATACCTGACCAGGTTTCTGGTCACGTTGCTTGATCGAGTCCTTGAGCAGACTAAGCAGGTCTGGGCTACCGCTGTGATCCGCCTGAGAGAGTAGATTTACCGGTTTTTCAATGACCAGCAGATGGTTGTCTTCAAACAACAGTTGAGGTGTAAAGCTCAAGGAGACCTGCACTTTTTAATAAGAGCGTGAGATATGGAACTGCACACTGATTTTTCACAGCGAGTGATTTTGCACACTGAAAAAATGCCCTGGTCGCCTTCACCAGCTGCTGGAGTGGAGCGACGCCAACTGGACCGCCAAGGAAAGGAAGTTGCCAGAGCAACGAGCATTGTGCGTTATGCTTCTGGTAGTTACTTTGCTGTCCACACGCACGGAGGTGGTGAAGAGATTTTTGTGCTGGAGGGCGTCTTCTCCGATGAGCATGGGCACTACCCATCCGGAAGCTACCTGCGCAATCCTCCCGGAACTACTCACACTCCTTTTTCCGAACCAGGCTGCGTGTTATCTTCGTCAAGCTCTGGCAGTTCAATCCCGGTGACGCACAAACCGTCTGTCAACAAACTGAACAGGGTAGCTGGGAACTCGGACGTCAGGAAGGCATCCAAGTTCAGCTCCTTCATGAATTTCAAGGTGTCCGAACCGTGTTGATACGTCTGGAGCCTGACCTACAAGCGCAGTTTCACTTTCATGCGGGCGGAGAAGAAATTCTTGTGCTGGAAGGCGACTTTGCCGATGAGCACGGCGAATACTCCAAGGGGAGCTGGCTACGCAGCCCTCCCGGATCCAGCCACTCTCCAAAGATTGGTCCAAACGGAGCCCTGCTCTATCTGAAGTCTGGACAATTGGTGGCCCCAGTGCTGCCGTTGCCAAACTGATTAGCATCGTCTTCTCAGAACAAGCTCAGTTGCTCACCAGGTTGAGGAACTTCCCCAGCGAAATCGTGTAGAGGTGGTAACTCTGGAAGCTGTTCTTGCAGAAAGCCATGAAAATCTCGCGCGAGTTGAGGAGCCAGTACATCGTCTGGGGTGTGCAGAAAAATAAAGGGAGTGAAACCCTGGCGTATCCAATTGGCTACTCGCTGGGCCCAATCTCGTAAAACTGGGTAATTAACCTCGTTTCGGGGATCCCCAACAAAGCGTAGCAGCGGCAGTTCATTCGTTGCTGTGAAACGCACAGGCAACCTGGGCTTGCGGCGCTTTGCCTCGATGGTGGTGGAGTCGTTATTCTGAGAAGCCATCAGCTTGTGGGTATCGAAAAGTACCCGAGTCATCTGGCGTTGACGCAAAAACGTATCCAACTCCATCTCCATTTCCTGCTCATCGAAGTAAGCTAGGTTGCGTACCTCAACGGCATAACGAAAGTCTGAAGGCAATTGAAGCAGGAATTGTTGAAGCTGTGGCCAACGGTTGCGACCAAAGTCTGCAGAGAGTTGTAGTTGAATCGGGCCAATCCGTTCCTCCAGGGGAGCAATCCGCTGGAGGAATTCTCTAGTCAACTCTGTTGTATTTTCCAGTTTTCGGTCATGACTGATGCTGCGGGGAAACTTGAAACAGAAGCGGAAGCTGGGCGGAGTTGATTCTTTCCAACGCTCAACGGCATCTGGGCGGGGCAGAGCGTAGAAGGTAGTGTTTCCCTCCACCGTGTTAAAGACTCGAGCGTAGCCCGCTAGAAAATCTTTAGATCGGGTTCGTGCTGGCAGTAGGCCGCCCTTCCATTCAGGACGTGACCACTCAGGACATCCGAGGAAATAGTGCATCCAGTGGCTTTTCCAAGAGAAATGCTAGATTTGAAACTTTACACCAGGATGAATGGCAGAGCGATTGCGTGCCTTTGCCGCATCTTAGACGGTGGCATATCAGGGATCAAGCAGTAAGTCGAACAAATTCAAAGCCACTGTATACAGCCGCTTGCTCCCGATTATTTCCTTCGTTAAACTTATGATCTTGAACCGCTACTTGACATGCGGTCAAATACTAATGTTTTCAGGAGATCCAAAATGGCAGATACATTGACACCAGAAATGCGTGAGGGCTTGCCAGAACCGGAAGGATATCGTGTCAACAGCCTACCTGATGAGAACGATATCGTCTTTGGTAAGGGTCCGATCACCGAAGAGACCTCTCGCAATATGATTCTTGATTACCCCGATAGTGTTCTCAAGTTTCTACAGGGGAAAGACTTGGACGAACGACCTCTCTCCCCAGATGTCAGTGGCATTCATGCAATCTGGCGAGAACGTGGTCTGCGGAAGGATATTTTGCAAAAATACTTTTTGCATTTTATGGATTGGCCTGATGGGATTCCTTCGGCAACGATGCTAGACTTGCTGAGTGACGTGCGAGATAAGATTCGCGACCTTGGTAAGGTAAAAAAATAAGTTGCGAGAGAGGGGGCCAGTCCTACGCTGACCCCCGAATGGCGGGCTAATACTTATTTATCAGCCCGCCTTGGCACCGACTCAGTTGATCGGGATTTGGCGCATCTCAGCCTGCTGTTGCTTGGGTAGACGCAGTTGCAGCACCCCATTCTTCATCTCGGCATTACTACCTTCCATGGCCACTGCCTGTGGCAACTGGATCCGGCGCTGAAAATTGCCGTAATTGCGCTCCACACGCAATACACCTTCTCTATTCTCTTCATGAAAACTCTTTTTTTCTCCCTGAATCGTAAGCACTCGCCCATTTAAGGAAATTTTTACGTCTTCCTTGCTCAACCCGGGCAGTTCTACTTGAAGTTGGTAGGTGGTCTCATCTTCCTGCAAATCTAGCGCAGGTGAGAAACGTCGTGTGCCTTTTTCTCGAAAAGTCTCTGGCCAGGCGGACTCACCAAAGAATTCTTCCATGAGGTTGCGTAACGGAATGGTGCTGTTGCGAACGGTGATGGGATACATGATTCTCTCCTAAAAAGAGGAAATATTGTGAGGAGCACTCAAATTATTTTGATGCCCTCAACTATTTGTTAGCACTCAATCTATTTGAGTGCTAACAGTCTGTCAAGAGAAAATTTTTACTGGGCGAGCAAACCACTTAATGACTGGTCAATCAACAAGGCGATTGGGATCTTCTTTGGGTCGATTGGGATTGTCTCGGAAGAGCTGACGACGTGTGGTTGGGTTGAGGAAATCTTCCTCGCGCAGGCCTTGCTGGGAGCTGATCTGGGAGACAATTGCCTTGACGAAGGCACGTTGTTCCAACCGCTCTTCCATCTGCCGACGCAGCTTGAGGATATCTCGAACGCTGTATTGACGGTCAGGAATTTCTTCTTCCTCATCGGCAATCGACTGCGTATCTCCCTGCAGTACAAGATGATGATAGCTCTCAAGGAAAATCAGAAAATCACTGAGTAGCGGAGTCGGACGACCCTGGCTACTTTGGATCAGGCTACGGCGCAGCGTCTGTGGTTGAGGAGCATTCTGATTCAGCTGCTGAAAAGCGCGACGAATCTTGCGCAACAGTTGTTGTTGGGCCATCTGCACATCCCATTGGGAACGAGTAGCAAAATCAAGAAACTGCTGAAGTCGCGGTCGTGGCGCCAGCTGTGGCCACCAGGAAAGATTTAGACCAAAAAAGCGCTGCAGGACTTGTTCACAGCGTTCCAACTCTGTGAGTTGGCAGTCTTCGAAGAAAAAACCATGCTGATAGAGCAATTGGCAAAGCTGGAGCAGTTGAGAGGTTGCTGCAGGTAGCTGGCGATCCTGCTGATGTTGAAAAATGACACCTGGTTGGGCTGGTCGACGCAGCATCAGTGATTCCGGAAGGAGCGCAGACTTTCAGGTCTGGGATAGATGAATAGTAGGAATGTAGCAGTGCCCTGATACCATCATTCAATCCCAACCTGGTATGGAGGTCTTGGCTGGGCTACTCGGTACCGGACGTCGAATCGAAGTATTCATTTGTGTGGCTGGATGTCCAGTCTGTGCTCCTGGATTAGCGTTAATTTTTTGCTGGAGTTGCTGTTTGACTTGCTGAATCATTTCAGGTGGAGGAGTTGACCCAGCCGCAGAGACCAGCCGTTGAGGTACGGATGGAGTTGGCACATCTGTCTCAGCAACCGATTTTGGATCTTCAGGAGACTGCTGCTCGATCAGGATCTGGTAGCGGTTGTAGTGACGGTTGGCTTTGTCACTGTTGCGCATTCGGTAATAGACCAGTGCTGCATTATAATGGGCGTCTGCTTGATCAGGTTTCATCTCCAGTACATTCTCAAAAGAACCCAGGGCTTGTTCGTAATCTCCTGATTGGAAATAGGCCAATCCTAAGTTGTAATAGAAGCTTGGTGTTTCATCATCCAGCATGATGGCCTGGCGATAGTTCCAGATGGCTGTTGGATAGTCCCGCTTCTGATAAGCAGTATTGCCATCACGGAAATAATTCAAAGCCGAGCGAGGGGTCGGGGTTTCGAGAGAGCTGCAGCCACTGAACAGTATCATCGAGAAGATGGTCCAGCGGAACAAAAGAAGCGGGAATAAGTTTGAGGGCATGACTTGCGTATCCCTTGCATGGTCCGGGAAATTCACTGGCATTTTCGCCGACAGTTTCATTACGATAGGTTCACTTGCTCATGCACAATCCATACTCGAAGGAGGCACGATGAAGTGTGGAAATTGGTTTGTTGCCGCATTATTACTGCTGAGTTGCTTCGTTGCTCTTCCCTCCCCACAGGCCCAAAACATGACAGAGGAAGAGGCTGAAGCAGCCCGCGTTGAACAACGCTTCCTCAACGAGTTGCAGGTCTTGCTAAAGGCTGCGCGCGATGCGCAGTTCCCCGAAGAGGAAGTGCGCTCAATTACAGTACAGCGTGGAGGGAAGACGATCAACGCTTTTGAATATCTGGAACAAGCGAAACGTCAACAAGCTCGCAAGGAAAGTCGACGTGTGGTGCTGCGGGATCGCTATCTGACAGTTCAGGATATTATGGGTGAACTGAAATCACAGGAGTCCGGCAAGTTGGACTCGCTGCGGGAAGAACTGGTCTTTATTGGCGCCGAAGAGAAGTGACCCCACTGCTCTGCATAGCTGGCGCCAGAGGAGTGGGCAAGACCTCTGTAGCCGTGGCGCTGGTCTCCCTACTGCAGCAACATCTTGGAAAAGTGATCGCTTGGAAACCACTGGATGTCAATGGTATCGGGTATCAGATTCAGGACAGTGACAGCGATGGGGAACGCCTGCACCAAGCTACTAACATGTCGGAGCATATTAACCTGCTGAATCCCTACCTGTTCAATGAAGACTTGCCCCCACTATTGGCAGCACAACGGGACGGTGTAAAAGTCGATGAGAAAGTACTAAGTCAGCGTTTGGAGTTATTACGAAGACGCTCTGATGTAGTGTTGATGGAGAGCCTTGCTGAGTTGTTGTGCCTATGGACCGCTAAGCATAGTGGACTAGAGTTGCTGCAACAATGGCAGGCAAGAATCCTCTGGGTTAGTGGAATCGGGCGTGAGAGTCTGGAGCAAACGCTACAAGCAGTAGCCCTACTTCAGCAGGCTGGGATCTCCTGCCAATTGCTTCTCAACAACACAACCAACGAATTAAACACTGATCTACTACAGCATCAATGGATGATGCTTGAAGAACGACTTGACCTGCGCGTACTGGGCCTGCTTCCCTATAAGATCGATGAAAATCGTCGTAATGCAACGTGGTTGTCTGATAACCTAGAAACGGCATTTCTCGATCAGTTGCTGCCTCTACAAGTCAGCCCTACTGTCTGAAAACCTCACTTCAGATTCTCTGAAATTTCCCGGCCAGATACAGCCGGCTTGCTCTTGGCAGAACCCTAATGGACGTATTCAAGCGCTATCTGATCATTTTTGTCACCACCAGCACCTTCCTCTACTTCTTTGTCATCTGGTATGAGAGCCAGAATCCAGGAGTAGCGGTTCCCCATAATTTAAGTGAGACTGGGAAAGAGTCGATTGCGATCAACCTACAGCCCAACAATGCCTATGAAAAATGTGTACAATTGCAGGCTCGTCAATCTCTGGACTATACTTTCGAAGCTTCAGAGCCACTGGTTTTCAATCTGCACTACCACGTTGGCAAAGAAGACTTCTACCCTGAACAGCAAACCATTGCTACATTGAAAGGCTCGTTTGAAGCCAAGGAGTCCCGAATCTACTGCCTGATGTGGGGTAACTCCAATGACCAGCAGGTTCGCCTGCGCTATGAATTTCGTGCCCGGCCGCTAAAGGCCTCCAACTGAGTGTTGCATGTCCGCAATAACCTTTTTCGCAGGAGTCCTTGCCGGGGCTCTGACCTGGAATTTCACAGCCCCACTGTTTGAAAAGAAAGCCTGTTTCAACCCCAATCCAAATCAGGATGGACGCTGGGACGTACAGCCTGAGGCAGAGGAAATTCGCATCCTGCTGCTCGGAGATACTGGTTCCGGTGATAAGCATCAGCAAGATGTGGCCACTGCCAGTGCTCGCACTTGTGACGAGTTGGGCTGTGATTTGGTACTGATGCTGGGAGATAACTTCGTTCAGCATGGTGTCTCCAGTGTTGATGATCCGCAGTGGATCAACAAATTTGAGGAGATGTATACCCAGCAAGTACCTTTCTATCCGATCCTTGGCAACCATGACCTGCAGGGTAAGTGGCGACCTCAGGTAGCCTATACTGAGCGCAGCGAACGCTGGCGCATGCCGAATGTCAATTATTCATTGGTGGCCGGTCCCACTCATATTCAATGCATTAACACCTCCTGTACGCTTTGTGCGCTCTGGACACTATTCAAACACAAAGAACGACCCTGGCGTCTGGTTTGTGGTCATCGTCCATTAGCCACGGGTGGACGACATCGAGGAGTGACCTGGCTTGAGCGCTTATTGATTAAGCGTTCTGGGCCTCAGTTCTTTCTATCTGGGCACAACCATATGCTGGAACACCTCAAGATCGGTGAGATTGACCAGATAGTTGCTGGTGGTGGTGGAAGCCCGCTTAATCACACTGCCAAGAAGCCCAACCCCCACCAGATATTCCTGCATCTCAGTCACGGCTATGCCTGGATGCATCTGACATCGACCCAAGCTACGGTACACTACTTCGACGATCAGGGTCAGGAAGTCTACCAGTTTACGCGAAGCGCCTGAAGCCACCTCTCACTATCTGTCTTGTTGCTGTTGAAGGATTTTTTCATGGACACACCACCAACAATTTTTCCACTTTGGAAACTGCCAATGCTGCCAATTGCTGGTCGAGCCGAGCGGTTTCCCGTTCACCGCATTTTCTGCATCGGCCGCAACTACACAGAGCATGTACGGGAGATGGGCAACGACCCAGCTGGCAAACCAATTTTTTTCACCAAGCCTTCTTCCAGCTTACGACTCAATGGTGCCCAAATCTCATACCCACTGGCAACAGCAAATTTTCATCACGAGGTGGAGTTAGTTGTCGCCTTGGACAAGGGAGGCACCAACATTCCTATCGAGCAAGCCCAGGATCACATTTATGGCTATGCAGTGGGAGTCGATCTGACTCGACGTGATCTGCAGGAAGTCGCCAAGGACAAGGGCCAGCCCTGGGATGCCAGCAAAGCCTTCGATGACTCCGCACCTTGTTCAGAATTATATGAAGTTGCACAAATAGGGCACCCCAGCCGGGGAGCAATTTGGCTCAGTGTCAACGGTGAAATGCGCCAGCAAGGAGATCTGAACCAGCTGATCTGGAATGTTCCAGAAATCATCAGTGCACTCTCTAAGTTCTTCCATCTGCAGGCAGGCGACCTGATCTTCACAGGTACCCCCTCCGGAGTAGGACCTCTAGAAGTTGGAGATCAAGTAGAAGCTACCGTCGAAGGTATCAGTGTTCTGCGCTTCGAAATCGTGGGAGTAGCGGATGCCTGAACGCGGTGAAGTCGCGATTGTTGGCGGTGGACTAGCTGGATCCGAAGCTGCCTGGCAACTGGCCCAACTCGGTCGGCGAGTAGACCTTTACGAAATGCGACCACAACGCTCAACTCCAGCCCACAAGACAAGCGACTGTGCCGAACTGGTGTGTAGCAATTCCTTCAAGAGCCGCTCGCTGGAGAATGCACATGGACTTCTCAAAGCGGAACTGAATCAGTTCGGTTCCCTCATCCTGCAGACCGCAAAACGCTTTGCCGTGCCAGCCGGACAGGCCTTGGCGATTGACCGTCAACCCTTCTCTTCCTCAATCAACCAGCAGTTGGCAAATCACTCAAGCATCCACCTGCTACGGGAGGAAGTTGAGAATCTTGGCAAGCTGTTGGA
>JACLAC010000290.1_pt1 | contig 10864 bp, 5 predicted proteins | sample 8027881 | NCBI WGS metagenome assembly JACLAC01 (sample SAMN15725517, study PRJNA655200) | protist metagenome | isolation source: fluorescence activated cell sorting (FACS) single amplified genomes of... | place: Spain: Blaines Bay Microbial Observatory, Mediterranean Sea | collected 2016-01-19 | reverse complement strand
TCTATCGTTTCTAGTACATCTTTTGTTGAATGTTCTAAGCGATATAAATCCATATGATTAATAGGAATTTTTAATGTTTTGCACCAATATTCATTAATTAAACAAAAAGTTGGAGACGGTATATGATGATGTTTCTGATTTTCTTCCATTTGTATACTTTGATTTTCCGACTGATTATTTGCACTTATACATTCATTAATGAAACCTTGGGTAAAAGTTGTCTTGCCAACGCCAGCTTCACCAGATAGTAAAAATAGAGCATGCATGTTGTTATTATTATTTATGGATAAATACTTCATTGTATCTTTTGCTAATTCACTGCCAAAATATTTCATTTCCAACAAGTTTCCAATCCGTGTTGTTTGTGCTATATGTTTCAACATATTCCAATGATTTATTTCTATTTCTACATATATCTACAATACCTCATTTATGTTTGATTCATATATTTTAAAGTTTATTATTATTGGTATTTTTTTGTTGAAAGTTAAAGTGTAAGCAGCTGGTAAGTTGCGTATAAGAAGTGGATTTAAGGGTTTATTTCAATTTAAATTATTTTTCATTTTCAATTATACCACGAGGTTAAGGTATTATACAGTTAGATATTATAATAAACAGTACCTTAACCTGGTGTGGTAGCTGTATCCTGGCTATTTGGTCGGTATGATATAATTTATAATTTAAATTCTTCACATTGCAAATAATTTAACACATAGCATGCGCGTAGCACTACTATAGTATTTATTCAAAGACGAGATGATAGTGCATGCTATATAAGCCTGGTTAGCTTTAAAAGATATACATATCCTAAATATCCGAATAATTGAATGTTTAGTACACAATGCAATGTGTAATATAGTAAACACAGAGTGTGTGTGGATAAATCATTTTTGAAAAGATTGATACATTTTGTACATAGTCGTTCGAAGCACGAAGGCGCAATATGGATTTGCTACATGAATCTGATGATATTTGTTTCATATGTAAGCTCGAAGGGGAACTATTACTATGTGATAACTGCCCATCAGTTTTTCACTTAAAATGCTTAGGAATGAAGTGTATGCCATGTGATAACGAAAAGTGGTTTTGTCCAAATTGTACAACAACATTATCATTTGATAGCAATAAAGGAAATTCGCAAAGTGACAATACTGTAAACATCCATAGCAGTAATGGCAGTAGTAGCGGTAGTAGTAATGGCAGTAATAGTAGCAGTAGTAACAGTAATAATCACAAAGATAGTCAGACAAATGATAAGAAAAGAAAAAGAAATATTGAAAATAATAAAACATATCCTCCATGTTATAATTTTGACACCGCTGAAGGTATAATAACGTCAACTCCAGAGGTATTGTCATTTGCACATTTTGTTTGGATAACATCTGATGTTCTCAAAATGAAGCAACCGTTTCGTTTAAAACATTTGGAGAACGGCATTATAGATCCACTGAATAAAACTTCGCAATATAATAGTCTTTTAATCGATAAAATCATGACAAGACTATTTCTAGTTCATGAAAATAACCTTGCGACTACAAATATGAATGAAATTGTAACTAAACATACTCCTGGCTATCCATACGGCTACTGGGGACCTAAATTAATCAATATCGTTTCGTCATGGTATGAGAAAGTGTACATAATCGAGGAGCGAATGAGATTTTTAGATGAAGAGAAGAAAAGAATTTTATTGGAAGAAAAGAAAAGAGAAGAAGAGGAGGCACGAAAAGCAGCGGAATTGGCAAAGACGGATGATTTTTGTTTTATATGTAAAATAGGAGGCGACTTGCTAGTATGTGATAGTTGCCCACATGCATTTCATTTGCATTGTTTAAATCCACCATTGAAAAACATACCAGATGGTGATTGGTATTGCCCTGGTTGTATTAATGCAAGAAACGAAGATAAGAATAACAATTCTTTACCAGTAATATCGACAACAACCACAACAACAACGACCGCAGCAATAACGACCACAACAACAACGACCACATCCCCATCATTGGTAAATGCTAGCAATAATGCATCACCATCAATCAATCATGTTGATGAAGATTTAAATATTTACACATCTGTTATTGAAAAATCAATTCAAGCAAAATTCATCGATGACATACAACAAACAACAGAAAAAGAACAATTGTTGCCTTTGTTGACGTATTGGAAACATTTTATACGAAATATTGGAAGTGCAAATCCATTTCTTGGCGTTGATGTTAATACATATAAAATTACCCGTTCTTTTGCAGATCTTTCTATCAAAAAACGTGTATATATTTTATATGCTTTCAGCGAATATTTATGCGAACACTGTAAATTGCTTAAAGAAGAAGTTCGATGCACGGACAACAGTGATTTACGCGTCCAACCTGCAGCAACAGATCATTTAAAAAATACATATTATTATTTTCCTCAATTTTACAGCGACGCGAGAATTTATATATCAAAAAAAATATATAAAACTTCTAGATTGAAGAATAGTAACATTAATAGCAGTTTTACCAGTGGTGGCAGCAGTACCCTTGAAAGCAGCACATGGACGTTATTAACCGACTCTCTGGATGATTTGAAAAATATGCACCAATATTTTAAAATGCTAAAAAAGCGGAAGAATATGGAATTGTTGGAAGTAATAGAAGAGGTTTCGGAAACAATGGAAGAGGAAATGGAGCGTTTACAACGCGAAGAGGAAAGACAAACTCGCCAAGCAATTCTTGATGCCATGCCGCGTAAACGTAGTTCTCGCATACGCAAAACAGAAGAAGATAGACTGGAACAGGAACTTTTAGACGCGCAGATATTAGATATACGACGCCAAGAAATGGAAGAGCAACGATTAGAGGAATTACGAATTCAAAAAATAAGACAGCAGGAACGCGAGGAGAGAAAAAAAGAAAAAGAAAGATTGCTGGAGTTGAAAAAAGCACAAAAGAAATATTTTAGTAAAATGCGGCGTGATAATAAACTAAAACGAGATCAAAGACGGCAAAAAACAGAGGAGGTTTTAAAGGAATTGTATCATACGTATTCAAACGAGCACGTTAGTTTTGTTAAAACCATATTATGCACTACCTGTGATTTAATGTTACGCAATATTGTACAAGAAGATGTAAATAGAATATTTTGGTACCCAGTGGACACGAAACAATACCCAGAATATAAAAAAGTGATTCGGCAACCGATGGATTTGACCTCAGTTTACATGAAATTATTTACGGTTGAATTGCGTACTAATTCATATATAGTTGACTTTGTATTTTTGTTAAATTTAATTTTTGATAATTGTAAGGTATTCAACCAACCAGAATCTAACATGTGGATGTATGCTGATGAAATGGAAGATCGCATGAAAAAAGAATGGGAGTATTATATTGATCAAAGTGATAGTGAAAAACCTGCAAATTCAGAATTTCCATCATTCTATCTACAGCGTGGCGATTTAAAAACTTTTAAAGAAATGATTACCAAGGAAGCTGGTGAAATCCAATATGAGGATGGATTTGAAAATGGTATAGTACAAATTGCAAGAAAAGAAATGTGGCATCGACTTATCAACAGTCCTACTAGTAGTCCTACTGGCACTCCAAATGCTAGCCTCAACAGTAATGATACATCTGATGTTATTAGGACCACCACCACAAAACTTAATAATAATCATAAAAACAATGCGGTATCTACGGTTTTTCATAATAATGATAATACTACTACGAATAAAATTGATCACATGGTTATGAAAATTGATGAAAAAAAGACGGAGGATAAACAAAGTATGATGATGATGATGAGTTCACCACCAATAATAGCTACGCGTATCGAAGAGGAGCAGCAACACGATATGGATAAAAAAGTCACCGTGCCTCAAACAGAGACTATTGCGGCCCAATCTTATTACCCATATGTAAGAATTATTTGAGAGGAGAAAAAAATAAATAAAACTATAATGTTGATATTATTTATTTATATATTAAAAATTAATTAAAAAATCAATATTATAATATTTACGATATTCATATTATTATTCTGCCTGGTATATCGTTTTTACCGTATCGTTTCAATCTCTCTCTCTCTCTCTCTCTCTCTCTACTGAGCAACAAGCTTTTTCTCTTCTTCTTCTTCAAGTCTATCAATATGTAATTGTAATATTTTCTTTGATAATTTAGAGTAAATTTTATCCCATAAATGGCTTTCTTCTATAGTTGATGTTTCAACCCAATGTATGAAGTAAATGATTTTTTTTCTCGCAAACTTGTATTTCTTTCTTGTAGCTTTCATTGTAATATCATCATCGCATTTTTTGCAACATGTTATCGCTAACTGAAATATATTCATTACATCCATTAATACATCTAAGACATAATGTTTATACCTCAAAATTAATTGAACGTCATTTGTTATATTTATAATATCATTATTTAAATCTTTTTCATATTGAAATTCCTTGAAATAATTACAATAGAAATTATTTGCTACTTCTTCTACGGTAAAAATAGATTTAATAAATTCCAAAGAATTGCTTAGACGAAGAAATAAAGATGCTGAAGATGTAGAATCGATATTCCATTTGCCATTATATCGTTTTATTACAGCTACATATACAAATATTACATCCAAAATGTGATTTTCAAATTGTGAAATATTTTTTGCCTTTTTCAGATTAACTTCGCTATTCGTTACAATTTTATTTGGCTTACTTAAATATTTAGTATTACATGTTATACAAAACGATTTGATCGTATCAAATGATTTTGAAGGTTGTATAAAATGACGTTTATTGTGCAACTCTAAAGTTTCAATCCACCATGGTACCCATTGCTTTATGTCCTTTGACAACTTTCCATCAGTTATTTCTGCTATAAATTTATTTTTATCATTTGTATCTAGATCGTTTAAATCAACATGTTGCCCCAGCTTCATTTTGTTTAATAAGCTTTTCAAGATTTCCTCACGACGTTCTTCACGTTCGATAATAGTTTCACCATGTATAATATCAACATTATTATTATTTACATCTTTAAATATTGGTTTCTTCTTTTTATCAACATTATTTTTCATTTCTTCTTCAACCCATTCCTTATAAAATTCTTCTGTACAGTCTACATCATGTTCTTTGTAGCATTTTAACGAACAATACGGCACATTGCATCGTGGACATTTATATTTAGAAGTAGACTTTGTACATACATGGCAAATATTACGTTTTGGATTTAAGTATTGTTGTGGTGCACTAATATCACAATTTTTAATTTTATTTATATTATTTTTAATTATAGAAGACATCTATGTAATATTACTAATAATAATGTCGTTTTTTTTTAATTACTATGATGATTTATTCTATGTTACAATATTTATCATTTACACCAATGAAATAATTTTTCCTCTATTATTATTATTATTATTATTGTTTTATATAGAGTAGTATTGACCACATATGTATATCTATATGTGTCTTTATATAGAACAACTTATACAACTTAAAGTAAACTTTTGCTTTGGTGCTTTCCAGGCTTTCTGGCTTTCCTGTCAGTTTGCCTGGTGTAGGTTTGTACTTATTAGTATAGAATACACTAAAAATGACGAGGAGAGAGTCTAAAAAAAATTCGTTAGTTGTGTAAATAAATATCTATTAGGCCTTGTATTAATTTATACATGTACACACATTTGATATATCTAGAAGTGTATAATACAAGGATACTGGAAAGAAAGAAAACATACAGAAATATAGTAATATTGCTTTGAACATACGCATATATATATATATTGAAAAAAGGCCTTATTCAGTTATCATCATTATGGCGAAAGGATATGAAAATATCGATGAGGAGAAAAAAAATAAAACAGGTAATGATGGAACCAATAATAATAATAATAATAATACAATAATGGTTTATAATTTTTTCCATAAGATCTTAATTGTATTGTCTAAATGTTGCAATGACCCGAGAAAATATTATGAGGAGCAAAGCAATACTGGAAAAAGACTTATTGCATTTCTACTAGGATTTATTGTAGTACTCTTTTTAACATTATCAACTCTTGGAATTATTGCACTTTCATATATGTCTATATGTGAAAATTCTGATAGTTATTATTTGACGGATTCACCACAAAGTTTGATCAATTTAACCAATGTTGTAATATTTAATCGTACACCTTTTGGTACTATAAAAATCAAAAGCGATTCTTCAAACGATAAATTACAAGTTTCGGTAAAAAACTATGGCCTAAATGGAGGCAACCGCGAGCAAATGACGACCATGAAAAGAGAATCGCAAAATTTATTTCATATCCAATCCAAATCTATAAATACTGCCACTGTTTTAGGATACGATTCAACATGTGAAAATGCCGTACAAGTATTTACTGTAGATCCCGGATATGAATTTCTCGGTTCGATTGAATTAAATGCAGATGAATCGTCCGATATTGTTATTGATGGCACTAACACATTTAATGCTGGAAGTCAAGGTATATCATTCAATGAATTAAATGTTAATACTATGTACGGCGATGTAAACATGTCTTATGTTGATGCCAATTCCATTAAAATATCATCTTCGTTTGATATTTCTCAAACAAGTAACATACCAAGTTATTTATTGAAAAGCAAGGCAAATGGATTGATGTACCTAAAAGACGTGACAGTAAAAGATTTATCCATATCTACAGTAACTGGGAATGTCCTTATTGAAAACCTGGTGGTAAAAGATGGTGGTTCAGTTAACATTACAACTACCTCTGGTACGATTACATTGAAAAATGTCGGCGATGGTGGCGATTCTTATTATATTAGTTCAGAAAGTGGTTATTTAATCGATATAACGCTAAATGGGAGGGCATTTCAAGGTAGTTACAATGCACAAGCAGCAGAAGGCGTTGTTTTCTTCAGCCCAACAAGCAATATGCATTCAGTTGGTCCATTATGCTCAAAAACGGATAGCTGGAGAAAATTAAAGAAATTAAGAGAACGTGTAGGTCCATTACATCACCATTGTAAACAAGGTTCCCTTGGATTTGCATATGGTGAGCAATTGCTAAATATTTATGCAGGTAAAGGTGATATTAATTTGCTTGCTGAAAATTTAGATTTGTAAAAAAAATTATATATTGTGTGATATAAAAAATACGTCAGTATTAAAAATATTTATTTTTTGAGATAATATAATTTTTACGCAGTAACAAAATATTATATTGAGAGACAGATATTTTAATAATTAAAATTAATAAATTTTGTAAAATTATTTTACGAAGTCAGTACGTATTATTTTTTCTTTTATTTTAATACGTGTTCGGTGTATTTTTTTTATTTTTTCTCCGCTCATGAATTTTTAAATTTATTTTTCATACCTCTACGACGTGGACTATTTGGGCTTCTAATTCCTTTGCGTGGACTTTTTGGGCGACGACGATTATCATTTTCAAGTTCATTATTATTACTTGCATAACAATCTCGTATCGATAAAATTAACCATCCAGTGAAGGCAATTCCAGCAATGATTAAATATATAACGCGTTTATTATTGTAAAAATAATTATTTTGCATTTCAGTTAATTCTTTTCGCACTTCAACATTTGGTTCTTGCACAAGACTATTTAATGTATTCAATATATTCAATTGCTTTTCATGATGTATTTTTGTTATTTTATATTTATAATTATATTGTTTTTTGCGGGCATATAATCGGTTTCGTTCAGATGCTATAAATCTAGGTCCATTTGATTCAATACCATTCAAAGCCATTATGTAATATTGCAGCCATGCAAATCTTTCTTTTTCATCATGTGTTAATCCATCCAATATCTGCTGAACTCGTTGTATTATTTTATGCCCTTTAATACGCAATTTCATGTAATTTTCAACATATTGATCTAATTCTAATATTCGACCTTCTGGTATCCGATGGTATTGTCGTTGATGTTTCTTTCTACCACTACCCTCTACATCATTATCATAATAATAATTGTCATTATTTGTAGCACTATAAATGTTTCCAGAATGATGAAATTCATTTTTTAATAAACATGTAACAAATATATTTAAGATATTGTTTTCTATATTCTCAGTATCTGATGCAAAAGCGCCCAGCATTAAACGTTTATTTGTCTCATCAGATAAATAATTCATAAACTCAGTTTCATATTCAAGTTGTCGAAAAATTGTTAAATAAAATGATGCACTTATTTGTAGAGTATTTTTTTCTTTACCACCGTCATAAAACAAGTCACGTAAACCAACTACAGTTAATGCATAATTTTCAACCTTTAAAGTTATTAAGTGACTTTCCACCCGGCACTGGACATATTCTTTTAAACAATCGTCTAAAACTGCAGTGATGCTTTCACCGTCTTCTTTGTTTTTCTGCGTTATCTGCGATGGAAAGAAAAAATCATCAGGAATGTATTTTATTGGACCATTATTATTATTATTAAATATGAACTTATTTTTATGTACATTGTTATTATTATTATTATTACTATTAATTGAGTTTGAATTTATAATATATATTTGAAAAATGTAATAATACAATAGAATAATTTTTTCTATTCCTTTCATTGTTGTAAAATGTTTTTAAAGAATAGCAACACGGTATAAACAATGTATATAGCTTTTCTATTCAATAACACTGTTGATATACATTCTTGCATATATATATATATATAATAATATTTCAAATGTACTATTAATAGTAACTTTACTGGCTTAGTATAACGGTGGTGTTTGAAAAAGTCATATAGTCGTCTAAGTCAAAAAGTTGCAAAAAGCTTTAAAATAAATTAACTAATCAACAATGCACAGGAATATTAAAAAAGGCTGTGTGCTGTGTGCTGTTTTGGTAGAGCTAGCTACCACGTGGTATAGTCTAACAGGTATGTAATATGATGACCAAAAAAGAAAAAAAAAGCTTCATCCTCCTTAATTTGATTAATCCTCATCATTCTTATTATTCTCTTCTTCTTTTGCATGCGGCAAAACCTGGTGGTAAACACCACAAAAAAGTTTATATTAAAAACTAAATAATAAAGAATAAAAGTAGTAGAAGAAGATGATACAAACGGATGAAAAACAACAAGAATATATTAAAACATATTGAATCAAATCATGTCATCGCATGTATCAACACACCCACAAGAAAAGAAAAAAAAGAAAAAAAAGAAGAAGAAGAAAAAGAAATCTCGTACAGATGATGATGTTAATAATGATAATGATAATAATAGAAAGAATGCAATAATACAAAAAAAAAGAAGTTATAATAATAATATTGGCAACAACAACAATAATAGAAAGAAAAAACATAAAGCAAAACATAATAATAATCAAAGTAAATACCATAAGCAACAACATCAATCAAATCGTTTCTCATCTGCATCCTCGACTTCTTTATCATCCTTGCAAAGTAAATTTTTAAAAAAATTAAGTGGTGCAAAATTTCGTACATTAAATGAAGAGCTATATACAAAACCTAGTGAATTTTCATTTAATAAATTTCAAAGTGATCCAAAATTATTCTTTGATTATCATGATGGTTTTAGAGAACAAGTAAAATCCTGGCCCAAAAATCCATTAGATATGATTATTGGCGAAATAAAAAAAATGAAATCAAAGAAATTAATTATTGGCGATTTTGGTTGTGGTGAAGCAGTTTTAGCAACTTCCGTACCTAATAAAGTATATTCATTTGATTTAGTTGCACAAAATAAATCCGTCATAGCATGTAATATAGCAAACGTTCCTTTAAAAAATAATGAATTAGACATAGCCGTTTTTTGTTTAGCATTAATGGGTACAGATTATTACAAATTTATACTGGAAAGCCATCGTGTATTAAAACTTGGTGGGACATTATTAATTGCTGAGGTTGAAAGTCGCTTTTGTCATAAAGACAACGAGAGTGCAAGAAGTGATATATTACAAAATGGTTGCAATGCATTTATATCCATGGTTGAAAAACTTGGTTTTAAAATAATTAAACAATACCCAAAGACATCATATTTTGTATTATTTAAATTTGAAAAGATAAAAGAACTAAAAAGTAAAGAAATGGATATGAGAAAATTAAAACCGTTTCCGCTAAAAGCATGTATATATAAGAGGAGATAAGAGAGAGAGAGAGAGAGAGAGAGAGGGAGGACAGGGAGAAAGAAAGAGAGAAGGCGTGTAAGAAATATGAAATATATATATACGATATTATATATTGTCTCTCAGTTATTATATTCTTTCTGGAGAGTAGGAATTATCATGTGTGCTGAGTAAATTAAAAATAAGTTTTTATTGTGCATTAATTATATATGTAAGTGTAAAAATATTATAACTTAGATTTTAACCATATAATATACTACATACACCGTATATATATATATATTATTAGCGTACGAATAAAATTTTCTTTTTTATTCGGATCTCGTCTCTCTCTCTTCTCCCTTTTTTGTTTTTCTTTAGTAATCATCATACCCATGTTTATATGTCTTTCCACTATTATCTTCATCCCGTTCATCTTCCGCTATCTCATCGTTGTATGCAAGAATATCATCTCTTGCATTACTAAACATTTTAAATTTCTCCATACCTTCCTCCTTTGAAATTCCTAAACGTTCGTTCCATTTATCAGGATGATAACGAAGTGCTTTCTTCTTATATGCGCGATTTACATCTGCCTCGGATGCTTCATCTGGCAATTCAAAAAGTTCATATGCAGCTAATTTTTTCTTCTTCAACTTTTCCCGATTCTCTTCACCAGGGTCATAATAATGGCCACCTCCAAAACCACGATTACCAAAGAAGAAACTACCTGCAAATCTTCTTCTAAACATTTCCTCAAAGAAAGCGTCTGCCATATCTTCTTCGAAATCAAAAAACTGATGCTGT
>JACLAC010004167.1_pt1 | contig 10866 bp, 9 predicted proteins | sample 8027881 | NCBI WGS metagenome assembly JACLAC01 (sample SAMN15725517, study PRJNA655200) | protist metagenome | isolation source: fluorescence activated cell sorting (FACS) single amplified genomes of... | place: Spain: Blaines Bay Microbial Observatory, Mediterranean Sea | collected 2016-01-19 | reverse complement strand
TTATCGATGCGATTCTAGGACGTGCGGAATCGCGTACTAGTCCCCTAAACGGAATCATTCAGTCCGAGTTGATGGATGCTATCTACAAATCGGCTGAAACCGGTATGCCGGCTCGGCCTAGTCGTAAGTCTAGCTGATGTTATTTTACCAGCCGCCTCTTCGGGGTGCTTTTTAGCCTTCAATTTTTCGTAATTATTTGAATATGGAAATTGTTCTCAATTCCAAATTTTTTGCCCATCTTTCAATTGAGCAGCTAGGTGAAAAAGCTACTGAACTTGGTTATGATGGAATTGATATCTGTATTCGTCCTGGACATCCAATTCAGATGGATAACGCTGCCAAACTCTTGCCACAAGCGATGAGGGTATGGGAAAAACAGGGGCTTACTTGTCCTTTAGCTACTGCAGCTGTTGATCTTAATCAGCCTACTCAAGAAGCGGAGAGGTTATATGCTGCTTGTGCTGAGGCTGCGATTCCTCGCCTGAAAATCGGTTTTTGGCAGTATAAAGCAGATGATGACTACTGGCGAGTTGTAGAATCTGCTCGGACTGATCTCGCAGGTTTTGCCAGATTCAGTAAACAGTATCAAATACAAACCTGTTATCAGATCCATAGTGGTTCATGTCTAGGATCAAACTGTGCTGGGTTAATGCATCTTATTAAAGGGTTTGACCCGAAATACATTGGTGCGTATCCTGATCTTGGTCATTTGGCATTAGATGGTGAAGATTGGGATATGGGCTTTTCAATGATCAAAGACTATATCTCTGTTGTTGGAATTAAGGATGCGCTGTATCTTCGTCAGCCTGAGGGACAGATGCCTTCTTATATTCCGTGTTTCGTGAAAGTTGGGGAAGGTTGTGTCAACTGGCATCATAGTTTAAGGAAGTTATATAGTCATGATTTTGATGGTCCTTTAGCTGTTCACACGGAATACAAATTTGACGAATCAATTATTCGGCAAGTTGGATATGAAGATATTGCACCTCCAAATTTAGACCAGTGGGCTAAAGACGATGTTGCTTTTTTGCGACAAGTGTTGTTAGATGTGATGGCCTAGGTTGCGATTCTGAGGTTTAGGTGTGGTGTTTATTTGCTGGTTTCGTTTTAACGTGTTGGTAATTGATCTCCGTTGGGTTTGGGAATTGGTTGCCAGTATCCCTTGGGATCGGAACCACGGCATATAACACCTTCTGCTTGGTGATCATCTCGGCCTCGAACGTCCGGTGGATTATAACGTATAGTTAAGCCACAGCGGCGACGGTTAGACGTATTGGGGTCAGACCCGTGTAGTAACAAGTCCGAATGTATTGAAATCTGACCTGCCTTCATAGTTACAGAAATTGGTTCTCCGTACTTATCTGAGTTTCGTACTGATTGTCCCAAAACGTTATTGTCTTCTGGTTTGCTGTGCTCAAATGGAATTTGGCCATGCAAGTGTGAGCCTGGAATGAACTGCATAGGGGCGTTATCCTCGTCCACGTCATCAATAGCTAACCAGACAGTGATGACCTTGCTTGGTGTTAATGGCCAATATGATGCGTCTTGATGCCAGTTGACCCTTTTTCCATCAGTTGGTTCTTTGCTGAAATAATGGGTCATAGTGCAGATGAGGTTTTCTCCTAACAAATCAGTCATATAATCTAATATCCGATCTTCGTAACACAGATCATAAATACCACGGCAATACCGATGCCAACCGTTAATTGAATAGCTATTGTAACCTTTTTGGATTGCTTCTCCCATTAGTTGTTCAAAATAAATCCGGTTCTTCTGTGCTTCTTCCGGAGAGAAAACATCGAGCGGAAAAAGATAGCCTTTTTCGTTGAAGTGCCGAATTTGTTCTGTCGTTAATTTTTTAGGATTCTGTCTTCCTACAGGAGAAAAACTGAGTTCCCTTTGCATGTCGGGCAAGGCGTTTGTAATTGACATTATAGATCCTTTCTATTCATAATAATCTTAATCTATAGTGAGCTCAAGAATGTCTGGTTTTGAGGTTTACCCTGCGTCAAAGTGATTTACACCTCTCAACAGGAGATTATCGGATAAAATTTCCCCTTTTGAATTCTGTGTTCCTACTGGCATGTAATGAATGACCATAGCCCGGCGATCACGGCTAGAATTATTGGGATTAGTTTGGTGTAGAGTTAAACAATGGTGAACCATTCCGTGGCCAGCTAACAACGGAACTGGCACTGCTTGGTTGTTGTCGATGTTGGTCGTTAATAGTGCTGGTAGTTCTTTCCCTTCTGATTTGGCTCGACTGTGGTCAAGCCTACCTTCAACGTGGCTTTTTGGGATAACATTCATGCAGCCGTTGTCTTCATCCGCATTGTCTAGAGCAATCCAGATACTGACTAAGTTTGCAGGTGAACAACGCCAGTAACCGTTGTCTTGATGCCATGGAACTTCTCCACCAATGTGTGCGGGTTTATATAAGGATTGATCATGAAAGAGTTGAATGTTTTCTCCAATTAGACTTTCAGCAATGTCCAACAACGGTTGGTGGAACAGCAGTTTATAAAATTGTTCATTTCTTGACCACATCTCCATGATTTGTAGCATCTTAATTGGGTTTTGTGGCTGTTTACCTTCTGTGGTTGCCAGATTGCGTAGTCCTTGGCTATCAGTATTCATTTGTTCGGCGAAAACCTTATCATACTGTTCTCGCAAAGTCATCAAATGATCATTTTCAATTAGCTGGTGATCAATCTTCAAGTAGCCTTGATATTGAAAATCTTCAATTGCTTCCTTTGGCAAATACATAGTGGTTTACTCTTCCTTGTATTAATGGGTTCCAAAATAGCACGAATTATCAAACCGAGCAAGAGTTTTCAAAGTGCGTGTACATGAGAACAGAAATGGGATGCCAAATACTATTTGGAATTTCGGCGGATTCTATTCGCTTAGTTAGATGGCGGATTGTTTTGCATAATTGTTTTTTTATTTGGATAGATATTATCATTGTTGATCCATTAAATTAGTGTTATAATCCTTCCCGTCCGTATTCGATAGTTTTTTTGTCTATGGATGCTGTATGGAGCTTTTTGCTATTTTATCATTTTTCCTATCCTGATAGTTTCTGAAGAATATTCCGCAATAATTTTCTGCTATTATGAGCACACGTTTGGATCGCTGTTTTATGTTTATTTTAAGAATATAGTTTGGTTAAAAGATCTTATCATATGAAGTATTTTCGAAATCGCTTTATACTTTGTTCTGTGTGTTTTTTTCTTTTTTTCGCCGCTTTTGATGTTAGTAGTCAAAAACAAAGACAGTTGGGTATCATGTATTATAGAAAAGGGGTTAGTCGAAACACTGGTGCTAGAGTTCCTCCGCCGTTATATTTTGGGAATAGGAAACTTGATTTAGGGACTGCAAACGTTATCGTTGCTTATAATGAAGGGTTTGATCGAAACCCAAGAGCCAAGGTTGCTTTCCAATATGCTATAGATCTTTTAAAGCAGGAAATTGCCTCAGATGTTGAGATTAGAGTTGAGGCTCTTTTGCAACCTCTTGAAGGTGACATATTGGGTGGAGCAGGCGCAATGATGGCCCACAAAAATTTCGATCATGGGGAGTTGGATGTTTGGTATTCGGATGCTATAGCTGATAAGCTATCGGGTATAGATCAAAACCCAGGTCAACCTGATATCCTTGCTGAGTTCAATAGCAATATAGATTTCTATTTTGGTACAGATGGGAATACTCCCGTCAACAGATTTGATTTCGTTACTCTTGTTCTTCATGAACTGATTCACGGTATTGGTTTTGTTGGACAGGATAGTTACGATGTTTCTACTGGGGAAGGTTCGATTAGAAGCGAAGGGGTTCCCAGCGTTTATGATTTGTTTGTGGTCAATGGCTCTGGCCGTGAGCTCATCAGTTTTAACGATCCATCAGTTGCCTTAGGTAGACTTATGACTGGTGGTGAACTCTTTTGGAATGGTGTGTCAGGCAAAGCCCGTAATGCAGGAAGCCTACCCAAACTCTATGTGCCTACGGAATGGGAGGAAGGAGCAAGCTATTCACACTTGGATGAAACTACCTATTCGCCAGGGGATATCAATACGTTAATGACACCAGATCAGAATATGCAGGAATCAACTCATGATATAGGACCTATTGTTCGAGGGATGCTGGAAGATATTGGTTGGACCGTCAATTCATTTGTTGAGGTTAACGAAGCGACAGCCCAAAGTATCACAGGTAATGGTGCCGGAGAGTTTGTTGCTCCTATTGGGATTGGTGCTGGAATACCTATCAAAATTGTTTTCGATACCATTGACATAACCACAATTGTATCTATTGATGAAAGCGATGTGAGTGAATCGTTTAAGTCTAATAATGGGGAGATTCAAGGTGGTCCTTTTACTTTCAAGCTTCCAATGGGTAGATATGTTGTGAAGGAAACTTATATTGGAAAAGTTAAGAGCTCTACGCAGTTAATTGGTGCGCCGACTATCCTCTTAGATCCAATCATAATTAAGCGGAACCTGATTGTGGAAACGCCAACGTCCTATACGTTATCAGTTGATAGCAGGGTCGAAAACCTCGAAGGGAAAGTCGTCGGCGATTTTGCCGGGAAAGTTCGCGTCCAGGGAGTCCTAGGTACTAGAACTAGCATTACCATAATTAGTACCAGGGCAATTCGTCCCAGAGAAATAATCCGGTATCGAGCTGAAGTTTCTGCGTGGCTCAGTTCAGAGACCATGATTTCTGAATGGGTGGATGCGATCTTGGTTGGGGATATCGATGGTAGTGGTCAAGTAGATATACTTGATTTGGTAAAAGTTGCTAGTCAATTTGGTCAAGTTGGAGAAAACCTGCTGGGAGACGTTAATAACGATAATGAGGTAGATATTCGTGATTTGGTGAAAGTTGCTAGTGACTTTGGTAAAAATAATGCAGGTGTTGCACCTGCACAATTAGTTAGCCAACTGGTTTTTACTAACCAGCAGAAGCATCGCATTCAATCTGCTATAGTGGAGTTGAAAGGTCTACTATTTAGATCAAAAACAGAAGAATTGGTGTTTGACTTGTTGGTATCAATTCTGCCTGAAGATTTACCTGTGCAAACCCGACTTTTGCCTAATTATCCTAATCCTTTTAATCCTGAAACGTGGGTGCCATTTGTATTGGGCTATGGTTCTGAAGTCAAGTTAGCTATTTACAATGTGGAAGGAAATCCTGTTAGAAATATAAGCATGGGTTATGTTAAGGCAGGGAGTTATGTCAGTCAGTCAGAAGCTATCTATTGGGATGGTAAGGCGGACACTGGTGAAGACGTCGCTAGTGGAACATATTTCTATACGTTGAAAACGGATAGGTCTGTATTTACAAAAAAAATGATTATTCTAAAGTAGTCTTATTATGCAGGAATTGAGATTGTTATACGATTGGTGAGCAAATTTCCCCTTATTTTTCTGCGAGTATATCCTTTGCCTTCTTGAATTCTATTTCTGCTTCTGCGATTTTCCCTTGCTCTTTATAAACCAAACCCAGATTGTGATGGGCTATTGCATTATTGGGGGCGAGCTTTATTATCTTTTCAAACTCAACTTCTGCTTGTTGATATTTGCCTTGATTATAATATACTAACCCTAAATTGCCATATATTTCTGCGTTGTTAGGATTAATGTCTATCACTTTTTTAAACTGTGCAATCGCTGATGGATATTCTCCAAGGTTGTAATGTACCAGTCCTAAGTGATTGTGTGCTTCTGCATTATTAGGATCAAGCTTTATCACCTTTTCAAACTCGACTTCTGCTTGTTGATATTTGCCTTGGCTATAACAGACTAGGCCTAGGCCATTATGAGCCTCTATATTATTTGAATTGAGTTGTATTACCTTTTCGAATTCGGTGACTGCCTGCGAATACTTGCCTTGGTTGTGGTAGGCTAAGCCTAGATTGTTTTGTGCTTCAGCGTTGGTTGGATTGATTCCTATTACCTTTTCGAATTCGGTGACTGCCTGCGAATACTTGCCTTGGTTGTGGTAGGCTAAGCCTAGATTATTATGTACTTCTATGTTATTAGGATTAATTTCTATTACTTTTTCGAATTGTTGAATTGCTTGTTGATACTCACCTTGGTTATAGTGTACCAGCCCCAAGTTGTAATGTGACCATTCTGATTGTGGATTAATTTCTATTACTTTTTCGAATTGTTGAATTGCTTGTGGTTCAATTGATGTATTGTTGATTAGTTTCATGTTGTTAGTAGTCTCTAAAACATTGGTACTACACCCAGTGAACCATAGGACATAGAGAGAGGAAAACTGAATTCCCAGAATGGCCATCTGCCCCAGTTGCCTTGTAGTTGCAAAAATCTGCGAGCTCAACCTATTATTTCTTATCATTATTAATTTCCTAGCCCATAGTTAAGTAGAAGTTCTTTTAGAATTGTAGTTGTTTTGTTGATGATTTAATAGTGACGCCAATTTTGGTCTTCGTAGTAGAACATAAGGATCGGTTTAAGAAGTGTATTAATTTTAGTTTCAAGTTCGTTTACATCTTTACCAAATTGGAACATCGCTTGAATCAAATTGTTGGTCAAGAAGTTGGTTTCAACTGACAGGCGGATGCTTTTAATTTCATGTGTGGTTTTTGATGCCAGATTAAATCCCCAATCGCCCATTGAGGGTATTTCTAAATGGTACGCATAGGTGTGTAGACCAGCTTTTTCTATTGTATGATGTATGCACCAGAAAGCGTCGCGTGAGAAGAATGGCGATGTACTTTGGGTGACAATCACGCCTTTGGTATTTAGTATGTTCTTAATTAATTTATAGAATGTGACGCTGTAGAGTTTTGATAATGATTCGTGATTTGGATCAGGTAGATCTATTATAACAACATCAAAATTATGGTCGTGATGTCCCCACTCAACGAATTTGTATGCATCTTGATTAATTATGGCAACTTTTTTGTTTAATAGAGATCCTTGGTTAAGCTGGACAATTTCGGGATTGTTGCTACAGATTTTGGTAATTTCAGGATCTATATCAATCAACACAATTCTTTCTACCTCTGGGTATCTGAGAACCTCTCGAGCTGCTAAACCATCACCACCGCCGAGAATTAGTACATTAGTGTGTTTATCAGCTAAGTTCATCGCAGGATGAACGAGCGCTTCGTGATAACGGTATTCGTCAACTGAACTGAACTGGAGATTCCCGTTGATAAACAACCTCAGGTCGGTTCTGTTGTTGATTACCTCAAGGTTGGGTGGTTTCTTAATGGTATCATTGGTAGGTGATGTCTTTCTCATTTCTCGCTTTGTCAAAACGATTTTTTGATATCTCGATTGCTTTGACAGTTGAATGTGATCTCGGTATAGCTTGCGTTCAAGCCAGTGGTCGATATCAGTGGAATATATAGCTGCGATAGCGAGGCTTCCACTTGTTAGTACGGTTGTAAAAGTCAGAAGATGTTTGCCTTCAATACTCTTCCAGTATTGGCATAGCAAAAGCCCTGCTACAAAAATATTCAGCAAGCCAATAATGTATGCGCTTTGAACCAAGCCTGTATATTTTAATAAAATCAGGGGGAAAATAACAGACCCTATTAAAGCACCTATATAGTCGAAGGCGAGGACGTTAGATAATGTTATGTGAAGTGGATCGTAATCCCCTATAATTTGTGTGAGAATTGGTATCTCTAGGCCGACGAGCGTGCCTATGCTCGTAATCAGAACAAACATAACCACAAGATAGACCGTAACCGATTCGTTAAAGATATATGTGTTGAAGAGGACTGTGGAAGATATACCTCCTATCAGAGCAATAGCGATTTCAATCAGTATGAATTTGGTCACTAGGCAACGTGAGAAGTACCTTGATAGGTAAGATCCTAAACCCATCGAACTCATAAACAGCCCAATAGTGATCGAAAACTGGTATACGCTGTTCCCGAGGAGGTAAGATGAGACAGCAGCTATGATGAGTTCATATATAATTGCGCATGTTGCTATTAGACAAACTGAGAAAAGCAGGGCAAATACGGCCCATTTGCTAGTTTGGTGTAAATTTTCGTTGTTTTCTGGTTGTACTGTCATGAATGTTCGGAGTTCATTTTGATTTTTGAATGGGTAACAACGGCAGTAAGTTCTTCGATAAAGGAGTGAAAAGTTTTTATCTCCAATTGGTTATCGTTGGCTTTGAGGATATTGATTATAGTTACTGGTTCAGTAGTGGAAGTTTCTGTACTAGGAAAACTATGTTTTAAATGAAACAGCGCCTTGTTATTGTCTAGTTCGGAATTCTTGGAAAAAGACTTTTCATTTGGATACTGTATCATTTTGAGACTTGTCTGGTACATAAACTTTTTGCCAACACGGAACTCACAATGGTGATTCTCCAAGCTACGGATCAATTCGATCTGTCCTGTTGACGGTAGTGCTTTTGCGTCAGCAGTAATTACTTCTGCTAACTCCGTTTGTTCGTTTTCAATGTTAACAACATGACTGCTGCCGATAATCCAGAAGTTTGCTCTATACCTGTTTCGTTCAATGGTGAGCTTTTTAAAGATGTGGAACAGATTTGGTTCTAAGCAACGTCTATAAAGACCGAACTGAAGGTTCTTGATTTCTTGTTTAATGTAGATGTGCTTCAATGTCTTTTATATCCTAATTTGTATTGAAGTATAAAAATTTTGGGTAGTTAGGGTGGAAAGGATTTATCGTTATATAAATGGGGATGAAAAGATAAGAAAAGGAGGGAATACTCCTTACTTGGTGATCCTTTGTGTAGAATGTTTGGGTAAAACTTATGGCATAGGTTTAAAAAAGGGGGGTAGTGTATTCAAATCAAATTAGTTCCTTTGATTTGAACCAAGTATGTTTTTCTTAATCTGTTCAACTTGGTGGATGAGTTGTGTTAAGATTACAATTTAAAGTATTGCTGCTGCTACAATCAGTCCTAAAGCGATCATAATACCAGCAACGATAACCCCTGCAGCAGTGTTGTTCTTGTCCTCTATTTCTGCATTGAGGTTGAAGGGGGTAATCAAATCAAAAATTTTGAATCCGATCATAAGTACTATAATGCCTAAGATGCTGTAGATTGCAGATGCAACTAATCCTTCTGATAAATTCGCCCAGATGCCATTGTCTATTGATTGTGTTTGAAGGGTGTTTTCTTGGGCTATTGCAATAATGCTTAACATACACGACATCACGACAAAACTGTACTTTGCTGCTTTGTTTTTCATATTACTTCTCCTATGTAAAGATTGCCCAGTTTTCTGAGATTACGAGTTGTCAGACGTACTATAAATCTCGATGTCTGATTCCTGAATATATCTACCAATAGATGCTTCATAAGTGTTTTCATTCCAGTATTGGATATTAATCGTGTGTTCGTGCTCCTCGTCTGCAAAATCCCAGTAGTAAAATGACTTGCCATTCGGTTGACAATTCTCATGTAATTGGTTTTCTCCTGAGTCAATTACGTGATATACAACATTGTCAAAATCAAACTCCCCTGTTTGCTGGTTGTCAAAAATTTCTAGATCTGTAGATGTCAATTTCAATTTCTCAAAACTAATTTCCTTTGTGATGGTTGCGATTAGGCCTCCATTTTGGTGCCAGTTTAGCCAGAATGTTATTCCCCCATCACCAGTTAGTTTTAGCTCAAACGATTCTTCTTCTCCTCCGGTATATCTGTTTTTTTGTTCAACTAGATATTCGTCTCCCTTTACTAGGATAACCCCACTGGGTTGTACATTGTTTAAATATAATGTTGACAAATCGGGTTTATCCTTTTTTCTTAAGAGAAGCCAAGCCCATCCTGCTATTGCGGAGATAGCAATGAGCAAGACAAAGATCTTCACGGCTCTATTCCCTTTCTTTGATTAGGATGAGTCAAACATGATTAAAAGAAGAGTAGTTAAATATTATTTCCCAAATCCTCGGCTCCCTCCCCGAAAAGAACTGGCAGATCGGCTTCGATTCAGACCTTTTGACGAAGAAGATCTACTACTTCGTGACGAAGTGGTAGATCTGCCAAACCCACCACTGCGTGATGTAGATTTTGCCTGTCGAGATGCCATAACACGCTTGGACTTCATGTTTTGAATGGATTTTGGAGCTTGCTGAGTACGGTTTTTGGCTTTGCTGCTTCTGCTTATACTATTTCCTGCTGTTTTAGAAGGCATTGCTCTTCTATAGCGAGTGGTGGTACGTGTTACTGTGCGTGTTCTCACAGGAGCATGCCATCCACCATAATAACTCCCATACCAACCTCCGTACCATCCAGGGCCATACCAACCGTAGGGTCTGAAAAGTATGTCTCGTATGATCATATATCGAAAATACGATGTCATCCAGCTATGTTCATTAGCGTAATACGAACTTTTGTGGTGGAGAGCTCTGCCTTCATATACGTGTTGGTTGGATTCGGCATTAATCGTCATTGAGGAGTTATTTTGCTCATAAGTCAATGATACTGCTACTAGTTCTATCCCATCTTTTGCTATTTGATGCCAATTGGCATTTTGATCTGGGTCTATGGTGTGTTGGCTTGGATCTGGTACGCGAAGTGAGTATATGGCTGACTGTTGTTGCACCGATTCGGGGACAACGAGTAAGGGATCTCGGTTTCCATCTTCGTTGAGATCAACTTGATAATTAACTTCTGGGTCGTCCATTATCTTTTGGCTCAGACTCTGCACAATTTTTTTCTGGAATTTTTTTGATTCAGGTTTTTCCTGAGGCGCTGCTTCTCTCAGAACCTCTTTCATTACATCAGGAAGGATGGCTGGATTTAGTTTGTTGGTCAGATCAATCTTAGTGGAAACAGTTGCTCTCGCAACGCCAACTGGATAATCTTGGGAACCCTTGTCACATCCGAAAAAGAACGCCC
>JACLAC010018881.1_pt1 | contig 10870 bp, 11 predicted proteins | sample 8027881 | NCBI WGS metagenome assembly JACLAC01 (sample SAMN15725517, study PRJNA655200) | protist metagenome | isolation source: fluorescence activated cell sorting (FACS) single amplified genomes of... | place: Spain: Blaines Bay Microbial Observatory, Mediterranean Sea | collected 2016-01-19 | reverse complement strand
GTACTCCGTTTCTTCTTGTTTCAGTTTCGAATGGAGAAGGATGGGCTGGAGAGCTCGCAGGAGGGGAAGGGGAGTGAGCACGAGGAGCGAGTTCGCGAGTTCGCGAGTTGAATCCTCCCTCCCAATGAATGATAATGAGTGATGAGCACACAATGCAAGCCGAGGGCTGCTCGTACGAAACACTTACATGATTGCTGCACAAGCACAAGCACACAAAAACAAGCACAAGTACAATCACAAATCACAAGCACAAGCACAAGCACAAGCACAAGTATGACTCGCTAACTCGGCTCCCTGCTCCACCTCCTCGTGCCGCCCCGCCTCAATCGAGCTTACCTCGTCCTCGAATCGAAGCCACTCACCCCATGCAAAACATAATGCGGTGCATTTGCACGTGCAAGTTTGCATGCAAAATGACGCATCATCATTATGACGACTATCCAGGATGATATCATTACATTTGAATATGTACAGAATGTGTGCGTAGATCATCATGATGACTATCCATGATGATATCCTTCTTTATTAATATATACAGAATGCCAGTCGTCAAGATGGCGATTGACCAAGTCACTATGATAGCGATTGAGTCATGATGATGGTGATTGAATGCATGCGCAAGTCATCATGATGGCGATTGACCACGGAACGTCTCAAAGTCCAGCGATATCATCATCATCGTCATCAAGCATCATCATCATCGTCATCAAGTGCATTCATAACAAAGTTGACGAGCACTCCCCCCCTTCCTGCTCCTCATCCACAACTTCATCCTCGTCCTCTTCCGCTTCTCCTCATGCGCAGGCGGAATCGTCCCACAGCTGGAGCAACTATAATTCGGTAAGACGTCTGCGCCACATGTCTGCAACTATGATTAATTCTTTTTTGTGTAATCTAGGGAAAAAAAGAATCAAAAATGATTCGGTAAGACGTCTGCGCAACATGTCCGCAACAGTTCCGAAACCTCGTCGACTTGCTGATGGATGACACGTATCAAATTATCACGAACACCCTTTGCAGTCGGGAAATGGGGTTGGGCCCTGTCATCACCACTCGAGAAATTCACTCACCAAATTGCATCAATCAGCAAGCTTGCACGCAGTGCCAGACGCGCAGGCAGCAGGAGAACGAACGTTTGAGCGAGGAAAAAGAGAACATGCTGATAAACTTCGAGAAGCTGTCGGGGCTCGAGTTACAGGAAGGATTCCCTGAAGTCGTCATGCAACTGGGTACGGGTCTCTGATGCTCACTATGGAGGTTTGGGTGTGTAGGTCGAGCGTTAGCTTGGAGGTTGAGGTGTAGAGGAAAGAAGCAGGGAGTTGAAGTGTCCGGGAGTTTGTAGAGACAGTAAGTGCGGGAGGTGAAGTGTACGGGAGGTTGTAGAGACAGCAAGTGCGAGAGGTGAAAAGGTCAAGTCCACGGGAAAAATTGGTACAGAGGCATACAGTGTATTTGAAATGAATCGTTGCACGGTGTTGGTGGATTCTGCACAGGCAAGCTGGGGATCAGGAGAGAACATGACTTGAAGTTGTTGGATGAGGCCAACCGCATGATCATGATACAAACCCTCCATGTCAGCCCGGAGTCCAAAACCAAGATCCAGTCATGGGTCAGCAAATCACCAGCAATACATGCGCGCACGTGTCCGCGCCGTGTTTACACACGTTCATGTGTGTGCGCACGTTTTCATGGACACAAATGAGCATTTCCGCTGTCTGTTTTCGTGTATATTTTTATTGGTTGCTGGCTTTGGGGGGTGTAATCTGTGCGTGAATGCGAATTTATCCTGATCACTACATCGACCCAAACACCACGCAGGTGCGAGTCCTGTGTGCAGAGGCGAAAAACTACGTACAGTACTCCAAATCGGACCTGGTGCCATGGCTGCAGCAGCTGGGACTGTCGGGCGACCAGATTAAGCACGTCATGCTAGAGTTCTGCAAGCCTGAATTCGGTGTCAATGTGTGTTGGTGCAAGAAAGGGATTTGGACAGGGAGGGTGTGGCCAGGGCTGGTGAATTTTGGTATTTCAGCTTTTATCAGACGTTGCATCTTGTATCGTTTCAACACTGCTCAACTGACCACTTACCCTTCGCGGTCTCGTGCTCCTCGCTGTTTTCAAGCCTAGTTGTCCAACTAACACAAAGAAAGCCGAAGGCTTGGTTCAGTTCCTTGACGACGGTGCTTGTTGACGCACATATTGGTGATGGGAGGGAAGGATATTCCGTATGTCAAAAGATCCTATTTCGTACACCCAAAATAGGAGTAACACGCAAAGCAACCATTGCTGACAAGAAGCTGGCTGCAGACGTTTCAAGCCTGGCGATTTTGATGTCGCTCGAAGATGACGACGTGAATCAAGTGCTCAAGGTGAGCCTGCTGCTTTGATATACGTCGGCATTTGGCGCTTTTGTTCTTTCGGCACCTGCCCCCTTGACACTAGATGGAAGTTGTTCTGCATTGTGCATGGCTCTTCATTTTCATTCGCATTTTCGTTTGCGTGTCTGCCTATTCCTACGGTTCCAGATGTTCCAACGTCAATGAACATCGTGAGTTTATTGAGCCTCTGCATTGATGGACTGATGGGCAAAACTATCGTACTGTCAGGTGCTGCCCCTCGGACAGCGCAAGCTCATCATCAAGGCCATTGCGAAGGAGAAAAATCTGGCTGTGACCCCCCCCAAGGACTTTGTGTCCCCACCTCATTCAGAGACGATGTCACGAACTGGTAGTCACGAATAGTTGCACGAATTTGTAACGAACTGGCGTACCTGTAAACGACTGCAAACCCTGCAAACGCTCGTAATGAAGGAGGACAGATGAGAGATGTGAATACAGGAGGATAAGTGAAAGATGTGAATGAAGGAGAGATGTGAATGAAGAAGAAGAGATGAGAGATGTGAAAGAAAGAAGGATGTGAAGGAGTAGCGTCGCCACGCCTTGACATTCAAACTTGTCAAAAATGCCGCACCAGAAGCCTCTGGTCACCTCAAGCCACCTCCAAGTCACCTGCCTCTAGTCACATCAAACCACCTCTAGTCGTCACCTTCAGTACTTGCCGCTCAAGCATACCGCCGTATCAGATGTCTGTCAGACGTGCCCCACATACTTCGATGCACCGGAAGGCAGCACCCAGCTCACCGACTTCACATGCAATCGTGACATTCACCTTGCACATCATCATACAAAGAGCTTTGTCCATCGTTACAAAAATCGTAGCCATTTATAGTGATTTCGACAGGCACGTACCTCTTGATTTGGCGGGGACCGTCTGAACGTCAGTGCTCGGTCGCGAGATTTCAAGTCTCATGGGGCTGCAGCTGCAGTGGAGCATACAGCAGAGACTGCCATAGGCGGGGGTGGCTGGACCCTGAGGCTCGCCCGGGAATGTATACTTTGGAGCTCGGCTGCTGGTAGGTCCCGTTTTCGATCTCACGATCTCTGACCTTTTGTGGGAACGCATGATCATGTCGCTCTTACGCGATCCAGTTTCTGCTCCGCTGCGCCAGTATGCCTAAGAGCAAAATGGTTATGCGTTCCCACGGAGTAGGTCATGTGACGTCACAGGTGACTCGGGCAAACGATGGCCTGCAACATCCAAACGATGGGTCCTGTAAAGGACTCTCAGCCTGGTCACACACATATATATGAAGACTCACAAACGAGCAATAAAGAGCAGAAAAAGTAGAAAGAAGTTTGAAGTACACACAGAGGATACAGTATGTCGCTTTCATCTAGGCAGTAGGTACAAGTGACCGAGGTCATGTGACGCCGCGAGTGACTCGGGTGGGGTCAGGTGACGTCGCAAATGACTCGGGCGGGGTCAAATGACGTCGCGAGTGACTCGGGTAGGATCAGATGACGTCACAGGTGACTCGGGTGAGGTCATGTGACGTCACGAGTGACTCGGGTGGGGTCATATATCGTCACAAGTGACTCGGTTGACTTGGGTAAGGTCAGGTGACGTCGAGGGTGACTCGGGTGAGGTTAGGTGACATCGCGAGTGACTCGGGTGAGATCATGTGACGTCGCAAGAGGGCGAGCTAGGCTGTGTGGGAGCCCTAAACCGAAGATATGACAAAGTAGGATGCTCCCGGCCTAGCCGCTCCTAGCCCACTCCATCATGTCCCCTCCCTCTTTTCCTCCCCCGAAGACCCCTCTACTACAGATACTACTCCACCTTAAGCCTGATCTCAACTTTGAAAAAGACGAGAAGAATCCTTTTGCAAAGGCCACCACCAAAGGCGGGAGGCAAAGACACCCAAAGTCACGCGCGACGTCACACGACTCCACCCGAGTCACTTGCAGTGGGACGTCACCTGACCTCATCTGAGTCACTCGCGACGTCACATGACCCCTTTCGAGTCCGAGTCACTCGCGACGTCACCGTTCAGGTGGAATACAGCTCTCGAGCAGCCCCGCCCAGAGAAATGGTGGATACGGCGTTTGGTGCTTGTGTAACCTGTTGTCATTGTTCTCTCTTGCATCCTACCTGACCCACGCTTCGGCAACCTTTGAAACCGAAAGATGTATTTTCGGGTTTGAAATCCCGTGGCCGCGCATGCTACGCACAATTTACAACAAGATTTACTTACTCGGATAAATTTACCACAAGATTCCAGGTGGGACATAATTATACAAGGAAGTGACTGTTGACATCAACTGAAAAAAATTGTCTCGTTGGTCCGACGCCTCACAAATTTAACGGCAGCAGACTACCTGAGCGCCTTGCAATGGCGAAACCCCTGTGGGACAATGCGTATCGCCAGCGACTGGAGTAAGATTGCCCATCTGACCGCATAGCTAGCGCTTCTTCATGTGGAGGCCCTTTGGTCCAACTGTGATTCAGGCGAGGCATATAATTCTTTTGTCTAGACAAATCACGAAGTTCCACTGGGAGTGTGGGTATTGGTCCTTGCGCGACATGTCTTTGACTGCTGCGTGGCGAGCAGTGAAAATGGCTCGCCTTCCATTTCAAACTTGGTGCAAGGCAAATTCTTCTACACATCGGGTACCTTGCTATTGATCCAATGAAAAGTTGTATTCCTGTCTCCTTAGCCTCCCGTCTTACCGGGCAACTCCCTCAGCCCTCAGCCCCGCTGCCTGTCTCCTGCCACCCTTTTCCAGCTCCGTGCAAGGGAGAAGGGGCGAGGCTATAGGGAGCGCAGGTTGGGCCTTGGTGAAGGTCATCAAATTTTCCGCCCAAGATCACGGGTGTTGACATAGATACAGCAGGTTTCAATGGCATTTCAGCGGATCCTGACCCTTTCCGCACTAGGCGCAGTAGGCAGGTCAACCATTTTCCTCGTTCTGTGTGCTGATCCGTGTTCTTATTGGTTGCTGCCAAGAGCTCAAGGGTGTGTTATGAGAAAAAGCTACTGTTGACGTTGCAATTTGTACAGGAGTACAATGAGAGCGCATACAACTACGCGACCGGTCTTCCACACACAATGGTCGACAGGTCTGTTTCAAAAAACATTCTACTCTTTACTGGTTAAGCCCACCCTTCATACGCAAATCCACAGTCTGAATCCCTGACACGTATATGGCACTCAGCCTCGTGCGTCACGACTTTGCAGAGCAACAACCTCATCAGCAACCCAAGCCCTTCTATGCACCTCAGGCCGTTGATGATCTAGGACGGCCCTTCATCGAGGTGCACGGGCTGCAGTCACCCTCTGAATGTATGTCGATAACTCAAGGGTCAGTTGGTCTTGGGCGCTGACACATGTATCTATTATCCGTCTCCCTCCTATGTCCTCCTCCTTCCTCTCCGTGTGCTCTCCGTGGCGGCAGAGTACGTTGCAAAACAGATGGGGCCGAAACGAAAGTCTACATCACGGCCCCACGTCAACATCAAGCAAGGGCAAGACTCGGTCACTACGCGACCCCAACAACAACTTCATCATCCGCAACAGAATTCTAGCTCAGGTTTTGATTAGAGAGGAATACTGCAGCCATGCACCATGGAGAGAGTATTTGCGCAGGAAAGAGAAAGATCAAGGAAGAGTCACGGACAGACGGAGGAAAACGGGCATGTACACAAGCTCACGTGACTGTTGCATGTACCATTGCCATTTACATGATACAGGTACGCAACGAGAGGCCACACAGCGTCATCGGCAATACGAATCGTCAGCCTGTGCCCCAGCCGGGGTACACTCAGCTCCCAGGCCGCAAGATGGAGGTACTCAAGTTTTGGCGCATTGGCTGTAGTGGGTGTGATGTTTTCTGACATGTGATGTTTCTGAAACATCAGTGACCGGACGGTATAGTTAGCGGACCGTACAAGTCGGAGTGCACTGGTTATGTGTTTTGGTGCTTGTGTCCCAGTGCGTCTGCCTGTGCCTCTGTCCAACACACTGACGGTCTTGCACCTCTGTATCTCCAAACTTCGTCTGTTCATGCACGACCACGACCACATCCCCTCCTTCCTCACCGCCCCTCTCCACCTTTACCTACCATCCCCCCTGCTGCAGTATCGACCTGAGACCGCAAACGGACAGGCGCTGTGGCCGGCAACGCAGAGTCAGCACCAACGCACTCTCCATCAAGCGACACTCCATGTTCGCGCCGATCGCGAGCGCGGCGGGCGCTCCACCTCCACCTCCCGTCTCAGCCGCCACGATCGCAGATAGTCTATTCTGCTTTAGGTAGCTGCAGGAGAGTTCGATTTTGCTTGGTGTGTTGCATGCGCACAATGCAGCGTGTGTCACACGTGTAAATACGCATACGCTACATATGTAAACAGATGTACCGCATATGTAAACAGATGTACCGCACATACACACGTGCACATACACACGTACACAGAAGCATGCTCGTGTGTAGATGTGTATGTGCTACTCTGCTGTCTATGCACATGTACGTGTGTGTATTTACGAATATGCATATATGTGCGTGCGTATAAAGTCACCTAGAAAAAATGATAACTCCAGATCAAAACGGACATATGATGATATGTCAGAAGACATACTTCATGTGATCAAGAGGATGTGCTCGTCGGGTCCGTGGCCCAATGTTCTTGGTGTGCAGCGATAGTGCTGTTCGGGGAGCAAAGTTTGAGAGTTTCGAGGAACGACGAGATTTTGTTGTAATTTGAAGGGGCACCCGGAGTTCATTTGTCGAGATGTGGGGGAGAACAAGGCACACTGTTGGAGAATTTTTCGAGCGGGCGTGGAGTCCCTGGGCTGCCTTGCCCTTTCGCTCGTTCGTCTCACTCCCCTTTGCTTAGCCTTGACATCATGTCAGCGATAGTGTCATCAATAATTAAAAATCTTTCAAGTCCCCCTTGCCTCACTCCCGCTCTTCTGCCTTAGGCTGGTCCCGTTGTCATCACTTAGTAGATCAATACAACTGTCTGATAGGATCCATGATTTCTGCGGACTCGCGAGTTCGTTCAAATGCAAGCTATCAAGAATCCACAGTTGTGTCTTATTTCGTACTGCCCTACGCCTATCATTACCCATCCTTACGACAAGAAACGAGCGCCATTCGATCGAAGCGTGAGGATGGTGAGGATGAGGGAAATAGCGGTGAAATGACATGGAAAGTGCGGCAGGTTTAGCCTTGACAAATGCTACGCGCATGGGCACGGTCTGCACGGTCTCATGCCCCGACATGACCTCTGCGGTTCAAATTTGCAGCATCCTGTCAAGCGTGCGAGAGCTCTTCCAACCGCTGCTCGTGGCCGCCGTTCGTGGCCGCCATTTTTGGCAAGCGCAGCCGCTAATGCCGCGCCGCTCATGCCGCGGTTGATTCTCTGGCTTCGATCAAGGCCAGATTGTAATAGTTCGCGCATCGATTGATCGCCATTGCTGTGAGAATTGCGAGAAACACCTGGCAGATGATGGGGAGAGAAAGCATCAAGACGCGGCAAAACGAGTTAGCCACAAAGTTGCTTCCGTAGTTTCGTTTTGTGCCTGAAGCAGACGGAAACTAATAAACATTTTCTACAAAATATTTTCGTAGATTTATTCTTAAAGCCATGAAAATCCTCAATCCGACGAAATCTCTTGAGTTCAGTGGTGTGTCGACATGTGATGTGTTGATGGTGTGTCCGACGGTGTGTAGTTCGCCGTTTTTTCATCCCCCCTCTTTCACACACACATACACATTTACGTTTGTACATATATAGGATGTAGATATGTATTACATCTATAAATCGCTGTATGTGTATCTACAATGTTTTTGCGTACTGTCTACAGGAAACGTGGTGGGCGGATTCTGACACCCTGCGTGCCTATGCCTATTATCGGGAGATTGACCTGTGTTGCGGCGTGTGCGCACGACGAGGTCCGATGATAATTGGAATTTATTGGGACTTTGAAACAGTGAACCCCATTCACTAGGCGAGATGATGATAATACTTGGAATTTATTGGCACGATGATATCGTCTACCTATGATATCGTCTACAGTAGTGATATGGTCGCCCGAAGACGCTCTAGCTCTTGATTACCGAGGGCGAGCTCCCTCGATTAGGCTGTTTGGGAGGCCTAACACCAAAGACATGACAAAGTAGGATGTCCTAGCCGCTCCTGGCCCTCTCCATCATGCCTCCTCCCTCTTCCTCCCCCCGAAGAACCTTTCTACTACCGGCACTACTCCACCCTAAGCCCGATCTCAAAAAGACGAGAAGAAACCTCTTTGAACAGGCCGCCGCCGCCACCAAAGGCGAAAAGCAAGGCAAAGACACACCAGACAGACCCCCCACCACCACCAACACTACTTCCCCAAACCCCCTGCAGCGTGAGTAGCTCGCCGGCGCTGATGTGAAGTCGAATATTAGTGTTCAAAACACCTGTCGTAATGTTCTGGCGAACAATCATTCTCGGCGCCGACGTCAGGCGGGTGCTGCCTGAGCCGGAGAGATTTACGCGCTCTCGGCTGTTGTCTTTCCTCCGACCTGAAAGGAAAAATGATGACTCCATTGGGCAAGGGATAAAGATTCCTGGACAGGGCAAGTGCAGCATCAAAAGCGGGAACGCCCTCACGATTAATTTCGGAATTATTCGAGACGTGGTCACGCGTGGTAAGTACTAACTTTTTCCCCAGGTGTTGTGACATAACACTTCAACCCAGGTGTTCCCACACCTCGATTTCCGGTTTAGACTGACTGACTCATGAGTCAGTGAGTCAGTGAACCGAGGTGTTGTACAAGGAGGAAACCTGTCCCAGCTGTGCAACTTACCCCGCAAAAGCGATACCGTTGGATCGTACGAATTCAAATTTAGCCACGGCATGTGACCGGCGATCTCCGCGTGGCCAAATTTGAATTCGTGCCAAAACGTTCCAACGGCATGGCTTTGGTTAAGTTGTCGGGACAGATTTCCTCCTTGTACAACACCTCAGTTCATACCAGTTTGTATGCCAGCGTCTAGATCTGTTGTAGCTTTGCTAGCTCCTTGTTAATCCATCGGCAAGGTGCTGTAGAGTATCTGAAGATGCGTACTCCCTCACTGATGCAGGTGTCAATTTCAGGAAACCGCTCACGATAGGTAATGACCCTGACGTGGCGAGTGCGGCCTCGGTCGACGATGGTCTGCGTACGGTGGCAGATGGGCCTGACCTCGGGTCGCGAGTCGTTAGAGTACCTCTGGAAAAGATGGTTCTCGGCTTTGCCAACGCGTGGGGGGGGGCGGGGGAATCCCGTAAAGGCCCTTTACTTAACTCCTCATCAATTGTTTCTGGCGCACAGGTGTGTGCTTGTGTGCGTGTGTGCATGCGCTTGTTCAGTCATCTTTCCGCCAGGAGGAGAGAAAGAGCGCAGGAAGAGGAAGGTTCTCCTACATACAGGAACCCTATAGTGAGGTAGTCATAGTCGAAAGTCTCGATCAGTCATAGTCGTTCATCCATTCTCTCTTTTGGCAACGGTATACTCCCCTTCGAACCTCAGACGGACCTTAGACGCTCCACGCCCATACCTACCAACAACTACCCACTGGCTATCTCCAAACCCAAAACACGTCGCACGATTCTGCAGGCAACTGGCCCTGTTTGGCCTGGAGCCACGAGGGTACATGATGTGGAGCATTGCAAGCGAGGGCACTGATCCCGTGGATCGGGACGCGCCGCTGGATCTCGCGTGGTGGTTCGCTGATATTCTAGGGGCCCCGCTCTGATCGTATCACGACAATGCATCAAGATACAGCATTTGAACAATACCGAGTTGCTGCAAAGCAGCCTGGTGGTAGACTCAGCTGTGGCGTGTGTTTTATCATTTTTCACCGGGATGTACTATATTTTTTGGGACAGTGCGATGGAAGGAGGAGGAGCAGAATCGGAACAGGAGGATAAGATACCTACGTTGGCAAACAGATCCAAAGTTTTCATACATCGGTAAACAGATCAAGTGCTCCAATGCACAATTTCACTTTCCCAGCCCCGAATCTGACTACATGTTGCTAGGACAAACAGACTCGTGTACATGTCTTCCTAAGTACGCCGAGCCTCTGAACTGTTTCTACATGCCCACCTGACGCAGGCTGAGTGAATGTAAGAAACTCCGACGACCTGAGCCAGGTCGTCGGATGTCTCAGGTCGTCGGAGTTATGGCTCAGGTCGTCGGAGATAACAACAGATCGTCTTCACCAGTAAATTTGCTTGTCATGCGAGAGGAAACCTCCAGACCATCTAAGGGGGAGGACAGTTCCAATTGAACGACAGTTCCAATTGACCATCTGAGGGACAAGACAGTTCCAATTGAACCTCCAGACCATCTGAGGGACAGGACTGTTCCAATTGAACGTCTCAACCACTCCGTCTTGAGAGGAAGCATCCCGGAAAATATGTCGGAGTTGTTGACTTCGGTAGACTTCACTTCTCTAGCAAAACGTGCTTCGGATTGGCGTGTAGTCCTTTCGTTCTGGA
>JACLAC010016100.1_pt1 | contig 10870 bp, 9 predicted proteins | sample 8027881 | NCBI WGS metagenome assembly JACLAC01 (sample SAMN15725517, study PRJNA655200) | protist metagenome | isolation source: fluorescence activated cell sorting (FACS) single amplified genomes of... | place: Spain: Blaines Bay Microbial Observatory, Mediterranean Sea | collected 2016-01-19 | reverse complement strand
TTTCCTGTTCCTGATTTACCAATTACAGCAAGCCACAGCAGGGCTTTTGCCTTGTATTCATGCGCTACCTCTAGCTGCTTATTGCCCCCAATAGCTATACTGGTATTGATCAGTAATTCATAGAAAGCTGCTTCATAATTTAATTCAAGATCTTCAGCAATTAATTCTAAGTATTCTTCCAGATGAGTATCTAGAATTCCTCTTGGTAGAGTTGGCAGGGTATCCCCAAGTACTGCAGATATATCGAGATCTGCCCCAAATGCAGTATCAGGTGGATACGGATGAATAGGAGACTGCTTACCATGTACAAAACCGTCCTTGATATCTTTAAGAGCACTGGATTCATTGTCTGTATTGAGGCAAGCGGCTTTTTCTAAATCCTCGAGAGCCTGTCCTTCATCAAGAGCCCCTGCTGCTACATATCCTCCTATTAAGCGAGAGTGTGCTAGACGAGTGTTATGCTTCTCGCCCCTTTTAGCAGTTTTGATCTTATAAACTGCTTGCTGCAGTGTTTGATTTGCTCCAGGTAACTGGAGAACATTATTAGGATTTAAATTATTGTTATAGTTTATTTTTTTATCTGTAAATTGCTGTATTTGTTCAACTGGATGAATTCTTTGACAATTCTGGTTGAAATAAACATCAGGATCATAAGAGTAGAAACAAATTCTTGCTAGATTACGGACAGTATCATCAAAGATATCCTCACATTCTAGGAGCTGCTGTATGTGTGTTTTGAAAGTGAAATAAGCATCTTGATGCTCCTTAGACCCTTGTCCGTGCAGTCCACCAATTTTTAGTCCTCTACCTGACGGCGAAATAAAACATAAAAGAACAAATGGATCTTGTTTAAGAATTTCTTTGTATTTGGAGATCTTTTCCAGTGGTAGTTTATCTAGGTCCAGATGAATTATTCCGGAATAATTAATCAGATCTTCATCTTTCCGCCCATTGCCAAAAGTTCCAGCTAGAGTAACTGCAGGCAGACTCTTCTTTTTTAGCGCATAGAGCTTTGAATCAGGACCCTCCTGTTCAATATGGAGCCTTAGAGGCTGTATCATTTCCTTTAATTCATTGGATTCTAGGCTTCGTACAAAATCCTCTAGACCAATATCTCTTTCAGGATTTTTGCTTCTGGCGTTCTCGAAAACATTTAATTTTGTGTTGATCATACTTCTCCATTACTAATAGAAAAGGACAACCGTCAGTAGAGAATCAGTAGGCTGGAAGGATGCGGCAGGTGTTGATCTTAGTTATTTCTTATTTATTTAAAGTAAACAAAGACCAATTGAGATAAGGGCACTAGTAGTGTATTGTATATACACTGATGTCCTAAACCACATCTGCAGACTACTGTTTTCAAAGACAGTTGTCGTAAAAAAATAACCCCGATATTCCTGCCACTCGCCAAAGTTGAGGGATGTTGGGGTTTTTTGTTTCTGGAGCTCAATTGCTCCGGAGTTGCTTCTGCGGACTGTTATCCAGCCTTGCTTTCAGTACTTCTTCTACCCACCTACTTCTACAGATGGAACCCTCAGAAACTTCAGAAACTGTATCTAATCTTATTAACAAAGACTGAGGCAGACTAAAAGTTACGGGCATCCGTCTTTTTGTTAGATCCATATTCACTCCTTATTCAGTAGTGTTTGCCCTCTAAAAATGAAACATTTTTCAAGAAAGATCAACTAATTATCTTACAATTAATTTATCTTGTATTGCTTATTTAATAAAATCATGTCCAAGTGCACCTTAAATTTAATTTATTATTTAATATCAATATTTTATGATTTCTCAAATTTAATAGTTTTATTTATTTTAATAATATTTAATTCCCTTAAGGGCATATCTTTTAGATATATTTTAAAATTTCTGTACAAAGTAAACTGTTTATTTAGCTAAGGGATGTCAAATAGGACAAAACTACTTAAAAGAACTACTAGATTCTACAGTTTATTGTCTAGGAAGAAGCAGGAGGAGGGGCGCAAGGGTCTTGGTGTATCTGTACCCTTGTCTTTCAATTTGATTTTTCTAGATTACAAGAGCATATATCAGAGGAAATACAGACTCCAAATACTTGATTTTCAATAGCTGAAGTCTCTAGATCAACGAGAAAGCATGTCGAAACAGATACTAATTGTGCTTGGACTTTCACTTATGCTTGGTTGTTTTTCCCCTGATGACAGTTCTGATGATGGAGGTGGTTCTGGAGGTGGTTCTGGAGGTGGTTCTGGAGGTGGTTCTGGAGATAGTTCTGGAAGTGGTTCTGATACTGGTAAAAAGCTTTATTTAAAAAATAATGGAACAACAGTTGGGATTATACTTTCATTTAACGAAAATCCTATAAATAAGCCCCCATATAGTGAGAGAGATTATGATTTTTTTGTGACAAGTAAAAATTATTTTCATTTTGAATTATTTGGTACTTTTCGTACCCCTGAATTACATGGACAAGTACTGTATACATCTTCAAACTGCCTTGGAAATGGTTATGTGAAAGAAAGCCTCAAACGGTCTGTCAATACTATTTTCACTGGAACTGGCCGCAAAACTTACTATTTGAATTCTGATGCATCTGCTACATCCATTAATATCCGGAGTATGTCAGAATTTTCAGGATCTTGTAGCTCCAGTAGTGGAAGTCAAACAGCATATCTTCTTCAGGAAAATGATGAATCAATAACTGGATTTCCAAATACGATAGGAACACTTTCAATTGCTTACGAATAAACCTGATTTTACAAAAAACAACTTAGAGAAGCCTAAAATGCCATTTGATGATTTTCCAAATTTTACTCATTATCAGAAATTCAATAAAGGCAACTTAGCCTTCGTAATCTTTGGTGTTCCAAAGGAAGAAATTAATTTTGAGGAATTCAAGAGAAAAGTTTCTAAGTTAAAGGATAATGATTTCCCGTTGTATAAAGAGTTAAAAGATTCACTTTCCTGAATAAATACAGTTTTATACGCCGCACTTTTACCTTCTAAAATATGTAATTTTCTTAATTAATTAAATTTAATCATTATTCTTATTAAAAAAAACGCACTTAATGCCCAAATAACACAGAGTACGTACATATTAAAAGTGAGACCGATATTTTCAGCTGTATAACCAACTAAAGCAGGACCGAATATAAATCCGGAAAAACCAAGCGTTGTTAAATTCGATACTGCTAAAGAAATTGGTTCCTTCGTTACTTTAATTGCTTGCCGTATTACAATAGACATAAAGTTAGCTGTAAATAGCCCAAATAAAACTAACGCAGGCACTATTATATATAGATTTGCGGTCAATATGCTTACAAATAAAATTAATGCACCAACAATTGGTAAATACCCTCCCACAAATTTTTCACCAAGTCGGCTAATAAGAAAACTAGCTAGTAATCTCGCGATTATTTCACCCGAATTAAAGAAAACAATAACGAGACCACCTAGAAAAAGTGGAGCCATTAAATCTTTTGTTAACCACAAAGAAGACCAGTCAACAATAATCCCAACAGTGGCAAAATTCATCATAAGTAGTATGCCAAATATTAATATTTGTTTCTCGGGCATTTTGAATCTGTCTACAGTTTCTTTACTTTCTTCAACCTTGGGTAGTCCTAGAAAGTAAACTGCAACTGCAGAAATTAAAATTATAACACCCATTACTGCAAACGTAATTTGAGGATCAATATCTTTTTTTATGACATAAGCTGCTATTAGTGCACCAGATAAAGTACCTGCAGCCATAAACGCCTGAAATAACGGCGTATAAATTTTGTTTGTTTTACTTTCTATATACGAAATTAAACTTTGATTAGTTGGAAATATAAAGCCGACAGCTATTCCGAAAGGAAGTGCTATAAACATAAACATAGAATACGAATTAACTGAAACAAGTAAAAAAGGGCATACAGCAATAATAATTGTTCCAATTATAATAATATTTTTTGAACCAATATTTGGGGCAATTATTCTACCTGTTATTTGGTTACTTATAAGATTAAAAACACCAAATAAGAAAAGCCATAATCCTAAGTCTGTTTCCACAAGTTTTAGTCGCTCTAAATTCCAAGGAATATAGACAAAATATATCCCAAGAGTAGAAAGGAATATATATATATTTTGAATTGAAGATATAATTGAATTTCGGTAAATCTTTGGTATTTCCATAAAAATTTTATTTCGTCCTATTTAGATAAATTTTAAATATTATAGAGTTAAAATTATATTGCTACAATTGATACTTCAGAAAAATAAATTAATTAATAATTAGCAAAACTTATTTTTCTGAGAAACACATGAATCGTGCCAATATGATAATATATAAATAGCTATTAGTTAGTAATTGATATCTCTTAAACTGTCTCTGCCTTAACTTCACTTACTATAAATCTTACTAGAGCTTGTCCTGACAGCTTCTGGCCTTCTGTATCTCATAGTACATTCACCAAGAAATATGTTAGACCTTACTATACATACTTCAAATAGTTATTGAGAATATCCTTGTTATCTAAAAAGATGAAAAGCAAATCTTTGTTTTCAATAAAGTAATCAACAGGTCAGTACTTGAGGTCATTATGGGTGAATTTGATTTAATGTTATCATTTGTCTCAATTCTTTTCGGAATTGGATACTCTAAACTGCTAAATATAGTACCTTATGTTTTTTCTAAAAATGAAAAGACAAGTATTCTTTATCAACTTTTTTTTATTTATACTTTTGCAGCTGGAATAGTACATTTCTGGGGCTTTACAAACGCAATAGGTAACCAAGATTATAATTTTAATTACTTTCTTTGTGATGTGTCTTTTGCTTGTTTTTTTTATGCATTGTGCGCTTTCGTTTCTCCCAGTAATTTTGAAACGATTAATTCGTGGAAAGAATATTTTTTAAAAATTAGATCAAAAATTTGGTTATGCCAAATTCTAATGGTTATAAATAAAATGTTACTAGTACAAACAGTAAAAGAAGAAGCTTTAATGAATGAAGTTATTTTAGTCGTAATAATACCGTGGTTTACAATATCTTGTTTCGGTTTTTTCGTTAAAAATATTACTGCCCAGTACATTTTAACTGTTATTTCACTAATACATACAGGTATTGCTATATTTGCTACTGCTCTTCAAGACGTTAGTGGTTTAACAAGTTAATTTTTCTCGTTGAATCATCTTTGCACCTAGCTATATAAAATTCCTATGCTCTGATCATTACCTGTCTCTATACTAACGTCCTCGTTTTAATTTCATTGACTACATATCCTACAAGCTGGGAATCTTTGAGTTTTGCTGCTTCTCCATCGAAAAGAATACTCTCTAGTACATCTGGTCTTCTCTCGATCTTCTTGTGAATATTATCCAGTAGATACCCCATTGATGCTGGTCTAGCCCCCCAATTCCTCATCCAAAAAGCAAAAGCTCCTTTTGAGACTTTTGTCTGAAGCGCCAAGTAATCCACAAACTTCATACTTGGTACTATTTTGACTGGAACAGTTGAATTATTAGCTACAGCATCCTGCTGTGAGTTAGCTTGTGATCCAAAATGAGACACTAATAAAGGGTTAGTCTTTTTAGGCAGAATTAGCACAAGTCTTCTTTCTTGTTTCCAAGTACCGTCCGCCTGTTTCTTAGGAGGATATGTCATCCTCTTCAATAGCCCTTGCCGCTCCAAGTGCTCCAGACGTCTTTGTACAGTAGCTCTACTGCATTCCCAGAGCTTCACTAGGTAATTATCCGTAAGTTTGAGCAGTAAAGAACGTCTTGTGAGGAAAATTTTAACTAGAGCTTCAATATCTAGTCGTAGTCTACGAGGTAGTTCCTGGAGGTATGTCTTTAAATGGACAGATCTTCTTGCCCAGACTTGGGCTTTGCGGAAAGGCTTGGTGGGTTTTTGTACATGGTTCTGTATTTGATGTGGCATCCTGCCTCTTCTTCAATGGGTATGAAGAAGAAGAAGCCGCATGAAATCTGGTTTACCTATTATTTTTCAGTAAAAATTGATTATAATTTCACTGAAAACTTGAGATGTTGGTGTAGATATTTCATGCTTTCCACTGTCTTCCCAGACAATGGATTAGCCGGCACACTAGAACTTCTGTCGCCAAACTTCGGTTCTAATGTCGCCGGTTGCTTCCTCTTCAGAATTGCCTCCCTAGCTTCCTGCTAGTTTAGCTTCCGTTAAGAATCCTACTCTATACAAGCAAATCTTCGTTCCTCGTTTTATATCGTCTTTGTATTCGGGCCTCTTAGCAGCTTGCACCGCATTTTATGGTTTTGGCGCTATTGCTTAATCCGGCCCATGAAGACAGCGAAATTATTTAAGGAGATATCGCCACCGGACAACTAAGAGGCATTAATCTTTTTGCGCTCTTAGTGTGTATCTGGCTCTGTCCCATTTACCTTTAGTACCTTAGATATTTTCTGCTCTAGCGATGACGAAAGCCAGTCCCCTCCATGCGTAATTGCTGCGTAGAATAGTACACCAACAATTGCTGCCACAGATAATCCTACGCCAAAGAAACGACTACTGCCTTTATTTGTAGAGGCCAGTAGTCGTTCCTCTGCAACTTTAAATTCTTCTGGGGGTACTGGAGTTGTTTCTTCTGTTTTGCGTGTTTCAAAGTGCACATCTTGCCGCCTTGGTGCTTCTACCATCTCCAACTGGAGACGATTATTCTCTTGTAAAAGCTTCTGGTTATTCTGCTGAAGAGCAGCAAGCATAGTCTGATAATTCGTTCTTTCTTCTCTTTCGGCCTTTCTTTCTTCCTTTTCCTCCGCAAGCATTTGCTTTAAGTGTCTAATCTCTTCATTCATATGCCCAAATAATCTCGAATCCATCTGTGGAATGGATTTGGATGTGCTTCCAAAGCCATCTTGGCTTTGCTTAGATTTGCTTTCTAAGTTTAATTGCCCTTGTTCCGCTTTGTTTTCGAAAGGAGTTGAATCTGCTTGAATAGCAAGAGAAATTTTCTCAATATGGTCTTCAGAAATTTGTTTAGTATTTCCAACAAGGGCAGGTTCGATTCCTAATTTTTCAAGGTAATTGAAAAGTTTTATGCGGCCGATCTGGAGTTGTTTGCAGGCATGATTAAGGCTAGGCATGATTAGACTCCATGTCTTTCTTGATTTTGGCTTGGGAAAAGACTTCCTGTCTTCTGTGGCCACACTTGCATATCGTGCACCAGTTGCACTTTCAAGCACACTCAGACAACTCTACACATAAATAATCAAGTCTACTGAGGGTAACCAAGCATAGTTTTGAGATACTGAGTTCCATCAGAGATAAAAGAGTGAATTATATTTCATCTACATCCGATATTGTCAGTTATTTTGTCAAACAAATATTATAGAAAATAGGTAGAGGCTATTATCAGTAACGTATAGGGGTGGGGTGTCACTTTGTACCCCCTGTTCTGTGATTTAACGAACAACTATTTTGTATCAGAGGCTGAAAATGGGGGATATTTGAAATTGGCTGCCTCACTGCCTCAAATTTTATTCTTGTCAATTCCAGAGACCAAAGACACTGTATTGTTGATAAATATAGCAATCTTGCATTATATTTAGTGTAATAGTGCCATTAACTTATGTGGAGTTTTACAATGATTAGGCTATTAGCAATTGCTTCATTTATGTTTTTTCCACTTACTGTGGCTTTCGGTGGGGGACACTCTAATAATGCTGAGGTCAACAAAGATTCTTCAACATTTATGATGATGCTTCGCATGCCAGACAATAAGGTGGCAGAAGCTGAGAAAATATTTCAGAGTCACGAAAAATGGATGCGAGAAACTCATCAAGGCCCAGAAGAACCTAATCCAATCGTATATGTTATAACCAAAGCTCCTGAATTTAAAAATAATGACCCGAGTCAGGGAACTACTGGATTTACACTTCTTGGTATATTTGAGGCTTATCGAGATGCATCCGGCTTTCAAGCCCACATGGCCTCTGCCCAATCCTGGAAGGATTTTCCAAAATTCAATGAACTGGTTGCTCCTAATGTGGTCGGGGGAATTTTATCTGGCAGTGTAATTGGGTCTATGACTGACTAATCCTTACTATAACAAAAGAAACATGGTCCGAAAAGTTCGCATCACCTAGAGCAGAGTCTCTGTGATGCGACTGCCTATCCCTGCACAAATTCTTCAACGCCAGGATGAAACCATCAGAACCTTTGAAGAGGTCAAGGTCTCCCCAATCACTCATAATCTTCCCAGTTCCAGTCTTGGCCTTCACTAGGATCATAGTCTAGCTCTTCCATAACACTCTCTTGAGCGATTATTTTTCCGTCTTTGTACGTAATGGAGGTTATAACTGAGTTAAATATCTCTTCACCTATATATCTGTTATATCTTTTTATTTTTAGAAAATTCTCATCCTCTTGGAGAACCTCCGGTGGAGTAGCTATTATCGAATCACCAAGAGTCAAAACAACTTCTTTATCAGCATCAAGATTCACTTCAACTCCTGCAAAAACATCTACAGCCTTGTAGTCAGGATGATAAATTTCATCGACCAGAGAGAAATCCTTTTCTTTTGCTCCAAGTCTCCATGCTTCGTAAAATGCTTCTGCTCTAGTCATTCTCTCTCCTATTGCTAGATTTTCTGGATTTTACTTTTCCAGATCTTACAGCAAATCCCCCTACTGTCTTTACAAAAAAGAAAGATAAGAAAAGCAGTAGGGGGGCAATAAGCTTAAAAAATTAATAAAACATAATATTTGTTACAGATATAAATAAGCTACCCTAATTGCCTTTCTGAGAATCAATTACGATTTTTTTGCGATTATTTGCAGAATTTGAGCGCAGTATTCCCTTTATACCCAGTATTTATCTGGATATGGGTCATATAGCACAGCGGATTCATGATCCGATGGTCTAATTGATACTCCGGCTTTTTCTATTGATAAATAGCATCAGCAGTCGTCGTTTCTGAATGAACCATCAGGCATTTCTGTTCTGCAAAAAGTAGCACCAGTCAGGTTGGCGTTAGTCAGGTTGGCACCAAATAGGCTAACGTCACTAAGATTAGCATTAGTTAAGTTAGCATTAGTCAGGTCAGCTTCAATAGCACAAGCAAAGTAAAGAGAGCTTTCAAACAACGCTACCCATTCTGCTTCAGGTAAGATTTCGCGCAGGGACGGATCCCACAGATCTGAGACTTTTAAAATTTTTTCATTACAGAACTCGGTTCCTCGTAAATCAGCATTTGTTAGGTTAGCTCCACTTAAATTAACACCAGTCAGATCAGCATTCCACAGCCTAATACCGCTTAGGTTAGCTCCACTTAAATTGCTACCTTGGGATATTAGTGGTCGTTCTTCCTCCACCACTATCAGTTCTTCCTCTATCGTGCCTACCTCTGGTTCTTCCTCTGGTGGTGGTTCTTCAGGAGATACAAACTCATTTTCTGGTATGGAGTTAGATCCCTCCGAACAACCAGACTGATACTGCTTACCTTGCGGTTCATCAGCACAGCCCAGAATAAGCAAAATCCCCAATACAACTAATACTTGTTGCCGCATAGTTTTTCGCGAAAACAATTAGTACATGTGCGCACGTGAATGATTCTCCTAATGCCTGATCATTAGCATATGTTTATTCACTTCTTCGCGCGATTTGTTATTTTTCTACACTTGGTACCACCAGCAAATATCTGTATACAAGCTAATCAATAGCTACATGGCATCACCCGCGCGTTGGGTTAACTGTGCAGCCACAGGCTCACCCGCAACCCACCCATTGGCAAATCTCAGTAGGGGGTTTTCTAAAAAACTGTGAAGAGGTGAAGAACTTCCTTACATCCCAGTAAATATCAGGGCTAGATCTCCTTCACATACGGTGAAGAAGGTGTGAAGAGGTGAAGAACTTCCAAATAGCCTAGCAATTTATACTCTTCACTTCTTCACATACGGTGAAGAGGACGTGAAGAACCTCTATGCCTGATAAATACTGGGAAATCAGCCAACCTCTTCACTTCTTCACCAATTCTATAAACTTGGACCTGCCATCGGTGACCTCCCGTAGCTGATTACATCCAATTAATTCCTTAATCAACTCAGACGCCTCCTTTGACGGGACTGTTCTTTTTATCGGCTGCTTGACTTCATCATGCTTTGCACGACCACCTAATTGCTGCACTTTATCCAGAATAGCCCTTGCCTTGCGCTCTTTATCAGTTAGCTCAACAGTTCCATAAGCACGCTTCATAGTACCTGTAAAGTACTCCATTACAGCAACAGTGTGCTTTGCTGTTTTCATACTGAGTGGCTTTTCATCCGGCTTATCTTCAATAAGATAATGAAGAGTAAGAGCTACCCGATATATATATTGCCTTAGCTTGGTATAGGCAGCGAATCTATCGTCACTTCCTCTTCTTCCTTCTGTGTTTAACTGGCGTTCCAAGTTTTGAAGAAGCTTTTTGGCATCCAAATTCATTTGGACTTGACGAGGTATATCTCTAATAGCCACAAGCTTACCAAAGATCTGCTTTAGCACAGGATTACCCGAGGATTTTGAGAGCAATGCTTGCACTTCATCTTTTCTGTCAAGAGAAAGCGGTTCTTTACTAATTACCAAGTAATTGAAGAGAAATCTTGCCGCTAAACCATCTGCTGTATTGACATCATTGATTATTTTTCTGACAATTGCTTCTTGTATACCTCCAGCAATTGGTACAAATACACTTGGGATATAGCGATCAGATGTTGTCGTAGGATTTTCAAAAGAATTACCGTTCCATAAGCTTAGTAGCTTCTGTCTATCATTCCCTTTCCCTTTGTACTGATTTAAACCGTCCAGTACACCCATAATTTCATCACTAGTAATTCCAATTCCTGCAGGATTCTCTTCGTGTAGAGAACATAACATTTCCAGTGTTAGAGAATT
>JACLAC010011938.1_pt1 | contig 10871 bp, 17 predicted proteins | sample 8027881 | NCBI WGS metagenome assembly JACLAC01 (sample SAMN15725517, study PRJNA655200) | protist metagenome | isolation source: fluorescence activated cell sorting (FACS) single amplified genomes of... | place: Spain: Blaines Bay Microbial Observatory, Mediterranean Sea | collected 2016-01-19 | reverse complement strand
GGAATTGAGAATCAGGAAAAATGTATGAGCTAACATGTACACACGTGGCAGACGGCTGAATTAAACGTTATGGAATTGCTGTGGGACTGGGATAAATAATTTAGTTTTTGTTCTGCACAACTGTCACATGTCTCTGTTTTTTGGAATTTTGATGATGATGTTGTTTTTTTTTTTAAATGTTGAAGCACTATCTTGTTGTCGTGATATTGGGACTATGATTATAGAAACGCGTGACCGATTTAAATTTTTTACATGTTGCAACACTGTTTACTAGCAAGTTTCCGTTTTATGAATGTGAGTCAATAATTACTATGAGTCCAAAGAATGCACCGCCGCACATAGAGAGTGCTACAACATGTTATGAGCATGGCAATAGTGTCACAAGTGTTATTGAGTGAGTACTTGTGTGAGGAATCGCCCATGAAAACGATCCTAGCTTGTGTCTAAGCACGTCTGCAGCATAGAGTACAGCCTCGACCGTCTAACTTGAATGCAGCATAGAAGACAGCCTCGAATGCATGTGTGTGCCACGGCCAGTATGGCAAGACCTGATAGAGGGATCTAAAGTTCTGGTTACGTCTAACGGAACCTTCGGGAGAAGTATATGGTATCGAGGCTTTTCAACCTCTAGAGAGGTATATGGTTTCTTTGAGAGAACTATATGTGCACTATATGTCCGATAAAAAAAGATTTCGCATCAGATACGGAGCCGGACGAATAAAACTTGTGACATATAAAAAAATTTATTGGAAAGATACTGATACAGTCCATTGAGAAAATTATAGATAGGCGTGATGTTGATGGTTGCAATCCTGGCGATCATATTGCTCGCTGTCGGCTACGGGGACTCTGACGCTTTTAGATGTTCCATAGAAGATCGCATATTAAAATGATTGAGACAAATAAGTAGAAGTTATGCATGCCTATAAGCTCGGATTTTCTTGGGATCAATTATTAATATTGTCAACTCGTCTTCGAAAGAAAGGTCAATAATTCGTCCACGATCTGTTGCTGTTCGCATTCGCGCACAGCATCATCAATCGTCAGCTAACACCATCATGCTGCTGCAGTTGCATTTCAGACTTAGTACTCAAACGTGTCTTGAACGAAGTCCCACCCGTGACCCCGAGTCTTTCCACTATCCCGTTCCATCGTGCTGTCCTCTTTCCACCGGGCAATCAGCCTGTCCAACACCACCTTTTGGTTCGTCGTCCGCTCCGCCATGCCCGTCTTTGTCTGCGCGTCTGTGCCGCTGCCCGGGTCTTCCCGCTCCGTCGCCATAGCCTCCTTGTACGCCCCGCTAAGTTCCTCATTGACCTTGATCACTCAGCCCGCGCTGCGCCTACTAGTCATCACTCATCTGCTTCTAGCGGCGGTACATCAGCATGGCGCGCTCCTAGTTCTGGCGGAACTGGTGTAGGTAGTTCTCGAGTTCGCGCTCCATGTTGGGGTACTGCTGCAACTCGTCCTCCATCTGGCGCGGCGGCTGCCAGAAAGATGTGAGCTTGCAGTTTTGCGGCACCTGCAGCTCTGGCTTCGCCGGCGAGAACATCGAGAGTGACGAGGAGGATGAAGCAGATGATGTCCAGATTTTTGACGTTTACATCGATGCTCTGTTACTGTTCGGCTACGTTGATGTCGAGGACGCATCTATAATCCCGTATCCGTGACCGTTCAGTGAGGCTGATGACATGCCAGACGGCGCGTGCATTTGCATAGAATCGAGCAGAAAGTATAGGGACATACTTCAGTCTTATTTGATTTTTGGATTTATTAATAATGAAAATACTGACTCCGTACCATATACTATTGAAAATTCAGTTTCGTATTATCACATGTATAAAATCGAAGAAAACTGTTAACTTTATCACAAGTTAAAATGTTCTGTCAAATTCATTTCGTATTCCCGAATTGTCACAAAAAAAATCTGGTTTTCCCGATAGCAAATGCAGATTGAACGCACATTAATTTCGTCCATATCACAAATTATACCTCTAAGCAATCGTCATCAAGCTCAATCATGCATCAAAATTTACTGCACGTCCCAACAAACTTCAACATCAAATGTTCAAAAAATAATTCAAAGCGGCCACTAAAATTCTGAGCCTTGAGAATGCAACCACTAGTACTACGAATTGCTGAATTGCAAAGTGACAACAACATGACTAACACAGCCTACTTCTACGTGTTCTTGTGTCTTCGACTGATTGACTTCTAGGTCGAGACAGAGACAGTAACAGTTTCAACTTAGACTATAATTATGCAAATGAGAAACGACCAAACTCTGGCAAAAATTTTGAACGACAGCAAAACGTTGTCTGCCCGTTTGAATTTGATGTCGAAGACGATGACATATTATTACTTCCGTAAAACAACATTTTCTATTAATCAACTTTTCATACTGTCGTGCTCTTACACATTACTTACTTACTGCATATTTCGGCCGTCCCCTCCTTGCCCGCCATATCCATCAGCAACCGCTCCCCCACCAGCGTTACCGCCATTACCCGCTGCCCCACCGATATTTGGACTCGGCCGGTTGAGTTGCCCCTGTGCAATGTTGCGCTGGTTCCGCAACTGCGCCTCCCGATATTCGGTGTAGGTCATCGCCTTCTGGTTGCCCTGCTGCGACAGCGAGGTGTACCTCTCCCGCAACTGGATGGGCGGCAGCGGCATTTCGGGCTCCGGGAACGGCAGCTCGTTCCCCGCCCGATCGAACAGCATCGGCTTGTACGCCACCACCGGCACGCCGTTGATGGGCGAGTTGCGGTACTGCTCCACGTTCTTGCGCAGGCCCTGTACTTTACTAGTAGCACACCTCGCAAATCTTCGAGGAGCGCTCACTACGGCAGTTTTTTATTATGGAGCAGCCAGTAGAAGTACATGGCGTCGGGCACGTTGAAGAAGTTGACGAAGGCGTAGCCCATGTTGCAGCGGTTGCGGAAGTCGATAGGCAGGTAGAAGAAGTCGAAGGTGCCGTAGAAGCCCTGCTCGTACAAGTAGTCGAGCAGCATGCGCTGGCTGTACTTGTTGGGGATGTTGCGGAGCATGAGGGTGGTGCGCCCGGGAACCTTCTCCTTCTCCGACTCGAGCCAGCGGTGATACCTGGGAGTTGTGTAGATATTGACTATGTAGCTGTACTAGATCAACATCAGCTGATAGGAATTATATCACCAAGTTGATATGCTGGGAGATTGTGATTGTTGTGGACGATCTTTACATTAGAGTTAGACTCGGACTTAACTAAGTCACTAGTAAACCTAAACCCTCACATATCCCTCGGCTCCTTGGACGGCGTACTACTATCCGCCGACTGCGCCCATTCGCTGTCCAGAAACCACTTTTCGTTCCTTAGACAGTGGCCAGTACCCAGGTTGCTCAGCGCATTTCCGTTATTAGTCAGTTCCGGGCGCAGGGTGAGTGCTTGTTCCAGCACCGCCGCGCCCAGCCCCGTTTCAGCCGCTCCCGTTCGACAAGTATTCTCGCGGCGCGTATTTGTCGACGTCTGCGACGCTACCTCCTGCGTTGCCCGTTGACGTTGCTGTTTGCCGCGGCTGGGGCTGCTGCGAATCGCGCTCGTATCAGCGTCCGTACTTATCCTCCGGATTGCTGTTCGGATTGTTCGGATTGAGATCGTACTTCGGGCCTACGTACTTGTCCTCAGGACTCACCTCCCAGCCGCCGCTCGTGCGCACTACCGCGGGCGGCGCGCTTTCACCTTGCGCTTGCCGCTGTTATCGGGCGACCTGGTGCTCTGGCACATACTCTCGCGGAGCGTATTTGTCGACTGAGGGCGGTTCCGCCGCGACGAGCGGTGGCGTGCTAGCCACAGCAAAATGCATGTGAACATCGCCGTCCTCCGGACTGCTGTAATTTTTTGAGCCAGAATACTGCTACCGCTGCTTCTGCTACTGACTGTTATAGTAGTCAGCACCACCATCTCCATCCCAAGTCTCCTCCTCGTCTGGACGCACAGCAATCTCTGGACTAGGTTGCAGCGAGGCAGAGCCACCGGCACCTCCACCAATTTACTCAATTGAGTAAGACTCATATTCGCTGTCACCCGGACTCGATGCAGTAGCTCAAGGCATTGGCGGAGGGCCCTGTGACTTTGGCTGCGTCCGGCGCTACGTGTGCGACGCAGCCGGCGGTGGATCGGAAGATGACGGGACGATTACGTACTCGCCGTTGCCGACGTACTGGTATTCGGGCATAGTGACGATGACGTGCTCGTTATGCTTTTTGCTTAAAGTTTCAGTTTAGATAGATGTATAACATTACTTTTACTACAATGAAGTGAGCGCAATATCAGTACTGGACTGTCTAGATTGAGTCTCTTCCCACTCTGACTGAGTCGTATTTCCCACTCGATAAACAACAAATTGAGAATAGGCTATCTGATGCAAGCTCATTATTTTAACGTGACACCATATAAATATGACAATACACAAGAAGATATATCAAAAGATTTAGTTATTAAATGCATATTAAACATTTTTCATTCACACGGTCGCGCCGAAGTTGTGTTCTCGATGGACGGCGGTACTAAAAAGTTTAAAAAACTCTTCATGTCAGAAGATGTAGTGTAGGAATTTTACCTAGAAGACGATACCCTACCCAACAAGCGTACTGTGTGTTGCAAAAGAAGATTTACTAGCTGTGATGTCAATTCCACTTTTGGTATTTACACGCATGCTACTTTCTCGTACTTTCTTCCGGTACCCACCGCTACGAGTCATTTGTCTGTAGTCATCTGTTTTTGTAATCATGAATAACATTTCCCGTATTGAAGACATCTACTGATCAGCAAAGCAATAGACTGTATCGGCGTATGTACTGCAGTTTGCAAAATTCTTGAAACATCTCTAATGATTTTGTACATCAACTGTTGATCCACCCGAAGGTCTCGACCCTTACTTTACATCAACATCGCATTCTTGAAGACACGACGATAGTGATAGACAAACCTCCTCCTTGTTATTGTTGATCCCCTAGATCCCTTACAGCTTACTCTTCTCTGTCACCGCGTTCACCGTAACCACTTACGAGCTCTTAAACCACTTCGCACCATTTCCCCACACAATGACGCCGTCCTGCATCTCTCCCCTCACCTCGAAGAACGGTCCGAACTTAGCCAGCAGCGAATTGCCGTCAATAACCGTACCAGTGAAGGGTTCACCGCCGTACGGTTTCTCCTTCGAAGTTAAAACTTTGCCTCCAGCGTTATTCGTGGACAGCGTCAGGTTCAGCGGCTCGAGCCCTTCCCCAACACTCCACTCGCCTTCACACAGGTTCCACGATCCAGCGCTCCACTTGAAGGCGGGTTCTAACGAAACCTTGTCGGCTTTAGACGGATCCATCCACGTCGTAGGATGCTGGAAAACCGGACCCGCAAAAGTGTTCTTGACCTTGATGCGAAACCAGCAGTTGTTCATCATGCCGGTGAGGTTCCACTGCGGCCATTGGGGGCCACCTTGGGCAGAACAGTCGAAGCCACGGACGATGATCTGGAGTGAGATTTAGTTTTTGATGTTGATGACGAGTTTGAAACAAACAGTGTTTCTCGTGTCGGAACTGTGGCCGTACCTCACGGACACTGATCTGGTGTGGGAAACACAGATACTAAATTCTAAGAATTTTCGGAAATAAGTGATAGCGTAAGTGCCGCTGTTTAGGCGCCAGTGCAATGAGTAATGACCTGCTTCTGCAGTTTTAGTAAGCATACAAACTAACCTCCTCGCACGTCGCGGGGTCGAAGTTCTCTATCGGGATTTCCCAGAGCGCCCACGAGTACAGCTTGCCGAGCGGCGTCAGTTCTTCCTGGCGCTTCTTGAAGTCTTCAACGATCCACGTCTCGCCGCCGTCGAGGGAGCACTCGACCCTGAAAACGAGTATGGACATAAAATAGATGTTGAGATGCGGTAAAAAAAAAATTCAAGAAGCTTAAGCCAATCCTACATGGAACTGCTAATCAAATTCGCTGCTGCGCGATACTCTTACACTGGCAATGGCATGATGATCTCACCGGTTCAGCGGCCGCCCGTTCCCCGTAAAACAATAGCCACTGACCTTGAGCGGCCCCTTCTTCGCGCGCGCGCCACTGCGCGGCTGAAACGCCACGGCGTTCGTGTTTAACTCGGTGACGGGCGGGGTGGCGAGGACTTCGTCGAGCTGCTTGTCGGCTGACAGGATGTGCTTGGGAAACCACTTGTAGTAGCGGTGATACCTGGAGTTGTAGTTTTATGGACATAATAAAGGTGACTACTGACTAGTGACATCCATGTGCGGATCTTTTTCTAATTTATGTAACTTTTTTCTTACTGACTGCGTTCAAAAAATTCATTAATAATTCAATAAAATGAATTTTTGTTACTGGATAAGCTAATCCGAGATTATCGCAGCTGGTAAGAAAAAATGCGCAGTCAAAAATTACATTAGACAAAGTTTATTCATGCGAGACAGCAAAAACCATGATCGAACGAATTTTTATTTTATGTAAGTTTTTTCTCACTGACTGCGTTCAAAAAATTCATTAATAATTCAATGAAATTATTTTTTGTACCTGGATAAGCTAATCCTAGATTATCGCAGGTGGTAAGAAAAAATGTGCAATCGAAATTATTTCGTCAAAAACAAAATTTTTATCATTGATGAACAAGTGATCTTCAACAAGAAGAACAAGAAGAAGAACTCACATCCTCGCCTCAGTCTCCTGCTTCTGCACCGTGACCTTCCACAGCCACTTCGCCGAGCACTTGCTGCTCCACCCCGGCACAACCACTCTCAACGGATACCCGTGGTCGAACGGCAGCGCTTCGCCGTTCATCTCGTACGCCAGCAGCGTATCTCCAGAGAGGTCCATGCACTTCGCGAAGGGAATGCTCGTCTGGTAGTCGTCCTTGCCATAAAACTCCACGTGCTGCGCGCCACCGCGTTCGTCCACTCCACAGGCCAGCAGCACATCTCTTAAGTAGACGCCTTTCCACTTCGCGTTTCCGACTGCGTTATGCCAGTCGATGTGGCCCGCGCCCTTCTTGATGAGGTTCAGTTCCAGCCGTCGCTGGCCAGAGCAGACGAGGCAAGACCATAGCTCCACCTGCTTAAACTTCTTCGGGTTTTTCAGGTCAGCGAGCGTGAAGGTGGTCGGTTTTGTCGCGAATTCCCCGCCGATCTCGAGGGTGTGTTCGGTCTGCATGCGCTTGTCCAGCGCCGCGCACTGCGCGTCCGTCACCGTAGGTGTGCCCCGCGGACCAGACTGCGCCCCTTCTGGCTTCACCGGCACCGGGCCGTGGCTTCGGATGAAGTACAGCTCGTTCGGCGTCACGAAGCCAGCCTCTTCCAGCAGGTTGTAGGGTGTCTCCTGGTTCCACTTGCCGTGGCGCCAGACCTTCTCGGAGCGCGGCACCCACGCGTCCTCAGTCGCAAACTCGGGACCGCCACCCATTTTGGTCTACCTTTCCTTCACTATTAGAAGATGTCTATTCGTGAATCTAGATACTATACAACAAACAGTACACTTACTGATATTTTACTCACTTCTATACAACTACGTAACGTTTAATGAAGTTGTCATACACATATTGAATGAAACGAGTTGATCACTACGCTTACGCACACGCTACCATGTACGACCACACTTGTACAACTACACTTCTTACATAAGTTATACTTTCACCTTCCCAGAACGACTACGACATCAGACGACCGGCGACGTAATTTTCAATAACAACTTACGACATGCACACGTGACAAACGTTATATGTAGTTAAAAAAGAGTAAAGAAATAGATAAAGTTAATGCAGCATGAGAATGAAGGATATCAAACCGCAACAAATTTATCACGTCCAATATCTACTTCTACACAAATGTTTCTCGGTCTCGCGCCCAAAACAGAATATCCAGGAGTGAAACTCCTACGATCTGCGACATAAACAAGCAGTATAAGTATTTTTCTATTCATCAAATAAGTATATTGGCATGACCCTATGCCAAGATTAAGTTCAACTGTTCAAAACTGTTGTAGGCATTTTGACGATTCGTACTACTACGTGACCATCAAGAGGAAGAGACCCCAGCTTTCGCTCCATCATCATCCACGACAGCATCGTTAGAAGTTATTCGCTCCTTAGTCTACTAGCTTCATGTTCACCCGCACAGTGACCGTGTGCCAACTATTATTATTCAAACCGCGCGCGTTCCAAATCCCCTCTGCACTCTCTGGTTGCACGTTATAGCCCGTATCCACCGCCTTCACCTGCAGCGTGACCTCCTTCGTACCGATCACGATCCCTTTGTCGTGAACGTGGCGGCTCTCCAGGGAGGTGCTTCTGCCCTCTCCAGACTGTGGATCAGGCGCATGACCGCCGTAGGTGCTGCTGCTGCCGCTACCTGTACCTTCTACAGATCCCATCGTCTTACTAGCCACCACCCGCCTTCAAGCCGACGACCTTGTCCAACAGGTCTTCCTTGTCCGCCTGCGACAGGTTCACTCACAAACTCACAGGGATGTCCTACTCCCAAAAAGTCCATCACCAGGCCCTGAACGGAGCCTGCTCCTTCCCTGCCCCCAGCTCACTAGGTGATCCAATTACTAGCCTTTGTCACTAGCTCACGTCCACGCGCACTATGCCTCTGCCGCCGCCGCTGTACGCCCACCCGCTACTAGCGAACGTGGTGGGTCTCGCTCTCGCCGTGCGTGAGCTTACTATCACTCGTCACTAGTCTAGTTCCACGTCCAGCACCTCACTGTTTTTCGGAGAGACGATGACGCTATTTATGGGCGTGTGCTGGATGCTCTGGATCGCTTCCACGTCGATGCCTTCGAACTTCTTCACGTTCGGGGAAAAGCCCTTGTAGGCGATGCCCCGCTGCCACGGACCGACAGCCTCCTCGTTACTAGATGCGAATCGACTTCACCCACTTCACGTTCCGCACGCCGACGTGTCCCGGACACACCACCCGCAGAGGCGCACCGTGCTCACTAGGAGAGGGGTTCGCCGTTCATGTGCGTTCAGAGGAGGATGTCGGAGAAGGGATTGAGGACGGTTTCGAGGGGAATGCTACTACTGCAGCCCGTCCTCGGAGGTGAAAATCACGTGCTTGCCCGGCGCGAGTTCCAACAGCTTTTCGTAGCTATCAGGCGCCCCATTCTTGCTATCCAGGAGCGAATCAAGAATTACGTCCCGCATAAACACTCCTCCGAACAAGCCGGTTGAAATCGCGCCGCAGCCCCACGAGATTCCCGAGGTCTTGTCCACCAAGTTGAGACCGCTTCGTCTGTTTCCGCCGCACTGCACACTGACGGGAAACTCTCGACGTTTGAACCGCCCGGTTTCACCCGTGAAGTCAGCGAGTCCGATGCACTGTGCCTCGCGCTTGAACAACGACGCATTTTTACCATCGGCATCAGCTCCCAGCCCGCCAGAAGCCTCCAGCACGTCTCAGTCCACGCGGATCTCGCACCCGCCGCCGCCATTCTACTTATCGAACCACCCTCACAGCGGCACCGGGTGGTGGTGCCGCACGAACCACAGCGCGCTCGGCGTCAGCCACTCCTGCAGGATCAGCTCGTTGGGAATTTCACTAGTTGCACGGCTTCTTGTTGTGGAACGTGAGCGCAGGGTGTCGCTCGTCGTGCGGATCGCTACTAGTACGGATCCGATTTATCAATCACGATGTCCTTGTCTCACAGAATCCACTCTCAGTCTTTTTCGCCGATCTTCATACCTCACAACACTTCGCCCGGGTACTTGCTGTTCAGGTGCTGCTGGTACACGCGCCAGTACGGGTCGATCTACCCGCCTGCTCACAGCATGATCTTGTCACTGCCGCCGGGGTGGTTACTAAATGAAGTCCGTGATGTCGTACACGCCGTCACCATACGTCACCCACACGCGTTTGTCCGTGTCACTATGCGTCGTATTGCTTGTGTGCCTCGACCTGCGCCCTGGAGTAGTAGCGCTTGACGGAGGGCTGGCGCGAGAACTGACGGCCGAGAGCTGGGGCGGCGGGCGCTGGAGGAGTTGCTGTTGCTGTATCGCAACGCACTGGAATACTTCGACGCCTTATTGTACTTATTCGTGCTCTTGTTCATCCATTGATGTTTTTCCTCTCACTCGAGGTCGAGGTCGAGGACGAACTTGTACTAGTTGCGAGAGCGCCGAGCTTAACACTCGTAGCGCTGAATGAATACGATGACAGGAACGACGCGATTACCATCCTGTCAATGCCTGATTGACTTTATTAAGTTATTTAGAAGTGTGCTGGTATAAACTATAACTATATGTATACAATTTCTATTTCGATTTTGGTGCAGTTTATTCTTCTATAAACAAACCAAAGTCTGAGTATAGTATTTAAAGTTATTCACCTCATCTATCTATACAGCTGACAGCACTGATTACGCATGTGATCACAGACACAGTAGAGTTGATGTTCATAAATTCCATTGCCGCTGAGAATGATCATAACATGGAATTCATGCATTAATTACGCCTAGTAAGTATATTCCCACGGTCTGCGCCGATACTAGTCACGCACACGACCTTGAACTTGTTAACAGACAGACCCGACATGGACCTATACTGAAGCGTAACTTCCTTGCACAGTCTCATTATTCAAGCCTAGTAGCTGACCAAGTTAGACTACGGATTGAAGTGTTCAGCTCATCAGCATCAATATTTAGTCTTAGATCATGCATCATTCTTCAATCCCCAGGTGAAACTCAAATAATTTCAATTGTACAAGTTGCGTTTAACTTCCAAAGAAGTTGCAAGCATGATATTGATGTTGCAGCACCTAAATATTCGACGTCTTGTTTATCTTCGTGATGTCGATCGGCTGTCCCTCCAGCCCAATATTGAAGTCCTCAA
>JACLAC010021455.1_pt1 | contig 10872 bp, 8 predicted proteins | sample 8027881 | NCBI WGS metagenome assembly JACLAC01 (sample SAMN15725517, study PRJNA655200) | protist metagenome | isolation source: fluorescence activated cell sorting (FACS) single amplified genomes of... | place: Spain: Blaines Bay Microbial Observatory, Mediterranean Sea | collected 2016-01-19 | reverse complement strand
ACTTAGTGTCTTTGTTCCAAAAATTGGATTATGGTCCTGCTCCAGAAAGTGATCAGACTGCCCAACAATGGCTAGAAAGCCATAATCATAGCTTTGGCTTCTATCTTAATGGCAACTGGGAGATGCCCGAAGATGCCGAGCTATTTTCTGTCGAAAACCCTGCCACAGGCGAACAACTCGCAACTTGTCGGCAAGCAGGTTCCAGAGAAATTACGCAGGCATTGTCAGGAGCCAAGGAAGCACAACTCAAGTGGGAAAAACTAACTGGCCATCAACGGTCAAAATACCTTTATGCGCTTGCTAGGGAAATGCAGCAACATTCTCGTGTACTCTCGGTGCTGGAGACGCTTGATAACGGTAAGCCATTCCGAGAATCACGTGACATCGATATACCATTGGCAGTGCGGCATTTTTACTACCATGCGGGTTGGGCTCAGTTAATTGAAGAAGAGTATCCTCAGTATTCTGCAACTGGGGTGGTTGGTCAGATCATACCCTGGAATTTCCCCTTGTTGATGCTCGCTTGGAAAGTGGCCCCAGCCTTAGCTTGTGGGAACACCGTCCTTCTCAAACCAGCAGAACAAACACCTCTGACCGCCATCTGGTTTGCAGAATGTTGTCATCGGATCGGCTTGCCTGCTGGAGTGTTCCAATTGCTCACCGGAGACGGACGGACGGGGGAGGAGTTGGTCTGCAGCAAGGGTTTAGACAAAATTGCCTTTACTGGTTCCACCTCTGTTGGGAAACGTATTCGGAAATTGACTGCAGATTTAGATAGTAAATTAACGTTAGAACTTGGTGGCAAATCTCCTTTCATAGTTTTCGAAGATGCAGATCTGGATGCTGCTGTAGAAGGGGTAGTTGATGCTATATGGCTGAATCAAGGAGAGGTCTGTTGTGCTGGCTCACGGTTATTGCTGCAGGAGAGCATTGCCGAAAAAATGGTTGGGAAATTAAAACAACGTATGCAGCGACTACGTGTTGGTAATCCGCTGGACAAAGCTATCGACATTGGATCATTGGTCAGCAAAATTCAATTGGAGCGTGTAGAAAGACTGACTGCTGAGGGTGTTAAGACCGGAGCCACTCTCTGGCAGCCTGAAATCACTTTACCTGACAAGGGTTGCTTCTTTGCTCCAACTCTTGTCATCGATGTGGATCCTTCCTCCATTCTTGCTCAAGAAGAGATTTTTGGACCACTGGTAGCCACCATGACGTTCCGGACTCCAAGCGAAGCTCTCGAATTAGCAAACAACAGCATGTACGGGCTAGCTGCAAGTATTTGGAGTGAGAACATCAATCAGGCCCTATACTTAGCACCATCGCTCCAAGCAGGTGTTGTTTGGGTAAACTGTACTAACCAATTTGACGCGGCATGTGGCTTTGGTGGATATCGAGAGAGTGGATACGGTAGGGAAGGTGGTCGAGAGGGTTTGCTTGAATATATGAAGCCCAAGATTACAGCAATTACAGATAAAAAGCTAAACCGTCCAGACATCCAGAGCCTAAGTCGCACAACCACTCTTGAAGGATCGGAAATTCATCGTACAGCAAAATTTTTTATTGGTGGTAAACAAGCACGACCAGATGGTGGAACAGTTAGACCAGTTTGGAACAAAGATGGTTCACTGGCATGTACTGTGGGGCAGGGCAATCGTAAAGATCTTCGCAATGCCGTGGAAGCCGCTCAAAAGGCAAGCTCCTGGAGCAAATCCAGCGGCCATTTGAGGGCTCAGATTCTGTTTTATTTCGCTGAGAATTTAAGCCTCCGACGACAAGAATTGGAAACTCGGTTGCAGCAACTCATTGGCTGCGAATCAAATGAAGCCAAGCAAGAAGTGGATTGCTCGATTCAACGATGCTTCCACTATGCAGCATTGGCTGACAAGTTCGAGGGAGCCCTTCATCAGCCTCCTCAAGGTATGTTGGTTCCTGTCCTAAATGAGCCTCTCGGAGTAATTGGTCTAATTAGCCCCGATGAAAACCCGCTGCTCTCCTTTCTATCCATGCTTTTGCCATCCTTGGCTGTTGGCAACCGCTCGATTGTCATTTCTTCGTATTCTTACCCTCTCATTGCCAATGATTTGATTCAAGTTATGGAGACTTCTGATATACCAGCGGGAGTAGTCAATGTGATTAGCGGCAATCCAACTGAAATGATTGAGACGCTCGCAGCTCACGAGGATCTGGATGGAATATGGGTCTTTGGTAGCCAAGGCGAGGTCCGTCAGGCTAAACGTTTAAGTACCGGCAATCTCAAACGGGTTTGGAGTAGTGAGGGACAAGTCGTTGACTGGTATTCCTCCGCAGCTCAGGGGAGAGAGTGGCTACAGCAAGCTTCTCAGAGTAAAAACATCTGGATTCCATTCGGGGAATAATGTGGCTGGAGATCTTGGCTTTATAGGAGTATCCACACAGCATTCTCTAATCCAAAAACTTTTCCCCCTGTGGGTTGATGTCTTGAGCTTAGGGGAGGCTAAGCTAAGGGGATTTGATCATCCTCCTGGGGTAAGCTTTGTTACCATGAAATCTCAGGTAGAACACCTACGGCAAGATTTTTCTCTGGCAGGGGCACTGGTTACCACACACAAAGTAGTGATTTGGGAAGGCGCGAAAGATCTTTTTTCTGAATCAGATTCACATGCTAAGCGACTGCATGAAGTGAGTTGTATTTCCAGGAATTCTGAAGGCGAACTAGTAGCACATGCCAAAGATCCACTGACGGCTCGCTGGGCAATCAATCAAATCGTTTCAAAAGAGCATTGGCAATCTTTTCCCGAAGCAGAAGTCCTAATCCTTGGTGCTGGAGGTGCTGGTCTCGCACTCGCTTGGGTTTTACTTGATTCCAATGAGAAACCAGCCAAAATTCACTTAACTGAGGTCGAAGCGGGCAGAGGCTCACAAGTTCAAGGTCATCTGAAAGAATTTTCTCAGGAATTTTGGACCCTTCATGAGATCAACAGTTCTGAAGAAGCTGATCTTATTCTTACCAAACTTCCCCCACAGAGTCTTGTGGTTAATGCCTCTGGCTTGGGCAAAGATCGGCCTGGATCTCCTCTTAGTTACAACGCAAATTTTCCAAGCGAATGCCATATTTGGGAATTCAATTACCGTGGATCATTGGAGTTTATGCATCAGGCTCTCCGACAACAACGCAAACAGAGATTGCGTATCCACGACGGTTGGGAGTATTTTTTAGCGGGTTGGGCATATATCATTGCCGAAGTCTATCATTTTGAATTGACCGAACCACTTTTCGCAAAGTTGCGTCAAGCAGCCCTACCTCTTCGACCAATTCACTAATTTTTTCTGGAGTTACCCAATGGCGGCCTTACTACAGTTGAATGAACGGGACAACGTACGCATTGCCTTACAAAAAATGCCTGCTGGCTCCGAAATGGAAGGGCTACGCATTTTGGACGAAATTCCCTCTGGGCATAAGGTGGCCATTCAACAGATTGAAAGAGGCGCAGCTGTTATCAAATATGGCCAGGTGATTGGTTTTGCCAGTGAACCGATGGGTCCCGGACAGCACGTACACACCCACAACGTGATGGTGCACACCTTTGAACGTGAACACAATTTTGGTAGCCGAGTTCGTGGAACCGACTTTTTGGAAAACCCAGGCACCTTTGAAGGCTTTTACCGAGAAGATGGACGAGTTGGGACCCGTAACTACGTTGGAATTATAACCTCTGTAAATTGCTCAGCAACCGTCGCCAAAGCAATTGCTAAAGCGTTTTCTGATGAGATGGTCCGCTCTGAATTCCCTAATGTTGATGGAGTCGTCGCTTTCACCCACGGAACAGGATGTGGACAGAACATTGATGGCCAAGGTCTGGCGATGCTACGCAGGGTCATCTCAGGTTATGCAGTTCATCCTAACATCGGTGGCGCCTTGATCCTAGGGTTGGGATGTGAAGTCAACCAAGTTTCAGCACTTTTGGAAAATCAAGGTCTATCTCACTCAAATCGCTTAAAAGCTGGTACCATTCAAGAGAGTGGAGGAACTCGAAAAACGATTGAGCGTGGGATTGGAATGGTCAAGGAACTGTTACAGGAAGCTAATCGATCTGAGCGTAAAACTGCTAAGGCTGAGCACCTCAGTCTGAGCCTCCAGTGTGGTGGTTCTGATGGATATTCAGGGATTACAGCGAACCCATCACTGGGAGCCGCTGCAGATTTGTTGGTGCGCCACGGTGGTAGTGCTGTCTTGAGCGAAACCCCAGAAGTTTATGGCGCAGAACATTTGCTAACAAGCCGCGCAGTTCGACCAGAGGTTGGCGAAAAACTCTTAGAGAGAATCCGTTGGTGGGAAGAATACACTGCTCGAAACGGCGGTGAAATGAACAACAATCCTTCACCCGGAAACAAAGCAGGAGGGCTGACAACCATTCTTGAAAAATCGCTGGGAGCTGTGGCTAAGGGCGGCACTTCCGACATGGTCGCAGTCTATGAATATGCTGAGCGCCAAACTACCCGAGGCTTTGCTTTCATGGATTCCCCTGGTTATGATCCTGTATCCGTGACTGGACAGGTCGCCTCTGGTTGTAACCTCGTCTGCTTCACCACAGGTCGAGGTTCTGTCTATGGTTGCAAACCAGCGCCAAGTTTGAAATTAGCAACCAACACTCAGATGTTCCAAAGAATGGAAGAGGATATGGACATCAATTGTGGGTTGATCGTAGACGGGCAATCCAGTGTTCAGGCGGTAGGTGAAAAGATCTTCACCAGGCTTTTGGAAGTGGCTTCTGGAAGTCCAACCAAGAGTGAATCACTAGGATTTGGAGACAACGAGTTTTTACCCTGGCAAATTGGTGCAGTGATGTAAGATCAACCACAATCATTTTATTTTTTTGACACCAAGCACAGATTTTCATGAAACGACTCCAAAACAAAAATATTCTCTTGACCGCTGCTGCCCAAGGTATTGGCCATACGTCCTTACTGCGATTTCTTGAAGAAGGTGCAACAGTCTGGGCTACTGATATCAACCTGAAGCCCCTCGAAGCTCTGAAACACTCCGAGCAACAAGTAAAAGTCCGCAAGCTGGATGTCTGTAACCCTCACGAAATCGAAAAACTAATTGAAGAAATTGGCACAATTGATGTTCTTTTTAACTGTGCGGGTTTTGTACACAGTGGTACTATTCTGGAGTGTACGGAGGACGATTGGGATGTGGCTTTTGAAATCAATGTTCGCTCCATGTATCGACTATCCAAGATCATTATCCCAAGGATGGTCTCTAACGGTGGAGGGGTCATCATCAATATGGCCTCAGTTGCCTCCAGCGTCAAAGGTATACCAAACCGCTTTGTTTATGGGACTTCCAAGGCAGCCGTCATTGGACTCACCAAAGCAATCGCAGCAGATTTCGTGAGTCAGGGCATACGCTGTAACGCCATTTGCCCGGGCACTGTAGAAACTCCATCACTCAACGAAAGAATGGTGGCACAAGGAGGTGATTTGGAACAAGTCAGGTCTGCTTTTGTTGCTCGCCAACCAATGGGGCGCATCGGCTCTCCTAAAGAGATAGCGAACTTAGCAGTTTATCTAGCCTCTGATGAATCCTCTTACACTACTGGCGCCGTCTTTGCGATTGACGGTGGCATGACCATTTGAAGGAGTTAATATGAAACTAGTTCGTTACGGTGAGCCCAACCAAGAAAAACCAGGAATTCTTGATAATTTTGGCAAGCTCAGAGACCTTTCCCAGGTTATTCCAGATTTAGCAGGAGAATACCTACTGCCTGATTCGATACAGCGACTTTGTGAGCTTGATGTTAACGGATTGACTGAAGTTAATGGTAATCCACGTCTTGGACCCTGTGTAGGTCAAATTGGTAAATTCATTTGCATTGGGCTGAACTACTCTGATCACGCTGCCGAATCGGGTATGCAAGTTCCACCAGAGCCCGTTATTTTTTTCAAAGCTACAAGCGCGGTCTGCGGTCCAAACGACAACCTCATCATTCCGCGTGGTTCTACCAAGACTGATTGGGAGGTAGAGCTTGGGGTTGTCATTGGGAAACCATGTAAATACCTGACAGAAGAAGAAGCGCTCGATCACGTTGCTGGGTATTGTGTGATACATGACGTATCTGAACGAGCATACCAGTTGGAGAGGTCCGGTCAATGGGTCAAGGGGAAGAGTTGTGATACTTTCGGCCCAATCGGTCCGTGGTTAGTAACAACAGATGAGATTTCTGACCCTCAAAATCTTGGACTCTGGCTTGAGGTAGATGGTCATCGTTATCAGGATGGCACAACGAACACAATGGTCTATGGAGTGGCATACCTCGTTGCGTATCTAAGTCAATTTTTCACCTTACGGCCTGGTGATGTGATTTCTACAGGAACACCGCCAGGTGTTGGGATGGGCGTAAAACCAAATCCAGTTTACTTACGACCAGGACAAGAAGTTCGGTTAGGAGTCGATGGTTTGGGCGAGCAACTACAAATCACAGTTTCGGATGAATAGAGACCATGGATGTCTTTGTTTCTACCTATCCTTTTGGAGCCGATGATCCACAACCTCGCAAGTTGCTTGATGATTCAGATTTCAGCGTAAGTTACAATGAATTGCACCGCAAACTAGGTGTAGATGAGTTGATTGAACGTGCAAGTAAAACAAGAGTTCTTCTCGCTGGTACAGAAAATTTGATGCCTTTTTTGGAGCAAAACCCAAATCTCGAAATGATTTCTAGGGTAGGGATTGGTCTGGATGGTGTCCCATTGAATGAATGTAGGCGTAGGGGCATTCGTGTGAGCTTCACCCCTGACGCTGTGACCATGGCCGTTGTAGAGTTGACTATCGGGCTAATGCTATCTGCGAGTCGGCATGTTGGTAGTTTAGATCGCCGTCTTAGAGATGGTCAGTGGAGTCGGCCTAGTGGTCGGAGACTTGAGCATTCAGTGATTGGACTTTTTGGCTTTGGAAGAATTGGCAGTCAGGTATCTCGTATTCTAACATCTTTTCGGCCCAAAGAAGTTCTGATACACGACACTTTGGACAAAACAGAGGAAATTCAAGCTTTGCGAAACTATGGGTTACGAATTCAACAGGTAGAATTTGAAGAGATGCTGACCAAGTCTAATCTTTTATCGATCCATGTACCTCTTTACAAAAAAACCTGGCATCGGATTGGGCTAGAAGAACTAAAGCTGATGCCTTCAGGCTCTACTCTAGTCAATACTGCAAGAGGTGGAATCGTTGAGGAAGATGCATTGGCTAGGGCCTTACAAAACGGCATTTTAGCAAGTGCCGCTATTGATGTTTTTGAATTGGAGCCATACAAAGGTCCTCTGACGGACTTGGAGAATCTTATCATAACCCCCCATATTGGTTCTTGCTCATACGATTGTCGATTTCGGATGGAACTGGAATCAGCAGAAGAAGCACTTCGGCACTTACGAGGGGAGCCTCTTCAACGAGAAGTCTCTGATCAAGAGTACGAATATCAATTATAGTCTCCGGTTGCTAAACCTATTCCCCAAACCCCAGTAGCCCTGTCAATAACGCATAATAGACCATATAGAAATGGGGTTCCATTCTCCTTTGATCTCAAACTGCTAATCCTGCTACTGCAACCAACGAATAAGATTCATCCAAGATTCCAAGTTGAACTCGATCACAACAAAAATGAATCTTTCCCTGAGCATTACTGGTTGTGGCCAGATCCAAAACTACTCCGGACCAGTCCCGCCATGGCCGATAGATAGAATCCCAAGCACTATCATAGGAACAAGGACCAGTTTCAGCCCGAAGGCATCATGCTACACTTTCCCAAAAGTATTCAACCGGCTGGTAGCACTGAAACGCTAATTTTCCAAAAGATTAGGTTTCATTGTGCCAATTAGAGTCCACTGATCCCAAAAAGCCCTAAGTAGAGTGAGCTTTATGTAGCCCACTAATTGCTATTAAATGGGCGTCGCTCCTGTTTCTCTAAAAAGATCTAAGGATGGATGTTTGACAAACCGTTCTACCAAAGTAATCAGTCTAAACATCAACAGTGATTCATGGCTTCATTAGAAAGCAACAAGTGTCTTCCATCGCAGACGCAAAGTTGGCAAGGCTCTTTGCCAACAATTTAGGGGGGACAGGCATCACCAAGCCGCACTTCAGAAAATTGAAAAATCCAATAAATTCTATCCTAATTGGATTCTCGCAGGAATCCTCCCAGTTGTACTTATCGCCATGTACGTCAAGTATGGAGGCCCATCACTCGCACGGGGCAGAGCGACTCCTACCTTGATGAAATCATACTCACGCTGACAATTGATATAGGTACTTTACGAGGCTTAAGGTGTAAAGAGCTAGGGTCTGAAGTGGGGCTTAGAATTGTATCACGAACCCAAAAAGGTTCGTTCAAACTTGTCTGTTGTAGTCAATCGAAAGGATTCTGGCCAATGCTGATTCATCGAAGATGCAATGGAACCTTTGCGTTGAGGAGACTAAGCCCCAACGTTTTTTACGAAGAGTGAATGTCAAGGCGAGACCAAGATCTACTCCCAGCCAGAACAAAAAGATTTCCAGCTTGGTAGTAACTTGAATCATACTAGGTAGTGAAGACTCTGCTCGACAAGTTGTTCTGGATCAGACGTGAAACCGTCGTCATCATCGAATTCTGCTCTAGAGAGAACTCCTCTAGTTTTGCGATTCAATTGTTGAAGAACTTCTTCGCTCTTCTCAGCGTGGTGCTTTGTCCAGGAGCGAACACCGCCGCCAATTTTTGCTCCGTCCAACATCACGAATCCACCAGGTGGTACCGTGATATTGCCGGTAACTTCTGCCGTAGGATGCAAGACCAACTGTTCCTGGCAGTACAAATCACCTTCTACACGTCCATGGATAACAGCTTGGCGGACCCATACATTTGCGAAGAGTTCCCCACTTGCTTCAATGAGGAGCAATCCAGAACAATCTAGTCTACCTTCAAAGTAACCACCAATTCGTACAGGGGTTGTGCAGTTCCAATGACCGCTTCCCTGACTGCCTTTGGGCAGATAAACCGTCTCTGCCTGTGTTACTTTCGCTGACTTACGTTTCCAAAACATCAATCCTCCAGTTTGAACAGGTAATGCTCTGTGGACTCCTAGCGTCCAAATTGTGCTGAAGCACCAAGACTTGCCTCTATTTCTAGCAGGCGATTGTATTTTGCAATTCGCTCACTCCGTGATGCAGAACCGGTCTTAATTTGTCCTCCTCCCATGGCTACTGCAAAATCTGCCATGAAAGTATCTTCGGTTTCACCACTTCGATGAGAGATAATATAGTTCCAGCCTGCCTTCTGACATAGTTGTACTGTTTCAACAGTTTCAGTGACTGTTCCAATCTGGTTTAGCTTGATCAAAACTGCGTTTGCAGCGTTGCTTTCAATGCCCTGCTGAACAAATCGCGTATTCGTTACGAAGAGGTCATCACCAACGATCTGTACCTTCTCCCCGAGTTGTTCAGTCATTGCTGTGAAGCCCGACCAATCATTTTCATCAAGAGGGTCCTCAATCGAGATAATCGGGTACTTTTCGCACATTTCCTGGTAGAAGTGCAACATTTCCTCACTCGACCGCCTGCCAGTTCCAGACCAACGGAAGTCATATTGTTCATTTTGCTTGTCGCAAAATGAACTTGCAGCAGCGTCTAGCGCAAGAGAAATATCCTTGCCAGGTGAGTAACCAGCCGCATGAATTGCCTCAATTATCAAATCACAAGCTTCTTCGTTGCTGCTTAAATTTGGAGCAAACCCACCTTCGTCTCCAACCCCAGTTGCATAGTTTTGCTTCAACAATATCTTTTTCAAGGCATGAAAAACTTCAGCTCCTACCCGTAGGGCTTCATGGAAAGTCGAACAACCGTTGGGCATAACCATGAATTCCTGCAAATCCACACTGTTGTCAGCATGTTCACCCCCATTCAGGATATTCATCATTGGCACTGGCAGTCGAAATGACCCAATACCGCCAAGGTATTGGTAGAGTGGCATTTGGTGTGAGATGGCAGCAGTCTTAGCAACAGCCATCGAAACACCAAGAATAGCATTAGCGCCTAGTTTTTTCTTTGTTGGTGTCCCATCCAACTCCAACATGATTCGATCAATCTCTGCTTGGTTATCTGGTTGTAAGCCACATAATTCCGGAGCAATTCGAGTGTTCACATGCCCCACCGCAGTAAGAACCCCTTTCCCTCCGTAACGTTTCTTATCGCCGTCACGCAGTTCCAAGGCTTCATTCTCACCAGTCGAGGCCCCTGAGGGAACAGAGGCCTCCGCTTTAGTTCCATCTTCTAGGAGAACAGAGACTTTTAGGGTTGGGTTCCCTCGAGAATCCAAGATTTCCAATGCTGATACAGACAGGATTCTATTACGAAGCACAGAAGATTCTCCTATGATTAGAAAGTTTTAGGAGCGGAGTGTTTGGGTTACCCAAATTCCTAAACCGCACAAGCTCAAGCTTACAAATAAATTTAGGCTAATATTCAGCAGTGCTGTACGCCAAGCACCAGCTTGCATGAGGAGGACAGACTCGTAACTAAAGGTCGAAAACGTAGTAAAGGCTCCCATGAAACCACTTAGAATGAGGAGTCTTGCCCCAGAGTGCTTTTCAAGCAGAACGACGAAAATTCCAAAAGCTGCGGAGCCAACAGCGTTGACAAAAATTGTTCCATAAGGAAATTGGTCCCCCAACCAAATCTGAAATTGTCTGCTGATCCACCATCTACTCACGCTCCCTAGACTACCGCCAAGTAGCAACCAGAGCCAAGGAAAATTTTGCAACAAAGTCAACGATCAACCTTCAGTGTTCAATTTGTGCTGCAAATCTGACTTTCTTTATTGAAATGGGTTTTAAAAACCTAATTTGATAATTCTTTTCAAT
>JACLAC010018682.1_pt1 | contig 10873 bp, 13 predicted proteins | sample 8027881 | NCBI WGS metagenome assembly JACLAC01 (sample SAMN15725517, study PRJNA655200) | protist metagenome | isolation source: fluorescence activated cell sorting (FACS) single amplified genomes of... | place: Spain: Blaines Bay Microbial Observatory, Mediterranean Sea | collected 2016-01-19 | reverse complement strand
TTTATCTTCGACAACAATCGGGGGAATATTAATTTTTTCATCATTATTGTTCATCATTTTATCTTTCTATTATTATAATGATGTTGTTTTGCTACAAAACTTTAATAATTTTTTTAATTCGTTTATTTCATCAAACTTTGTGGACTTAGATTGGTTCTTTTATGTTAATAAATACGAAAACATAAAACTGATAGGTTCTTTGATATATACTTTTTTCTTTATATTCTTCATATTATGTGGAATTATTCTTTTAATTGCAATGCTTGGTGCAATTGCGCTTACAATACAAAAGAAAACAGGACGAAGACAACAGAATTTCTATCAAATTGCGCGTTCATCTTATAAAGCGTTATTTTTTTTCGAATAGAATGTTAGATACAAAATTGAATAAAGCTAATTTAATAAAATTTCGTTATATTTTTTTAAAAAGCAATAAAGTGGTTAACGAAATAATTTTAAAGTATATTTTATTGAAGTTTCTAAATCTTTTGACTAAAGATGGAAATAAAGTTCTAGCAGATAGAATCGTTAAAAACTTATTCCTGAGAATAAAATTAGAGGGTTATAACCCTCTAATTTTATTTTATAAAAGCGTTCAAAGTGTTAAACCTTTTTGTTTAATAAAAGTTAAAAAAATGGGTCATAAGAAAAAACGTATAATACAACAACCTCTTTTTTTGATTGATGACAAAAAAAGGTTGAATCTGGCTTTAAAAAACATTATAAAATATTCGAAAAGCCAAAAAAGTAACAATATACATGACCGCTTATTTTTAGAGTTGCAGGGTTGTCTAAATGGAGACAGTTTCTCTAAAAAGCATCAAAAAGAAACTTATAAAATAGCCTTCGAAAATCGTTTTTCTTTGAGATTTCGTTGGTAATAATAATAGTAAATTATTTTATTTTATTATATAGTCAATAAAAAATGCCTACAATTAACCAACTTATTAAAAAGCATAGAAAAAAGAAATTCAATTACAAAAAAGTTCCAGCCTTAGAAAAAAATCCTCAAAAAAGAGGAACTTGCATTAATATTTTTACTAAGACGCCTAGAAAACCTAATTCCGCAAAAAGAGCAGTTGCTCGTATAATGTTATCTAATAAAAAAACAATAATAGCACATATACCGGGGGAAGGTCATTCTTTATATGCCTTTGCAAACGTTTTAGTACGTGGTGGTAATACAAAAGACCTACCAGGTATTAAATATAAAGTTGTTAGAGGTTCTTTAGATACGACTGGAGTTTCTAATAAAATTAAAGGGCGTTCTAAATATGGTAAACGTAAAAAATAAAAGCAAAGTAGTTTAATTGGTAAAATAGTAGTCTCCAAAATTATTGATAGAGGTTCAAGTCCTCTCTTTGCTGTTTTTTACAGGTAAAACTTTAATTTTGGCAAAAAAAATGCCGAAAAGTTTTCCTTTATAGAGGGGTGAAGCGCATAATGCTTTTCTTCTTTATTTTTCTTTTTTTATAATTTTTTGTAAACAAAATTATATAGTTCTAATTAAATATAGACATGTCTTTATATTTATTAATGAAAAATATATTTGCAGAAATAGCCAATATTAGTTCTTTTATATATAATGGACTATTTACTAATGTATTAAGAAATAACGTATCATGTGACGCAGGGGAACCCTGGCAATTAGGTTTCCAAGATCCAGCAACACCTATTATGGAAGGTATTATTAATTTCCATAATGATTTAATGGTAATTATCGTTGTAATTATGGTTTTTACCACATGGATTCTTGTAAGATGTTGGACTTTCTTTACTAGAAAGCCGGGTTTCGATTCAAGACCTGTGCATTCACAAAAGATAACTCATAATACTTTTATTGAGATTGTGTGGACAGTTATTCCAATAGCGATCTTAATGATCATTGCAGTACCTTCTTTTTCTTTATTATATGCAATGGAAGAATTAATTGAACCAACAATTAATGTTAAAGTTATGGGGCATCAGTGGTATTGGTCTTATTCTTATGGAGAATGTGCGGACCAAGTAATTTCTGAATTAGTTCGTGATAAAAATTTCGAAAGTTATATGTTACCTACAGATGACTTAGACAAAGGGAATCTTCGTCTTTTAGAGGTTGATAATAGATTATATCTTCCTACTAAGACACATATAAGATTTTCAGTATCAGCTTCAGATGTTTTACATTGCTGGGCAGTGCCTTCTTTAGGTGTTAAAGTAGATGCTTGTCCTGGACGTTTAAACCAAATCTCTATTTTTATAAAAAGAGAGGGTACTTTTTACGGGCAATGTAGTGAAATTTGTGGTATAAACCATGGTTTCATGCCTATTGTAGTTGAAGCATTATCTTTAAAAGATTTTATTAAAGAAATGTATTTACAAAAATTTTTAGCGGAATAATTTTTTTATTCTTAAAATTTTAATAAAATGTATATTAGTTTTAGTCAATTTTTGCTAATTTTTTTAGTTTTAATTTTATTTTTTGGAGACTTTAAGAAGTTAAGTAACTTTCTTAAAGAAAAAATAAAAGAATTTCAAAAAAATTAATTTATTTATTATGTATAGTTGGGCATCACGTTGGTTGTTTTCGACAAATCATAAAGATATCGGTACTTTATATCTAATTTTTGGTGCTTTTTCAGGAGTTGTAGGGACAGTTTTATCTGTTTTTATACGAATGGAATTGTCACAACCAGGGAGTCAAATTTTAGCAGGAAATAGTCAATTATATAACGTTCTTGTAACAGCGCATGCTTTCATTATGATTTTTTTCTTTGTAATGCCTGTGTTGATTGGAGGTTTTGGTAATTGGATGGTTCCTATTTTAATCGGGGCGCCGGATATGGCTTTTCCTCGTTTGAATAATATAAGTTTTTGGTTATTGCCTCCTGCTTTATTAATGTTAGTTTCTTCTTCTTTAGTAGAAGCAGGTGCAGGTACAGGTTGGACAGTATATCCGCCATTATCAAGTATCCAGGCACATTCGGGGCCTTCTGTTGATTTAGCAATTTTTAGCTTGCACATTGCAGGTGCTTCTTCAATTTTAGGTGCTATTAATTTTATTACAACAATTTTTAATATGCGTTGTAACGGTATGACTATGTTACGTTTACCTTTATTCGTTTGGTCAGTTTTAATTACAGCTTTTCTACTGTTATTATCATTACCAGTATTAGCAGGTGCTATTACAATGTTATTAACAGACCGTAATTTTAACACAACTTTTTTTGATCCAGCAGGAGGGGGTGACCCAGTTTTATACCAACATTTATTCTGGTTCTTCGGACATCCAGAAGTTTATATTATCATTTTACCAGGTTTTGGTATTATAAGTAATATTGTAGCTAAGATCGCAAAACAACCTATTTTTGGTTACTTAGGTATGGTTTATGCAATGCTTTCTATTGGTTTTTTAGGTTTTATTGTATGGGCTCACCATATGTATACAGTAGGTTTAGACGTTGATACAAGAGCTTATTTCACAGCGGCTACAATGATTATTGCAGTTCCTACAGGGATTAAAGTTTTTAGTTGGATCGCTACCATGTGGGGTGGATCTATTGAAATGAATACAGTTACTTTATATACTTTTGGTTTTATTTTCTTATTTACCTTAGGTGGTGTTACAGGTGTTGTTTTAGCAAATTCAGGTTTAGATATTGCTTTACATGATACCTATTACGTTGTAGCTCATTTCCATTACGTATTATCTATGGGTGCAGTTTTCTCAATTTTCGCGGGATTTTATTTTTGGTTCCCTAAAATGACAGGTTTAACTTATCCAGAGATTTTAGGACAAATTCAGTTTTGGATTATGTTCGTAGGTGTAAATTTAACTTTTTTCCCAATGCATTTCTTAGGATTAGCAGGTATGCCTAGAAGAATTCCAGATTATCCAGATGCTTACGCCGGATGGAATAGTATAGCTTCTTATGGATCTTACGTTTCTTTAGTAGGTATGTTATTCTTTTTCTACATTGTGTACTACAGTTTAACACAAGGTACTCAAGTTAAAAGTGACAGTCCTTGGAGCTGGAATGGGTCTTTAGTTTTAGACCATAAAAAATAATAAACGGAATAAAAAAATGAATTTTTTAGATGTATTTTTTTTTGAATACTCAATAATTTTAGTTTTTTTAGGGATTTGTGTTGTTTTAGCAATCGTTCTTTTTTTAGTTTCTTATTTATTAGCTTCTCAAATAGGGGGTTTAGAAAAACTTTCAATTTATGAATGTGGTTTTGAACCTTTTGAAGATGCGAGAAATATTTTCGATGTTAAATTTTATATAGTTGCACTTCTTTTTATCATTTTTGACTTAGAGGTTACCTTTATTTATCCTTGGACCCTAGTCTTAAATTTTATAGGAAGCGTAGGTTTTTGGTCTATGTTTTTATTTTTAATGATTTTGACTATAGGTTTCATATATGAATGGAAGCGTGGTGGTTTAGATTATTAAATTTAAATTGTATATTGTCCCTTTCGTCTAAGGGTTAGGACAGTACTTTTTCAAGGTATTAATACGGGTTCGAGTCCCGTAAGGGATAATATTCTATTTTTTCTCAAAAAGTAAAAATAAAAATGTTTGATTTGAAAAAAATAAAAAGTTTTACATTAAATTTTGGGCCGCAACATCCTGCTGCCCATGGAGTTTTGCGTCTTATTTTAGACTTAGATGGAGAAGTTGTTAATAGAGCTGATGCACATATCGGTTTGTTACATAGGGGGACAGAAAAATTGATAGAGTATAAAAGTTTTAATCAAAGTCTTCCTTATTTTGACCGTTTAGATTATGTATCTATGATGGTTCAAGAACATGCTTTTTCAATGTCTGTAGAAAAATTATTAAATTTTAAAGTGCCTTTACGTGCACAGTATATAAGAGTCCTTTTTTCAGAAATTACAAGAATACTTAATCATTTATTAGCTGTTTCGACACACGCTTTAGATGTTGGTGCTACAACACCTTTGTTATGGGTTTTTGAAGAACGTGAAAAATTAATGGAATTCTATGAAAGAGTTTCGGGGGCTCGTTTACATACCGCTTATTTTCGTCCAGGTGGTATAAGTCAAGATATTCCTATAGGACTCCTTGATGATATCTATTCTTTTATCGAACAGTTTTCTCATAGACTTGATGAAATAGAAGAATTACTAACAGATAACCGTATTTGGAAGCAACGTCTTGTAGATATTGGTGTGGTTAGCATGGAGGAAGCCCTTAACTGGGGTTTTAGTGGTGTAATGTTACGAGGTTCTGGTGTTGCTTGGGATTTAAGAAAAACACAACCTTACGAAGTTTATGATCGTTTAGATTTTCAGGTTCCTGTAGGTTCTAATGGTGATTGTTATGATCGTTATTTAATTAGAGTTCAGGAAATGAGACAAAGTCTTAACATAATGCTTCAGTGTATTAATGAAATGCCGGTTGGTCCAGTAAAAATACCTAATAACAAAATAACTCCGCCTTCAAAAACAACGATGAAAAATTCGATGGAAGCTTTAATACATCATTTTAAACTTTTTACAGAAGGTTATGATGTCCCAAGTGGTGAAGGTAGTGTTGCTGTAGAAGCTCCTAAGGGAGAATTTAGTGTTTTTCTAGTGTCTAATGGAAAAAATAAGCCTTACAGGTGTAGAATAAGAGCGCCGGGTTTCTTCCATTTACAGGGAATAGATTTTATGTCTTATGGACATATGATTGCAGACGTTGTTACTATTATAGGAACGCAAGATATTGTTTTTGGTGAAGTTGATCGTTAGATAGATGGAATTTAATTCATATAATATACAAAAACATCCTTTTCATTTAGTTGATCCAAGTCCATGGCCTTTAATTACCGCTGTGGGTGCCTTTCTTATGACAACAGGAGGGGTTTTATTTATGCATTTTTTTAAAAATGATATGTTTACTTTATTGTTCGGATACGCTTTAGTTATTTCAATGATGGCTGTTTGGTGGCGTGATGTTATCCGTGAAGGTACTTTTGAAGGAAGACATACCGTTGCTGTAAATAAAGGGCTACGTATGGGTATGCTTTTATTTATTGTTTCGGAAGTTATGTTTTTTTTCGCTTTTTTTTGGGCTTTCTTTTACTCAAGTATAGCACCAGCTATAGAAATTGGAGCTATTTGGCCTCCTAAAGGTATTGAAACTTTTGATGCTTTTAAAGTACCTCTTTTAAACACCTTAATTCTATTAACTTCAGGTTTTGCAGTTACAATATGTCATAACACTATTATAGTTGGTGATAGACAAAAATCAATTTATAGTTTAGCTTTAACAATCGTATTGGCTATAGCCTTTACAGCCGTTCAAGGTTATGAGTATTTACATGCAACCTTTACAATCTCAGATGGTGTTTTTGGTTCTACTTTTTTTATGGCTACTGGTTTTCATGGTTTCCACGTTTTTATTGGAACTTGCTTTTTAGTAGTTTGTTTTTTTAGATTAATTAATTATCATTTTACTCGTGAACACCATTTTGGTTTCGAAGCAGCGGCATGGTATTGGCATTTTGTTGATGTTGTTTGGCTTTTCCTTTTTGTTGTGATATACTGGTGGGGTGGTTCTAAATAGAAAAAAATAAAATTTATTTATATATTTTTAAAATAATAATAGACTTTTTAGTTTTATTATTATTATTTGTGGGTATATATTAATGGTAAATAATCTGTCTTCCAAACAGAGTATACGGGTTCGATTCCCGTTACCCACTTATAGAAAAAAGTAGTTGTTAAAAGTCAATACTTTTTTGTTTATTCACATTTTGATTATTAAAAATGGTTGAAGCAGCTAAATTAATTGGAGCAGGAGCTGCTACAGTAGGTCTAGCCGGATCAGGGGCTGGAATCGGAACAGTTTTCGGTGCATATATTATAGGTACTTCAAGAAACCCGTCATTACAAGCAGAATTATTTAAAATTTGTATTTTAGGTTTTGCTTTAAGTGAAGCAATGGCTTTATTTGCATTAATGATGGCTTTATTAATTTTATTTGCTTTTTAATTTTTATATTATAAATTCTTTATAAATATTTAAAATATTTTAAACATTTTATTAATTGGTTACTATATTTTAGGAAAAAATACTGTATCGTCGGGAATCATTTTCAAAATTTATAAAGAGTTAAAAAGGCATCGTAAAGGAAAGGTGTCTGAATAGGTTAAAGAGGTGGTTTGCTAAACCATTTGCGAAAATTCGCAATACGGGTTCGAGTCCCGTTCTTTCCGTAAAAAAATGTTTGATTTAAAATTAAAAAAATTTGAAAATTCGTCAGTATATTTCTTTTTAAAAAATATTGAAGGTTTTAGTCGTTACAATGCTGATTGTTTGTGTAAAAAATTTGGTTTTACTTTAAATTTTAAGGTCAAAGATTTAAAACAAAATCAAGTTATTCTGTTAAAAAAAGAAATAAAAGATCTTTTAGATTTAACTAAAAACTCAAAGAGTTTTGAATTATCCAATATCAAAAAGTTAATACAAGTTAAAAGTTATAAGGGTAAACGACACTTGTCTGGTTTATCAGTTAGGGGACAAAATACTAAAACAAATGCCCGTACTCAAAAAAAACTATTCAAGAAACGTTTAACTAAATAAGTTTTATTTTTTGGTTAGTAAAATATTTTAATGAAAGATTTATATTTAGAAAAACAAAAAGATATTAATGTAAGTTTATTCAATAATTTAAATAATTTTTTTAAAAGTTCTTCCAGTTATCAGAAGCCTTTAAAAAAAATAAAATTTAAAAAGAAAATAGATGGGTTTTTCGTCTTTAGCTTAAGTCGACGTAATTGTATGATTTTAATTACTAATCCCAAAGGTGAAGTAAAGTATAAGTTTACGTCTGGACTTGTAGAAGATTTGAAAAATGTTAGAAATAGGGCTAATACATTTTTTGGAATAAAAAAAATGATAAATGATAGCCTTCAAGATTTTATAAAGTCTTCTAAGACTTTTAAAAATAAGAAGCAAGTTTATATTTTGTGCGTTAAAGGTTTTTATAATTATAAATATAAAGGTTTTTTTATAAACTACTTCTTGCGTAACAAGTTTTTATCTAATAGAATACAGTTTTTTTGTATCTTAGATAAGAGTTTTTTACCTCACAATGGTTGTCGTTTGCCTAAAAATAGACGAAAATAATAGTTTTGCTTTTGCAAAAAACGGATGGGTGGCTGAGTGGTCGAAAGCGTTAGTTTTGAAAACTAATTTATTTAAAAGATAACGAGAGTTCGAATCTCTCTCCATCCGTATTAATAATTTTAATAATATAAATGTATTTATTTATTGTTTTTTTACCCTTAATGGGTTCTTTTATTGTAGGTTTTTTAAGTTTTTTAATAGGTTTTAAAGGAGCAATTTCAGTTTCAATATTCTGTATATCAATGACTTGTATGTTATCTTATTTGGCTTTTTATGAAGTGGCTTTATGTAAAAGCCCCTGTGTTATTAATAGTGTAAATTGGATAAGTTCAGAAATGTTTGATGTGTCTTGGGGTTTTCTTTTTGACACTTTAACCGTTTCGATGTTAGTTCTTGTTACTACAGTTTCTTTAATTGTTCATATATATTCTATAGGTTATATGGAGGCTGACCCTCATATCTTTAGATTTATGTCGTATTTATCTTTTTTTACTTTCTTTATGATTATTTTAGTAACAGCGGATAATTTCGTACAAATGTTTATTGGCTGGGAAGGTGTTGGTCTATGTTCTTACCTTTTAATTAATTTTTGGTTTACAAGGATTCAAGCTAATAAAGCGGCTATAAAAGCAGTTATCTTAAACCGTGTTGGTGATATAGGTATTGTTTTAGGGGTTTGTTTAATTTTTAAAGTTTTTAAAAGTGTTAAATATTCTACAGTTTTCGCGTTAGTTCCTTATTTTTTTGCGAATGATTTCTTTATCGACTCTTCTGTAAATTTCTGTGGAGTTTTCTTTGATATCATTTTTTTAATTTGTATATTTTTATTAATAGGGGCAATGGGTAAATCAGCTCAAATAGGTTTACATACTTGGTTACCTGATGCTATGGAAGGTCCTACTCCGGTATCGGCTTTAATTCATGCAGCTACAATGGTTACAGCAGGTGTTTTTTTAATAGCAAGATGTTCACCATTATTTGAGTTTTCTCCTACTGCGTTAGTTTTTGTAACCTGCGTAGGTTCTATGACAGCTTTTTTCGCAGCAACAACTGCTTTAGTACAAAATGATCTGAAAAGAGTAATTGCTTATTCTACATGTAGTCAGTTAGGTTACATGGTTTTTGCATGTGGTATTTCACAATATCATGTAGGTGTTTTTCATTTATTAAACCATGGTTTCTTTAAAGCGTTATTGTTCTTAACTGCTGGTGCTATTATTCATGGTATGGCTGATGAACAAGATATGAGAAAAATGGGTGGACTTGCCAAAATCTTTCCTTATTCATATTCACTTATTTTTATAGGTTCTCTTTCTTTAGCAGGTTTTCCTTTTTTAACAGGTTTTTATTCAAAGGACGCTATTTTAGAATACGCTTTTGCGGAATATACTGTTAACGGTCATTTTGCTTTTTTTCTTGGAGTCTTCGGTGCCTTTTTAACAGCATTTTATTCAATGCGTTTAATTTTCTTAACTTTTATTAATAGGACCAATATCATGAAAAGAAATATTTTTGTAATGCATGATATGCCTAATATCATGGGTTTACCTCTTTTAGTACTTGTTTTTGGTAGTATTTTCATTGGTTATTTATCAAAAGAAATGTTTATAGGTTTTGGGACTGATTTTTGGGGTATTGCTATTTTTCAAAACATTCATTTAAAAAACTTAGTTTTTTTTTGAGATGGAGTTTATACCCTTTTATGCAAAGATGGCCCCTTTATTCTTTAGTGTTTCTGGATTATCTTTAGCTTTTGTGGTTTACAAAAACCGTTTATTCTCAATTATTGATCTTTTTGACAAAAATAAATTAAGTTTAAACTTTTATAACTTTTTCAATAGAAAGTGGTTCTTTGATAGAGTTTATAACGACTTAATAGCTCAGAAAGTTTTATCTTTGGGTTACCATAAAACTTACAAATTAATTGATAGAGGTATAATCGAAGTTTTAGGGCCTTATGGTTTCTCTTACTTTTTTTATAACATGCGTTTAAATTTCTTGTTTTTTCAAACAGGTTATATTTATCATTATGCTTTTGTTATTTTTTTAGGAATTATAGTCTTTTTAGCTTTATTTGGTTTTGGTTTTTTTGACTATGTGTTATTATTTCTATTTATAATTTGTTTTGGTTTATTTTTCCTGAATAATAAATAATTTTTCTTTAGGATTAGCAGGTATGCCTAGAAGAATTCCAGATTATCCAGATGCTTACGCCGGATGGAATAGTATAGCTTCTTATGGATCTTACGTTTCTTTAGTAGGTATGTTATTCTTTTAAAATTGGGTTCGTATGGGTTTTTACGTTTTTCTATACCATTATTTTTTGAATCGACTATTTATTTTACACCTTTTGTTTATACCCTAGCCGTTATTGGTATCGTTTATACTTCTTTAACTGCAATAAGACAAACAGATCTGAAACGTATTATCGCTTATGCCTCAGTAGCGCATATGAACATGATTGTTTTAGGACTTTTTTCTTTAAATATTCAGGGTGTTGAAGGTAGTATTATTCAGATGATTAGTCATGGTATTGTATCGAGTGCACTTTTTTTATGTGTAGGTGTTTTATATGATAGGTATCATACAAGACTTATTAAGTTTTATAGTGGTTTGGTACACGTTATGCCAATTTTCATAGTTTCTTTCCTTTTATTCACCTTTGCGAACGCCGCATTACCGGGTACTTGTAATTTTATAGGAGAGTTTCTTATTTTTGTTGGTATTTTACAAGATAATTTTTTAGTT
>JACLAC010025096.1_pt1 | contig 10874 bp, 5 predicted proteins | sample 8027881 | NCBI WGS metagenome assembly JACLAC01 (sample SAMN15725517, study PRJNA655200) | protist metagenome | isolation source: fluorescence activated cell sorting (FACS) single amplified genomes of... | place: Spain: Blaines Bay Microbial Observatory, Mediterranean Sea | collected 2016-01-19 | reverse complement strand
ATCGTCATTTTAACAATTTCATCCTTTTCATAAGATTAGATATAAATACCATTAATATGAAATCATACAAAATATCATATTTTAGATGGAAATTCACTTTTTTACATAAACTGTAAATATCGTTTTTAAAATATTTGTCCCTATGAAAAAAACAATCACTATTTTTGTACTAAATAGTGTTAGACAGAGCCAACACTACATGCAAAAATCACCTATCAAGTAGAGTTACAGCTATAGGGTTACGCGTTTTTTTCAACTTTTAACGGTTATTCAAATATAAAGTAGATGCAGAAATATTGATATATCTCGTATAATTATTACCAAACATATCAAAATTGATCGTGGATACTTATTTTGCTAAAATTATGTATCTGTATATGTAAAAAACTACCTTTTACAATTTTCAAATTTTGCATTTTTAGTCCATCCTATGTCCATACTAATTTCAAAAAAAATCACCATTTTGAAAAAATTTCGTTACAGTATAAGTTTCATTTAAAACATAATTAGATCAAAATATTCATGCACTTCTTTCCTTTAGACAAGTGTTGAGAGATGTGTCCTAAAACGAATTCATTTGTAGAAGATTTAGATAGAAAAAATTGACACATTGTATTTTGGTGATATTTCTGTAAAATTTTGTGATTTTTGGTGATTTTTTGGTCTATAACCCTAAACTAACCCGATCTTGAAAATCACATATCGGTGTAAAGCTCGACTTATATCCGGTGTATGGACAGGAGAACGGTCGGGAATTGTTCAGGTGATCAGTATACGACTTTTAGGTATTGGTTTCAGCTTCGTATATAATGGGAAAGTGTAGAAATGGCATTTGTGTGAGTGTATGTTGGTGCTGAAAAATAGAGTGTGAGGTCCCGTCATGTACGGGTATGACCCCACAGTGCTGAGTAGTGCTAGCATCTCTAACCCTAACGTAAATGATCAAAATGCACGATAATTTTAGTAAGCATGGTTCTACTGCTAAACTGCCCAGACCACGGCCTACAGACATTCCATATGTAATAAATAACGGACATGCAACGTTTCAAAGTCTAATATTCATAACTTCAATGAAAATTTTCAACCTTTCATGATTTTCACCATTTCAATGCAAAAGTGCTCTAATACTAACTCCATGCTAATGTACAATATAAATTTTTTTTTCAGCACTTTTCTTTAAAAACATAATTATACATATAAACGCTCAGAGAAAAGTTAAATATATCACCTAACATATAGAAACTACGACATTTTATCAAAATTTTTTATGTTTCGTGTTTAAAATGAAGATTTATAGCCTCATTTAGAATGTATATGAATGAAAATCAATCTGGAATTCTAGGCCTTTTTCAGGCATGTTAACATACATTGCAAAATGGGGTATAACCGAAACAATATATCTCACATCAATCAAAATATCAATACAAAAGTAGGTTCGATTCTCATTTTCACATGTATAGAGCCAAACCTAAGAGTAAGTTGACAACAACTGAGTGTCAGGAACATACTTTTCTAACAACGTTTCAATTGCATGTCAAAGTACCCTTACTATGGAATAGGCTTGTAAAACCTTAATAAAAGTGCCAAAAAATGTGCATTTTTTAGTGAAAATTCACTTTGGGTCTAGCGTTTCATGTAAATGTAATATTTATTTTGGTTGGAGTTTAGAGATACAAGTTATACATATAAAGAGAGGATGTGGAAGTTTATATGAGTTAAAAATGTTGAAAATGATGTTATGAGACATAATGCAAATTTTATATATCGGATGAAATTTCTCAATTTTTGTACCCACTTTGGCGGAACTTTTAAAAATGAAAATAAAATTGGCAAAAATATTTGTGTTTGAGGTGTTATAGAAATGTAGTATAACTTTGGTAGTCTAATTTACATATTTTTGTTAGAGTACTTAAAACTATAGTAAAGAGATTTTTTGTTATTTTATATAGTAATGATAATTGTCCCTATGAAGTTTTTTTTAATATATGGAAATAGCATTATAAAATTAGCATGGACAGAGCACTTTCAACATTTTACTTGTGAAAATGGTGTTTTTCTGCCATGTTTTCTGTTTTTCATTTCCTATCATATTTATACTTAATATAGTCCTTTTCATATACTCACTAGATTTGTAGTGTTTGCTATATTTGATAGGCCAAATTAGGTATTTTTTGTACTTGAGAGGAGGGTATCGGATATTTATCATAAAAAAATAATTGAACTTTAAGTATAATTACATTTTTATATAATTTTCGTATACTATAGCTTTTTGCATGTTTTTATGTGTTTTTACAAATTGTTCCGTATACTAATTTGTACTTAATCATATATATTATGAATCTATTCATTATTAATTATATATAATATTATAAGTATAAATGTGATAGGTAAATAAATTTATCAAAATCCCAATCGTGTCATTTCCTGCACCTTCAAGGCAAAAATGTACATTTTTCATGAAAGATATAGGGAAGAACGGTGAAATTTTTATAATTCGACCGTGTCAATTTTTATAATTTCAATGAAGTATCATGAAATATTTTTATAAATTGTACTTATTTTAGTATATAAATAAAAATGTACCTATATATTTCTACAAAATACCATGGTAAAAGAAGTAATTAATGCCTTAAAATATGTAATTTTACAAAATACAAAATTATGATCAATACCTGCGAAATTGCATTGACTTCAGATTAACATAAGCATACCATTACACATAATGGCCTGCGGGGATTTGCGAAGAATTGGGCAAAGCACGCGGCCTCCTTTCACCATCAATAAAATATATGTCAACTTATACGCGTATATATCGATATGCACATATATATCCATATTCACATTACAAAACATATGTACAATATAGATTAGACAAATATATACAAAAATATAAAATAATATATATAATATTATATGCCATCGTATCTAACGACATAAAGTATCATCAATACATTACATTGCATCAATACATCGCAAGTTATATCGACATTGTTACAGCATTGCATCAATTTATACATTTACGCAATAAAACATATCAATTCGTATTAAATTATATATCATCCATATATATATATATATATTATTACATCAACACATTGCATCAACAATTACCTTCCATCTCTTTTAATATATATATATATCACAACATGGCACCGATCAATAAAATACGAGAACTACGTGAACAAGCAAAATTAAAACAAGAAAAGAAAATACAAGAAGAATTGTTAGAGAAATTAGATGAAGAGATTGATGAAGATGGATTGACATTTAAACAATTAAAACGTTTAAATCCATTAACAGGTGGACGGAATGGTAAAGGTAAATATTATTCACGATGGTATGAAACAGGCTCACGGTACATGGGGGAGTGGCTGGAAGAATCAAATTGGGAGAAACGAAAATGCAAATGGACAAATTGGCATCGTACACCTCATGGTCTTGGTAAATTTTATATAGAAAATAAAGATAATACAATGTATTCAAATGAAGATAATGAACATCTTCAATACATTGGCGAATGGGCAAATGGTTTATACCATGGACAAGGTATTTATTATTGGTACAAAGGTGATCAAGCAGGTAATTGGTATCATGGATCATTCCATCGAGGTAAAAAACATGGATTTGGTTTATATTATGATAAAAAAGAAAAACAAACGATTGAATGTATCTATTTGAACGATCGAAAAATATGTAAATGGTCTGATTTATATGAAGGAAGACGTATACAAGTTCGTTTTACTTCATATTCAAGTGTTGGTACACATTGGTATGATGGTACCATCGTGAAGTACGATCCAGAACGAAATGAAGGGATAGATGGTGTCAATAATAATAATAATGGTAAAGTAATAGATGAACTTACTATACGAAAGAAAGGACCACAGCATTTAATTCAATTTGATAATGATAAAGCAGGATATCGTACACGTTGGATTGATTTAACACAAACAGAATTTAAATTAATAAAACATTCGAAAACAAGTTTTTATAAATTAGAAACATTTTTACCAGAATTAACAACGCCATATTTATCATGTCAAACAGATCCATTGCATAATCGTTCAAAGCGTTTTAAACAAAGAGCTATTAAATATTATTATACAAATCCAACACCAATGTATATGCGTAATCAATTAAGTCATGAAGATCATGATATAGAAGATGGTCAATTATATGATAGTGATTTAATGTGGGGTAGTCGTCGTAATGATGATGAGAATGAGGAGGATAGCGATGTGTGTGATGATGATAATAATAATACTCGTAATAATTTAATAACAATAGAAGAACGAATACCATTAGTTGATACGATTGTGAAGCGATTGGATCATGTTTATAATAAGATGAAATTGTTACAAGATGAGGATGAGGAACAATCATTGGTAGTTGTCGCTTCTCCGTGATTCTGGACACACCAAGATTTGAGAGAAATGTGCGAGATTTTTTGTCGTGGTGGGTCGGTTTGTGTGTGTGTAAAATGGACTGGGATGGTGAGAGGTAAAATGCGAAACTAAATTTAAATATAGTGTGTTTTAAATTTTGAATGTAATTTGTAAAAAATGATTTTTATAGTAAAGGTAATATGATAAAAAGAATATATATTTTTAATCTCTCCCCTCGTCCCTTCAACAATTTCAAACTTCCTCCTTCGACAATGCAATGCTTGGTATATAATAATTCACATCTTCCTGTTTGGTTTCATTGCCATTTGGTTTATCGATCCAACACATACCTTCACGTTGTAAATCTTCCAATGCTTTCATAGTACGAAGCATATTCCAATTTAATTTATTTACAATTAATTTTGGATTGACATAACCATTATTTTCATTTACTAATTTCAATATTTCTGAATGATCTTGTTTTAATTCAACTGGGACGGATACAATTAATTTTTGATTTCCACTTGTTATGATTTTAAAGCCACCTTTCAATACGATTAATTTATTCACAGCACGTTCTATATCATCATCGGATAGATCAACAGCATTTGTACCTTTCATAATTTTTATACAATTGATTAAATCTTTCATATCTATTAAACCACCATTTAATCCACGAGTACTTAAACAAACATCAACAATTTGTACACTTAACTCCGTATAAAATTGACTAACACCAAGTTTTGCCCATACCCCTTTATTTGATGCCAAAGGGTCGACACCAATTTTAGAACACATTTGTTGAAACTGTCTACGAAAGACAGGATCTTCCCGTATCGTACGTTTATGTTTATTTGCAAATTCTTCTAATTTTGTTTTAAACAATGTCATTTGTTCTTGTATATGACTTATATGTTTATCTTCCATTTTCTTACCTAATGCTTCATATCTATCTTGTAATGGTTTACGTTTATTTTTACTACCACCAATGATACCGGTCCGTCCAAGACCGATCCCGCGCCGTCTCATATTGTTGTTGTTGTTGGTGTTTCAACGATTGTTGTTGTGAGATATTTAGTTTTGTTGTATACGTTTTATATTTCTTTTTAGTTTTCTTGGTGTGTCTATATATTATATATTGTTTATATATATATATATGTTTATTCTTATTATAATAATAAATTCAACCACCAACAACAACAACAACAAACTACTAAAACAGGCAAAAAAATTACCAACAAAAAAAAGTAAAAGACAGAGAGAAACTTTGTTAAAGAATTGCAAATATACACATAAAAACGAATATGTACACACATTACAAAACACACACACACACACACCAGAGAAAATCCTGCACACACACACCAGAGAGGATCTACACACACGCACACACACACCAGAGAGGATCTACACACACCACCTTGGCATCACACATGTATAAAATTACTGTATAATTTTTAGTAAATTTTTAATAATTTACGACTTTCGTACTTTCGTACCTCTCCTTGTTGTACCTTCATTTAATATTTAAAATTCTAAAACGATTTCTGCATTTCTGCCAGTATGGGGCTTCTAATTGTAGCTTATAAGCTTATAACTTATAAGAACCTCTTGTGGCTTCTGTTTTACATTTTTACATTTTCCTCTCAATCACGTAAAAACATTCTTTCAATATTGCTAGTTGCTTCTCTGCAAAATCATTCACCTCTCGGTAACCAAATGGCCAATAACCCCCCAACAAATTATCCATCATTAATAAACAATCTTTTTCAAAAGATGTCCGAAAGAGCAATTTTAAATTCTCTAAAAAATGATATGTCAATACTTTGGGAACTGCCTTGGCGAATGGTTGTATGCTTATTTTGAACAAATCTGTCAACATAATTCTGTATTCTTCAGCAACTTTATAGTCTATTGTCTTATCAATGTTGACAACTGGATTTATAGGTACTGGAAGAACAATTATATCAGGAATGGGTCCGATGGGTTCTATTACAAATTTATTCTTTGCTAGTATCAGCAATGGAAGTAAAAAATTGATTGAATTGACGCTATCAACCATAATTTTCAACTTTTTATCATCGATGCCACATTTACGCCGGAATTTTATAATGAATTGTTTTGATTTCACATCAATTGTTTTTACTGTAATATCTTTTGCTCCTTTCATGTCTAATACAAGTCCTTTGCCTCCCGCCTTCCAAATTTCAAGGTTTGAGTCTTTTCGCAATTTAATCGTACAACAAATATAACTCCCTCTCCTCCCTTGAGAAAAATTGATTTTCACATTTTCTTCATGAATGAAAACAGATTTTCTATCTTGTGCCTTGTCTTCGTAGTGGTGCCATGCTTTTAACAGACGTACTTGATGGTCAATTTCCCTTTGCTCGTTCTCCCTTACATGATCATTGTTGTTGTTGTTATTATTATTATTATTGCCATTACGAGGAAGTGAATTTAAATTTATTTCTCGATTTTCTAATAACGCCGCTTTAATAGCTCTTGGAACCATTTTAACGAGTCTTTTTACCATAAATTTCCGTTCCTTGAAGGTTTCTTCACTAATTTCGCGTTTCTCACATTTATTTAGCAACTCCTTTATATAATTATCCGCCACCTCATTATTCGTTTTGCATTGATCAACAGCATGATCATGTTTTACCCCGTGGTTCTTTTCTTCTAAAGCTTCCATCACTTTCCATTGTAATTCCTTTTCCTTGTTTCCAAGCCACATTGGATCGTTCAAGTCTGGAAACGAACAAAGCGATTTAACCAACGTACAAAGCCATGAAATTGCCTCTTTCATGATCTTTTCCACAAATCTTTTTGTGACACCTTCAAGAATAACTTTTAAGTTTGGTAGAACTTTTACTATAATATCCTTCCTGATTTCTCCAGCATTAATAACGACATCATTGATTCCGTGCACCGTTAATATCATGTCACTTGCAACGTTTATCACTTTTTCACTTGAAATTTTGTGCAAGGTTCCAATTCCATATTTTAAGCCTTCTTTTACTGCCAGGAATTTTAATTGATGAACATGATCGTTTTGTTCCCCACACGATTGGAATAATTCATTTACTTTGCTATCGCTTAAATTACGCAACTTTAAATACATGGATTTAATCTGCTTGTCAACCGTAAATTCAAGATTCATATTAAGCATCGCCAAGCGATCGTTGTTATCGATTCGTTCAGTAAATACTGTGTTTGTAGCAATTTCCTGCTCTTTTTTTTTTTGTATTGTTGATTTCCGATTTTTTTTCTTACTACTTTTCTTTTTCTTTAGAGTCATCCCAGATTTTTTAAGACCAACTATGCCCTTTTCTGTTTTATTATTATTTTCATCCATGTCAAATGCAAGTAACGCGGGGGCGGAAGGAATAACAGGCTGTTCAAAATCATTATTTGCCTGGTGTTTAACAGCTGCAACAGGATTTTCCTTTTGTATTCTCCATCTATAAAACGCTTGGTTTTGATACCCTTGACTGCATGTATTTATTTCACATATTTTGTGTTAGACTTTACAAAAAAAAAACGGGCAAAAAGTGTAGACTTCGGTGTATTATACTTACATAATCTTTTTTAAATAGTCGCGGTCGTCCGTCCCAAGTGGACCTAGCAACCTCAAAATGTGTTCATACGTCGCTTGATTTTGCTCAAAATTATGTATCATACGTGGCCATGACTGATCAATAACTTCTTTAAATTTTTGATTTAATTTCTCTCGAAGTGTTGCAACTCCACAATACCTTTTCGGAATATTTTGAGCTTGAAAATTTTCCTGTTCCATCTGATGATGTTCAACTCCAGGTCGCATGTTTAAATTACTTAGACCAATCCAACCGTAACGTGTTCTAACGGTTTTGTTTTTTAAAACATTTTGACGGTATGCCTTCTGTCCGTATGATCCTCCTAAAGCGTCCATATGCGTAAGAACTCCAAGTGTACGTTCCAATTTTAAATCTGCCTTACGCAAAACATTTGCAAAAATTGCTTGCGATTGGATGTCACCTCCATTTGCACTAGCTACTGCCAGTATTAGTGCGTTAGGCTGAGAGGCCTTTCGAATTAAAAGTTTTGTGATCTCATCGGGTACGTTATACGAATCCATATTATCATCAGCAGTGTATGCCACAAAACCCGGTAGATCGACAAGTGTTAAATCTAAAACATTGCAACTGTAAAAATCTATAACAACTTCCATATCAGCTACAATGTCGCTTTCACTAATTTGCGTCACCGCATCCATTGCTTCTTGCAGCCTTTGCGTAACTTCTTTTGCCGGGATTCTTGTTTTGCCATCGAATATTCCCTGGTCACCTTCCATCTGAAAATTTGCTTCAATGCGCATTGTTGCGTATGGGTTCGTAGCAGATTTATCGTTGTGTAAATTATATCGGATTGCACATCGAGTGCACAAGTCCGATCCTGATAATAAAATATCAAACCCAATTAAATGTTTCAACAGGCTGGATTTACCAACACTTTGTCCACCAATCGCTACGATTTCTGGCAATTCTTTAAACGTTGTATTTACTTCCAGCCGGTTTATGATTTGCTGTGCTTCTGATGGACTGCAAACATCATTTAAAACGGAGATCAAAGTTGCTTTGATGTTATCTAGATGTTGCTTCATATGCGTTACAAGTGTTTTGATTAACTGTTGTTTTGTAATTATTTCTTCAGAAAGCACAATCGGCTTTTCGTTCGTTTCTATGGTATCTGTTTCTATATCCTTCTTTTTGTTTGATGGGGGATTCTTTGCGGTTTTCCTTTTTAGACTGCAAGTACTGTTATTTTTGCTTGCAGGGAGCTTCTTGTGTTCGGTCACTTCTAGTCCACTGGAATGAGTACGATGCATTTTCTCGCGCGTTGGCGTTTGGGCGTTACTAGTTAATACCACTTCATTGTTGTTATTATCAATTGTATTATCTATTTTTTGAACATTGGACGTTGTTGAGGATTTCCCATCTTCATCATCACTATTACATTCAGAATCACTTTTTTCATCATTATCCTTTGCGCCACCGGATAAACGCAATGACAAATGTAATGTTGGATCTTGTTCAAGAAGCAATTGTGGCAACTCTTTTTTGCTGAAAGGTTTACTGCCATAAGAAAGTCTTTGATCTTTTATTTTGACACCTGTTTTTTCATAAATCGTTTCTTGTAAGGTGTACAAGTTGACTACCAAAGCGTTAATATCAATTGTGATGGTGTTGTGCTTAGTACCATATTCACGCCTGACTAAGATCTGTTGTTGTTCTGTTGCCCTCGTTTCATCAGTCTCTTGTTCTTCAATGGTTTGAATGTTTTGACACGTATAACATTCTTTGTTTTTCTTTTGCGAGCGTTCCTTCAACTTTGACAGTAACGTGGCCAATATCTTCACCCAATTGACTGCATTTACTTCACCACGTTCACCAGATAGTGTGGTCAGGATCTTGCCAAAGCTTTTAACCATGTTTAACGAAATATCTTTATACATCATACGTTGCAAATTTTCGTGCAATTTGCTCCAATGTTGCTGTAAGTATCTTAAGTCATTGCGTTTCTCAATGCAATTAATCAAAATCTTTAGCAATTGAAATTTTACAGCTTTCCTTTCCCTCATCAATAGATTTTGTTCCTCTTCTTCCTTGGTTTTCATGGCTTTATTTGCTTTAATACATTCTTCTACCTCTTCCCATGTTGCTTCTTCTTCTGCCTTAGCTACTGCTGCTGCTACTGCCTTAGCTACTTTCATTTTAGCTTCATTGCTTTTATGCATTTTGGCCTCTTCTTTAGCTTTTAGCTTTACCAACTTCCAATAGTGTTCTGGGCGGATTTTAGTTTTTTTATCTTTGGATCCTTTACTACCTTTGTCAGTGTTAGACCTTTTATCACCTTTTAATCTGCCGGCAACTTTTCCCCCTTTGCAATCTTTGTCACCTTTAACATCTTTTTGGTCTTTCTCGCCCTCATCATCTTCTTGAACAGCTGTTGGCAAGCTAGGCGGTTTGCATGACAATTTCTTTTTCTTATCATCCTCATCCATCATCATGTCGCCCCACTTTCCTTGGGATGGAAGTATATGCGAGGCGTGCATATATTTTTCATCTGTTATTATGAAGTATATCCTTTGTTAGTTATTTTGTATTGTCATTTTACGTTTGTTGTATATATATATATATAGAAATGAAAGTGTGTATAAATGGTGTTATTAGAGCGGCATATATCGACGATAACCTATCGATACATATTGACGAACTAATTATATATAATCATTGTCATCGTGATATTATATACCTATCCACCACCACCATATCTACATCTACGTCTACAATCTATACGAATATCTATATCTCCCATCGTCACGTCCAGTTTTTCTATCTTGTATTAACAAAAACACAATAACTTTCATTCAATCATTATTCTTTTTTTTTTTTGTTGTACCTTGTACCTTGTACCTTGTACCCTCATTTTACACGACAAAAAGCATAT
>JACLAC010001793.1_pt1 | contig 10877 bp, 5 predicted proteins | sample 8027881 | NCBI WGS metagenome assembly JACLAC01 (sample SAMN15725517, study PRJNA655200) | protist metagenome | isolation source: fluorescence activated cell sorting (FACS) single amplified genomes of... | place: Spain: Blaines Bay Microbial Observatory, Mediterranean Sea | collected 2016-01-19 | reverse complement strand
CAATCCAAATACAAAGAAGCATTAGAATGTTTCAACAAAGCGCATAAGATATGGAAAGATAAACAAGGTAAAGATCATACTAAAACTAAAAATGCATTAGAGGGTATACGAATATGTAAAAATCGATTCCTTTAATGAAATTGTATAGTTCCCTAGATGAAAATAGAGTATCTGCATTGGCTGTTATATTATCAGCCAATGCAGATCGGCTAATAAAAAGGGAAAGAAATCTAGAATCGACTTGATAGATGGTGCTAGTAGTGAATCAGGTTTATCCACCTCTAGTAAAAGTGGTTTAAGAAGCAATGACAGTAGTAGTGGTTGGTAAAAAAAATAATTTTCGTAAATACACGGTGTGTATGATACGACGAGAAGTAGGGATACAAAAAGGCAAAAAGGTTTCAATGTTGTATATCCCTCTTCCTCTTCTTCATTATTGCCAACTGTTATGTTTTCATCAGTATCATACATGATACTTGCAATATGTAATGGATTTGTTGTCACTAATTTTATATTTTTTACAGCTAAATCTTAAAAAAAAAAAAAAAAATAAAAATTCTAAATTTCTTAATTTTAAAATTTCAAACAAAAATTAATTTTTTTTTGTTCGTATTCTTCTTTTTGGCCAACAAAATATAAAATATATAGTATTCTGATGTAAAACTGTAAATTCTGTTCAACCCTTAAATTGTAATCCTTAAGCAATACTAGTATAGAAATAGCACAAATAACAAAATGGTGTACAGAAGAAGACCCTCGGTTTAGTGCCCTTGTGCCGATTTTAGACCAAAAAGGGCACTAAAACGAGAACGGGCATTAAGGTCCTATCAAACTTGTATGCAATTTCATGCTATCAACGCTTTATAGTATCTTTTTGGTATATTTCAGGAAAAAGGCAACTAAACCGAGAATAGATATATATAGATAAACGAACTGGATAATAACCCCTGTCAATGCTGCTTGCCGGAGATTACATTGCATACCATATCTATACGTATTATAATGCCAGAAAAAAACAATTCATTCCATGGCCGATGAAGGCTTCGTAAATATGGGAGGCCATAACCGTGTTTTATGGCTTGCATCGATATATAACAGTATCTGGACTTCCACCAGAGTATGTAACCCTTTTTTTAAGGGTTTTGGATTTTGGGGAAAATTTGCATTAGGTTATTCAGTTACAACACTAGCTGGACTTATAGCATATCCTCTTAGTAAAATTCAAATAACGCAAATGGTACATTGTTGTACAGCATCAAAAGCAATTGCGATCATTCATGATCATCCCGGTGGTTTATGGGAAGGATATATGGGTGGATGGGAATGGAAAATTGCTCAAGGACTTCTCCAGCAGCAACAAATGGTGGAAAATTATAAATATATATGTACCAGTCGCGAAAAGTCTTAAAAGAAAATTTTAGTGTAAAATATATTTTAAACAATTAAGCAATCTTCCGTATCTGTGATTGAAAAAATATGGGAGGTTTTTAAATTTAAAAGTATCAAAAAAGGGAAGAGAGCAGTGAGTGGCGAGTGACGAAGACATCATATATATGATGGTTAAAATCTAAGTTATAATAATTTTACTTCCCGTGATAAATAATATGCTCAATACTCAATCTGTGACGAAGACTATAAAATAAATGAATAATGTGTCATCCGCACACCCCACGCTCTCTGCCAGTGTTCAACAATTATATTATGATCAACAATTTTAACACACAAACTACTCTAATCTCTAAAAAACATTTTCTAATAATCATCAAATTGTTGAGCATAAGCATCCTCAGCTTCCTTTTGTAAAAAATTAAGTGCAGCAGATTTTTGATACACTTGTTTAAAATGTGGCTTTTTATTCATATGACGAAGTACATCTAATTCCGTAACGACTTTCCATGACACTTCAACAGGTTTACTATCTACTCTACCAGCCACTAATCGTTTTGCATAAGTATCACTTGCTAATTTGATTAAATATGTTGGACGATAATCAGATTCTTTAAATTCAGGTTTATAATTTTTAAATATACGTTTAATACGACGATCATCACATTCTTTCAGTAAATTAGTGGCATATTTTTCTTCTTGCTGAGTCGCGTCATAATCTCGTGGAGAAAATTGTTGTTTATTATCATCGACATAATTCTCAAATCGTCCACATTCAATATTTACATATTTATCCTCCGGTTGCTCACCAGTTGGTACATATTTTACCCATTCAGAATGTGCATTCCATGGTTCCATCTTTTTTTTATTTTTAGTTTTATTTTTTCTTCTAGCGGATTGAGTTGATCTTTTTCGATTTCTGTGACTATTATTATTATTATTATTATTATTATTATTATTAGTGTATCTTCGTGTTGTGTTTGTATATATCGATACATTACTACTATTTGATGGTGGTCGTTGTCGTTGCGATGGTGGTTTTGGACGATAAGAATTTAATCGTTTTATTGCAAATGGTTCATTTCTTGCTGCTGCTTCTTCTAGTGATTTCCTTCGTTGTATTCTAAATTTAAGCACACGTTTTGCTTTTGCAATCATATTATATCCCATCCTTTCTTTTTCAATTTTTTCCATATCTCCCATTTCCCCTGATTTTAATGTGTTCTGTCCTTCATCTGACATTCTCCTTGGAGTGGAATAACATAATCGCGGAGAGTAATTTTTAATATGGATGATTCGATGATCGGCATTCATTGCTTTTTTACGTGTTCTATATGCTGGTGGTTTAGCTAATCTTTTAAAAAACTTATCTCGAGGACTTAAAGTGGCTTCAATTTGTGACTCTGTAGGTATTACATAACCATCATATTTATGACTTTGTTCAACATGCGAAAATCTTGGTACATATGAAGGAACATTAGAAATACGATTAGTAGCATACAATATGTTTTCTTGATCACGTTTCCATAATGGCTTTCCAGCTGCCATTTTTTCCATGCGCCGTTTTAATGGGCCTAAGTCTAGGCTTGGCTCATCTGGTAATACTGGTAAACTATTTATAGAGCCAATTGTTGATGCCATTTTATATTATAGTACCTATTATTATTAAATGTTGTATATTATGATTAAGCTTCTTGCAATATAAATTATTCCACTATTTATATATAAGTGTATCAACGGCACAATAGTATAGTTTTTAAATGCAATCAATTATTTGGTATGGTTTTTGTATATTCCAACAGTATTTTATTTTTTTTTGAACAATATATGTATAAATTCAGGTAAACAAAGAACAAAGAGTGAAGATTGTCAGTACGACGATACGGGTAACACAGTCTCGCAGATAAATATAAATTATTAAAGCTTAATCTTATACTATTGACTTTTATAATAAGAACATTTGTTTTACCCCCACGCATTGGTTAATGCAATACCTAACGAGAAAACCAAAAAACCGACCAGGGGGCAGCACAGGGGGAGAAAAGGAGAAACTGAAAACTGAAATAACTCCTCTTTTACTAGAAAATTTTATAAGTGTAGAAGGTAAATTATATTTGATACTTATTAGAGTATTTAATTTAATAGTAATAAAAACAATACTTTCCTATCAACGCTTGTTACAGGGAAAAAAAAAGACTGGTTTATCAAAGTACACTATTGTATAAATAAACTAGTTAATCTTGAAGAGAAAGTTTTATTAGTAAGTTACCAATATTAATACATAATGCTGCCTTACATATTAAGGACTTGATTACACATTGTTGTAACAATAGGATGATTAATTGAATGATCATTTTTTTTCAATCACAATAATATAATTTTCACAAGAAGCACAACAACAAAAAGCAAGAAGATATATAATAATAACGGCAACTATATATATATTTGATAATAAAACTATCTTATTATAAAACTTTTGTTTCTAATCCAAGGTAACTTCTATACAGATTGTAAAGATCACCAGTAATACGATTTGTAAAGTGCTTAATATAGATCAATAGTAAACATAAAACATTTTGCATATAGTCTTACAAAATCCCATACAGCTTTTTTGTAGATATATATATCACCATTTATATATAGTATGTATGTATTTTAAGCGTAATTCATAGTGTATTCAAACAAAACATTTTTCATTCACTATATACTTATAGAATAATATAGTAAAAATACCAAATTATGTTTCTGGGTAATTCAACACATGAAAGTGAGATAAAAAAAGACAATGTGTGGGTATGGGATACATTATGGAAACCTAAATCAAAGGCAAAGTTAAAAATCGATATTGCAGAAACGGTAAGGTTAGATGAACGTGGTCATATTAAAATGTGGTTATTTACGTCTAAAATAGGTACAATATTAAAGCGTACTTCAAAAAAATCTACCTATGAGTTATTACTACAACGTTTTCAAAGTTTGCATGGTAAACAACAGATGGCAATGACACGAACAACTGATTTATCATCAACTGTAGCAACATTGTACGGAAAAGGTAGCCAAGACGATAATAGTAGTAAAGGTAATAAAAATAATAACAAGTCTGAAGAAACGGAAATTGATTTACAACTTTTGAATAAAATATGTAGTAGTCATACTGCATCCCAACGATATAGCACATCCTTAATACAATTTAAAACTATCTCTCGAACAGGCGATGAGTTACTGTACCATAATACCTATCAAGCACCAAACCCATCCAATGTTAGGGGTGTCGTATCTACATCAACGTATAGAATTCGTAGAATTATGGAAAATGTAATGGAACCTGTGAATACGAAAACAAATTCAAATATTATCTTATCAAAAGTTCAGCAAAGTTTAAAACGTGTATTGAATATGAATCGAACTTTTAATAATTCATTAGATGAAATGACGCATAGAATAATACAAGCGATACAACATCGAAGAAAAGTAGTTGTAACTAAATTTACAGGAGAGTATAGCATAAATACTGATGGAAAACCAGTATTTATCAAAGCACTGGAAGTAAATGTATACAATGATCCAGACAAACAAGTTTATAGCAATGGCAAAAGGCATGCAAATTCACCACCCACATTGCCACGGCGGATTAGAGTTAATTATGAAAACGAGCCAGATAATATACTTGGACATAAAGCAAATGCAGAGGCAGGGAGACGACTGGCAACTACGAATAATCGAGCATTGCAATTTCACACGCGTGATCATGAATTACACACAGATGATCAACAAAATATTTTTGAAAGTAAAAGACGTAAGAAAAGAAAGAAAAAAAATGTATTCAATAGAAATGATAATGTTGTCAAAGTTCACCGAAAACAATGTCATGGTGATTTTTGTGGGTATAGAGATAAAAATGTTAAAAGCGATGATGAAGATGAAGAGGAAATGATGCCACGGCCACGTTCATCATCACCTCAAAAGAAACAAAAATATGTACGGTGGACAAGAGAAAGTGCTATGAAGAAAGAATTTAATAAAACAAATAAACAAGTTCAAGAATTAAGAGAAAAACATAAAATAGCATTGGTTGCTGAGGTACAAGAAAATCTTGAAACATCTCAAATGAAACGAAACTTGAGACAAGCAAGCCCACAAACGCAAAGGCCGTCATCCACCGGTTCTACAGCATCGTCAACCGCTTCAACAACAAGGCGGGAAAAAAAGAGTAACACAAAGTCTAGATTTAAATCGTTGTCAAAAAATGATAAACAAAGTACATACCCATTAGCGTTTCGTCTTATTGCGAATGCCAGAGTAGACATGCAATACATGTCAGACGATTTAGCGAAATGGTATTTAACAGATAGGTCTCAAAAACGTCGTGGCGATGGCCCTTGGTTGTATGTAACAGCACCAAGTCGTACATCAAAATATACAGTTGGGCGAACTGTACGATGCTTATGGGAATGGGCCGGTGTCGTTCCTTGTACAAAAATTCAATTATTTGCTGGTTTTGATAAAGTCTTTGACGTTGTCATGTCAACTAAAAATGATGGCACCTATACATTTGATATTCCAAAAAATATATATAATGGATTAAAGGCACATGTTCGTGGCAATATGTGGAGATTGAAAATATCAGATACCAATAATCCAAATACATATTCATATAGTCAACGATTTGTCGTTCAACGCTATGAAAACGAAGTGGATGAACGCCGAAAATTACGAAAAGAAATGGAAACGGAGGAATTTAATAAATACAATGATATAATGCGTGATTTGGATAGGGAGGAAATGGATCAGTCACGAGAATTCAATAATTTGCCGGGTATGCCCTATTTTATCAACTCCTTAAGGCAAAATACCAATGTTCCAGCCAGTTTAAAGTATTCTCAAATAACGGTATGTCGGGAGTGTTATTTAGTGTACAATCGATTGCAATTACGTAAACGTGATATTGGGAGATTGAAAGATGCAGGTTGCGTAGTAGACGACCGTGGAAAAGTCGTGAAAGGTCAAGCGCCAGTTAATGCTGTGGTAATTCGTCCATTGGACGAATCGAGACTAGAGCAACAAATGAAAGCTATTGTGGACGGTGTGAAATTAGAACAAAGATTGCCGCAACCAATATCTGCTGTTGAACGCCATCGTAAAATGGTCCGTAAACGTGAAAAAAGAGAAGAACATCAAAATATTTTGAATAAAGTTTGTATGGATATAGAAACTAATGTTGCTCGTGGATTAGGGGTATCAAAAGAAAAAGTGGAAGAGTTAAACAAGGCATATACCAAAGCTCGATCAGTTGGGGTGCCAACGGACGCCCCTTCAATGCGAAATGCAGATTTTGTAAAGCAAAAGGCTAAAAAATTAAATAGAAAACAACATGTAAGAGGTCAATTGCCTCCAAATGGAATGTTTAATCAATATGTCTCAGGGCCTTCTACTGCATGGGAAGCATCTGATTTACCACCTCGTAATATGTTTGGCGGTGATATTTCCTCATCAGATGATGATGATGAACCATTAATTGCTAATCCACGATCATTTGATTCATTTATGCGCAAGGCACCGACAATACCACCCCCAGTTACGGTTGGGACAAGAAGGAAAGGATGGACATTAGTTGAAGGCCTTGCACCGCCAACATTGCCTCGCAATGTTGATAAGGACGATGATGATGAAGAGGAGCCGCTTATAAGTGGTGGCTATAATGATGCAGACGATGACGAAGATCAACCATATTTAGGCAACTTAACATCACAGGGTAAGATAAGTACAACATTTCAATTATCGCAAAGTGTCCCGTTGATACCAGTAACAAATTCTGGGAAACTGGCGGAAGATTATTTATCTCCAACTAGAGCTAGTCTTCTACGACAGCGCGAAAAGTCATACCCAACATTAAATACGAAGACCAAAGACGGTACAAATATTGATGGGAACAAAAAGAAAAAGAAAAAAATAAGAAAGCGCATTGTGAAAGAAAAAGAACCATCTACATTTGGATCCCAAGTAACAACTACGATTGAATCTAGGTATGACAAAATAATCCCTTTGTTGGAAGCGAGAGGTGCTGGTGCACGCGAGTTTCGTTTAGAAGATGCAAAAAATATAAAAAGATCACCGAAAAAAGTTCCATGGAACTCAGCAAGTGGTGAATTTGATGCTTCATCCCCAGCACAAGATAGAAATCTTCCTTTTGGTGAACCTGCGTATAATAAGAAGCGGCGAAAGAAGAAAAATCGACGAACGCGGAAAAGTAAGAACCCTTTCAGTGACAAATTTAAAAAGAAAAAACGACGTTATCCACCAAAACCGACGACTAAATCTGTTCCATTTAAAAAAACAAAAGCAAATGGTGGAAAAACGAAGCGAAAAATACTAAAGCCATCGTCCTTCTTAACATCGATTCTACCAGATGAATTGCGCCATGACGCCTCGTTGAGAAAAGTTGTCTGTGTCCTTGTCTTGGGCCAATTGGCAGATATTCGAGGTCTATTGCGTGTCTATTCCGCCGATGGTGCAAATGGTTTAGCAAAAAACTTCACGAGTAGTGGTATTGATGATATTTTAAATGAAAACAATGGTTCCAACAATAAAGTTACTATTTTATTAGAGAATTTTGTATGCTGTGCAAATGTTTTTGCAAGTTTATTTGGCCCATTTTCAATGCGTAATAAAAAAGGGGAAAAAAACACATTGGGATTCTGCAAAGGTGCAGATGTTGATCCTGGTATTCCATGGTCCTCAGAAACAGTAACAGCTGATGTTACAAGACTAGTTAAAGAATTTTTGCAATGGTTCGGTGTTGGTATATCACGATATTTAATCTTCGAAGGGGTTTCTCATTGGGTGGCTGGTAGTGTTGTTTTAGCACATAGGAAATGGAAGCAAGCAGCTGTAGAAGCTGACCGTGCGGTTGGAAAAGATTCATATGATGGTGCCGTTGCAAATTTTTTAATTGGCAGGCACATGGATGTAAGAACGCAATCATTGGAACGAAAACGTCATTTGCGAAAATCACTCACTGCATTTATTAATATAGGCTCTGAAGCTGCTGAGGAATCATCTGTGTTGAGGCATGAATTGAAACTTAAAAAAGACAAGCGCCGGAAACGAATTGCTAATAATAAAGATTCTACTACTAATATCAATCTACTTTCTATCGACAATACTGGGGTACGGCATAATATCGGAGGTGGTAGAGGTAATGATGATGATAGTAATAATATGCATGACGTAGATATAGATCGCCAAGCACACGAGCATAACATGAATAATAATAACAACAACAATAATTATCAAAATGAAAATGAAGACCAAGATATTGGAAAATCATTAATGTATATCCCAGATGATCAATATCCAATAGCAATGAACTCACCAGAAAAGGATGACGGAAATAATATGAACGATGAATACATAGACCATATTGAAAACGATGGGCAATATGATAACGAGGAAGATCAGATGAATCATCATCATCATCATCATCATCAACAACAACATGAAGATGACAATAATGAAATAATTATGGATGATGAAGAACGTTATAAAGAAATCGGAACGCCTTTACAAGAGTTATGGGAGCAGCGAGGGGAATCTGTGCCAGAAACACCACAAGAGGAAGAGCCAGGATTACAATCATCACTTGTTAAAACTATGTATGGGCCAACAACCCCTGGATACATGGGCCCAATAACACCTAATTATGGCCCTGGGTCGCATATTTACCAATCACCATTGACACCTGGATATGACAATCCACCAAATTTGACTTATAATGATGATATTTCAACTGGTCCTACTACACCATTATATGGCCCTGTCTATACGCCACAAGATGGATCAATGATTTCAACTGCTGATGGAAATAACAACCCGATGCCGTTAACACCTGGAATAACTGGTAGCATAACTGATGGTGGTCAAATTCCAAAAAGTGAGATTGAAATTACACCATTATATGATGACGAGGATAGTAAAGATACGATGCATGATGAAGAGGGTGAAATGGTAATCGACCCATTGTACATGAAGCAACGACGGGTTGCTGAATTACCGCCATTACATAAAAAAGATGCTGAGATGAGGATACGAACAATAAAAGCAAAAGCGTTGGATGAGATGAGAGAGAAATTTTCTAAAACACCGTTGCACGGAAGTGACTCAGAAGATTCAACCGCATCAACAATACGAGATTTAAGAGAAAGTCATGAAGGTGATGTCGAAGTATTAAAAGTCAAATTGCAGGCAGAACGAAGACGACAACGAGAAATATTGAAACGAAAGCTTGAAGAAGATGATAATAAGAAAGGAACATTGAACACAAACGACAATGAAATTTCTCAACAAAACCAACTTTCTATGATTAATACACATGTAACTAGTGAAGTCGCAACTTTAAAAGATCGTTTAATACGGGAGAAAGATCGACAGCGTGAAAATTTAAAACGTAGACTTGCGGATAGAAAAAGAAGTTCTAGTGGTCATAAAGATCAGGTCAACAAAGCTGCTGAAGCGGCATATACGTTTTATGCAACAGGGGAAGACGAGGAAAAGAATAATAGTAATAATAATATTAATAATAATAATGGTAGTTACAACAATGGCGATAATAACAATATGGATGAAATGTCTACAAATGATGATATATCCACAGCCCCTTCCAGTGTCAATATGAATGTAAATGATAATGGTAGTAGTTCTTCAATGGATGCTATCACAACCGGTATGCACAAGGCAAATTTAAATGGAACAGAAGCTGTAAACCATACGTTATCTAAGAAAAAAGATAAAACAACAAAGGCATTACTTTCCGCACGTTTAGGCAATATGTCAGATATTTTATTTAAGATGATACGTACGAAGAAATTAGGAGCATTAAAAGCAATGTTAGATGCAGGTTCAGATATTTTAACAAGAAATGAAGCGGGAGATACGCTTTTAATAGAAGCAGCAAAAATAGATGATATTGATTTATTACATATGCTTATAGCTCGTGGCGGGAAACAACTACTTGATGCGCAGAATTATGAAGGAAATACAGCGTTACATTACATCTTTGCTCGCAATGACCCTGTAAGTGCATCGTTTTTAATTGCAAATGGAGCAGATGAATTTATTAAAAATATGTATGGATTAGGCACTAGGGATGGAATACGAATGTCAGATTATGATAATTTGCAGTTTTAACAAATATATATATTATATGTAAGACGACCGGAGGAGAAGAGAGAAGAGAGAAAGCTGGGCCGAGTGAGAACCACACCACATGTAATATCTATATTTAGTGTTGCTTCAACGTTTATATGTTTATATAATAAAACATCTCTACAACCTTCTTTTTTCTCAACGCTGAAGTGGTCTCAAGTCGTCCCTCTGTCTGCATTTGTCAATCACAAATATTTTTTTTACCAATAATATTCAGACTTGATTTTCCTCCCTTCTCCTTTTTTTCCGTCCAACTAATAGAAGAGGCTTTATATACCCCTTTCTTAATT